>Ga0207747_1000770_pt1 | contig 29967 bp, 19 predicted proteins | sample HigsolmetaGSP11D_FD_184839 | JGI IMG/M metagenome (GOLD analysis project Ga0207747, IMG submission 184839) | High solid enriched microbial communities from the Joint BioEnergy Institute, USA - SP1-1-D (SPAdes) | ecosystem: Engineered > Bioreactor > SSF (Solid state fermentation) > Aerobic >...
GACACCGAACATCAGGTCACCTTCATCTACAAGCTGCCCGAGCCTGGCGGGCCGGTGGCGGACTTCACCTGGAGTCCGACGACGCCAAAGGCCAAGCAAACGGTGCAGTTTACCGACCTGTCCTATCATCCGGATGGCGTGGAGATCGTGGACTGGCGATGGTATGTCCAGATCGTGACCAGCCTGTATGGAAGGAACCCATCCCATGCGTTCAACAACGAAGGAACTTATCAGGTCAGGCTGCTCGTGGTGGATGCCAACGGCAAGACGGATTCCATCGTGAAATACATCACCGTGGAACCGGCGGACCCCAAGTATCCGCCGACCGCGTGCATAAATGCCCCTTCCCGCCTGATCGCCGGCGACAAGGCGTCGATCAGCTCCTGCAGCACGGATCCGGACGGCGAGATCGTGGAATACCTCTGGAGCTGGTCCGGGCAGGGGACACCTGATGCGCCTGGCGATCTCGAAAATAATGCGACCAGCGGAAACATCTTCTTCATGCAGCCTGGCAAGCAGGTGGTGTCCCTGATCGTTCGGGACAATGACGGCCTGACTGACTATGCCGAAGCCTATATCGACGTGCAGGCGCCATACCCCTATGCACATATGACCGTTGGCGGCACCCTGAAGGAAAACCGCAAGGTCATTCTGGATGCCAGCCAGAGCATGGGGACGATGTTTTACCCGATCAACCAGAACCTGACGACGTGGGAGATCACGCCGCTCGATGGCCAGAATGTCGCTTCCATCAAGTTCAAGGGCCATACGAATGTCGGACATCAGAAGGAAGTGCTGTTCAAACAGCCGGGCAGGTATCACGTGCTCCTGACGGTCTACAACACCTATGGCAACTACGGGCAAACGGAGCAGATCATCACCATCGCGGAGGACAAGCCGCCTGTCGCGCTTTTTACCGTTCCGGAGAGGGTGTATCGCGACCCGAACAACGGCAACAAGGCGACCATCACGTTAAGGGATCAGTCGTATTCGCCGGACGGCGACACCATCCAGCAACGCATCTGGATGTACAGGTATGATGAGCATAATGACGGCAGCCTGGACGGAAGCTGGCACACGATAGACAGCGGTAATCAAACCGAGGTCTCCATCGAAGTCGGCGAAGTGGGCCGTTATTACTTTATTCTCATCGTGAAGGAAGGCTTTGGACAGGATACCATTCCGGAATTTGTCAATCCGATCGACTACAAGCAAGCAAGTCTTAGAAGTGGTGATTAATGCCTATGAAAAAGATCCTGATTTGGGGACTTATTGCAGTATTTTTATTATCCTCTATCCCGGTAAGCGCGACATCTCAACTGTCTTATTCCACGACCGTCGATAACCTCCAGCCGCGCACCAACCTTGACCTGACGGTCGATCCTTTCATCCCCACGCGGATGATCGATCTTGTCATCAAAAACGATATGCTGCACCCAAGCACGTCTGAGGTGGAGCAGCTCATCAATGCCGAGGTTGTCCCCATGCTGCATGCGAAAGGGATCGATGTTCGGACGACCTACCTGAGACCGCCAGGCTACAAGCAAGACCCCATCTTCTGGAAGGGGGGGCTGGTGAACGAGTGGGGAGAGGTGTATCTGCTGGAATGGAGATATCAGACATCCTGGCTGAAAGTGACCTCCCTCGGCGACCGCAAGATTGTCTCAGGGACCAATGCTCGCCAGTGGAAAATGGGTTATTTGCTGGATGACAGCGGTAATGTGTATTGCTATGAGAATCTGGATGTGTATCTGCAAATCGCCCAATCCGGTCTCAGCAAGCTGATCGACGGGGGCTATTACGTGTATGCGATCAACCATCAAGGACAGCTCTACGGCCTCAACCACAGCTACAATTACTACTCCTGTCATCCTTATTATCCCACCACCTTAACGCCCCTTCGCTCCGGCGTGATCGATGCGGCAGGGCTGAGCGAAACCCAGTATCTGGCGGTCACGACAGACGGTCGGGTGGTCGGTTACGGCAACGATATCTTTAATCCGAACGATTGGTATGTGGTGAACAACGGTGGCGTGATCCAGGGATTAACCAACGTCAAGGACATCGAGGTCATCTATGGGAATACTTTGGACGGAGAGTTTCAATTGCTGGCACTGGCCCTGACGGCAGACGGCGAGGTGTACAGCTGGGGACAGGGCAAGCTGGGCAGGGCAGGCAATCATCTGATCAACCGGATCCCGGTGCCGGAGCGCATCGTGCGGATGGTGACGGACTATCAGCTAAGAGCCTATCTCATCTCCGAGAGCGGAAACGTATACGGCCTGAATACCAATTCCTATTATCTCGCCGCTTCCGGCATGGTCTACTACCATAACCAATACTACGTGAATCAGCAAGGCATCCTGACATTCAACTACAATATGAATCAGATGACCGTCTTCGATCGCTCGGAAAGCCTAGAATCGGCGCTTAACCGGGTCACCGCCTGGCGAAGCAATGCGGAAAAGTATTTTCTACATGTGACCGATACGTTGGAAAGCCAGGTGTCGGACAGTCGGGGCATGTCGTCCATCGCGGGCAAGATGCTCGCGGGCAACATTCGCTATATCGGGCTGACGAACACCCAAGAAGAAGCGATGCGCACGTTTGTCGCCGCGATGGATCACCGGGGCAAGGTTGTGCGCGGAACGGGCAATCTGCCGCTTCACTTGCGACAGATCGGGCAGTACATCGTCCAGAAACAGGCGATGGACGTGGTATTCAACATCGGCCACACGGCGCATGATGATCTGAAAGCTGTCCAGAAGCTGCTAAAGGAGCAGCTGGTTCCGGCATTGGAGCAATTCGGCATCGAGCTGAAACTGACGGTCATGGACGGGATTCGCGTGCCGGAGGATCGGGTCTACTATCAGAACAATGGCCAGATCTATCAGTACGATCCGCGAAACAACAGCACCCAGTTGCTCGTGTCTCGCCGGGCATCGATGGTCAACGTCCATCAGTCCGGAGATCTGTATTATATCGAGACCGGGACGCGGAATGTGTATCGTTACGACACGACGAGGTATCAGGAAACGTTGTATTATACGCTTCCGGAAACGCCGTATTCCGACCAGATGGTGGTGGACGCGAGCGGGAAGATCTGGTATCAGGTGCGGCCCAGCTATGGGTATTACGTCATGAAGCGGTTGGATCCGGTCACCCATGAGGTAACGAATGTTCGAACAGTCTATGACTACCCTTTCAGCAGCCTGACGCCGGGGACGATTGATGAGGTCATCTTCACGGGACCTACTGGTTATGATTACAAGATCGTCTATCCGCAACCTTCCTATGACCAGGCCATCAGAGGGTTTGTTCAGGGGCAGTCTGGTTGTATTTATTATACGTACACGCATTATATGGCCATTCCTGCTATAAAATCTACTTGCGATAATACGTATCTACCGATAACATATGCGCAAATTACTGCTCCTGCAGACAGAGATTTTTTCTTCTTTAATTATTTAGGAAATGGGTACGATTCCCCGGCGCTGAAACTCTACAATCCGGAAACAGGAAGTACAACCGTTGTCCATCAAGGGAGTGTGACATCGCTAACATCAACGCCTGCAGGACGCCACTACTATAAAGTCAACAATACTACCTATTGGTATGATTGGAGAACAGGTCAGAAAGGCACGGTTCCCATCAGCCTGAGCGATGTCGTTCCGTACCGCTTTCTGAATGTGGAGAAGCGAAGAACCAGCAAATTCTCGCTGTACGACGGGATCTATAACACGATCTGGCGAACGGGCTCGGATTCGTACTACGTGTACATGGACGACTACGCCATCGATCGGCTGGACGGTACCGCTCCCCGCCTGTGGGAGGATCAGGTGTCGCTCGTCGTTCTCGGCAGGGAGGCCAATCGGGCGCAGGTCCAGTCCTTTGTGCAGCATCAGATTAATGGTCACGGGACGTATATCGACAACAGCAATCTGACAAGCGCGATCTCCCAGCTGATCTCGTACCTGCTGAATCAGGCCGGAGTGCCGAAATATGCGGTCAACGAAGAAAAGGTCATCCTGGAATACGACGAAGCGACCGGCACCTATCGGTCGGGGCAGCTGGTGTTCCACACCGACTATTCGGATCCGGAGAGCGATCCGAAGTACAAGGAGCGGTGGATCTTCGCCCATGACCACACCTACTACGAGAATCCGCTTGGCCAGCTGCCCGAGCACAATCAGACGCTCGCTGCGCCGATCACGGTGCTGACCAGGCCGGGCCGATACACGGTGTCCTATGAAGTTGGCGACCGGCCCAAAGCCGATGACAGATTTGCCGAGTTCGAGCGTTGGTCGGAGAAGGCGCAGCTGACGATCTACGCCCATCGCCGTCCGATCGCCGATTATGCAGTCGGGTTGGGCGATGCCGGCAATGGTTACCTGAACCTGTGGCTCGTCGATCATTCCTACGACCCGGATCGCATGAGCGCGCCCAATCGCGGCCTGACGGCATGGCAATGGAAGTGGAAGAAGTACGACGATCCGGACTGGACGAACGGCCCGCCACCTTCGAAGATTTATGGCGGCACCCTGTATCTGATCTCCTATCGGGTGAAGGATACGGATGGCGCCTGGTCCAACGAGAAGATCGTATCCCTGTATCCTGACACGTTTAACAATGCTCCGATAGCCAGATTCACGGTGACAAGCCCGATCACCGTCAACCAGGAGTACACGATCGTGGACCAGTCCTGGGATCCGGACGGCGATCCGATCGTTGAACGGCGCTGGGAGGTCTCCAAGGACGGCAAGCTGATCTACGAAGGGTCGGCGCAGCCGACGGCAGCCACCTTGCGGGCGCTGGCGGCTCAGCAAGGTCTCAGCGTCCTGGGCATGTACGACATCACCCTGGCGGTGCGCGACCAGCCGTGGCGCGGGTCCCCGCTGTGGTCGGCTCCGTTCGTCCAGTCGTTCACGATCATCAACCAGCCGCCGGTGCCGGGCTTCACATGGACGCCGACCACGCTCCATGCGGGCGGTGCGGTGCAGGTCCGTCATGCGCTGGACGATCCTGAGCAAGCGACGCTCAGCGTCAGATACCAGGTCACAGCCCCGGATGGCAGCGTTACGTACTATCCGGCGTCCGGAAGTTACACCGTTGCGCCTGCCAATTACAGCGCCAATGCCTTCTCGATCACCAACCTTAAGGGCGGCACCTATACGATCATGCAGACGGTCTCGGATGGCTACGAAACCCGGACGCTGACGAAGACGATGGACGTGATCCCGAACCAGCCGCCGGTGCCGGGCTTCACGTGGACGCCAGCCACGCTCTATCAGGGCGATGCGGTTCAGGTGCGGCATGCGGTGTCGGATCCGGATCAGGATACCCTGATGGTGAGGTATCAGGTTACGGCACCGGATGGCAGCGTCTCATACCATCCGATGACAGGCAGCTATACCGTCGCTCCGTCCAGCTATAGTGCCAATGCCTTCGCGGTCGCCAACCTTAAGGGCGGCACCTATACGATCGTCCAGACGGTCTCGGACGGTGTCGTCACCGTGACACTGACGAGGATGATGGACGTGATCCCGAACCGTCCTCCCGTCGCCGACTTCACCTGGACGCCGACGACGATATGGGAGGGGGATACGGTGTCCTTCACCAATCTGTCCTCCGATCCGGATGGCGATGCGTTGACCTATGCGTGGGTGATCACCTACCCGAACGGCGGTCAGTATACGACAAGCGCCGTTCATCCTGGCATACGCCTGACGCAGCCGGGCACCTATACGGTGAGACTGACCGTGTCGGATGGGCGGCTCACGGCCACCCGGACACAGACCTTGCAGGTCGGACAGCTGACCCTGACAGCGGATGTCCATCATACCGAGGCATGGCTGGCGTACCATCGGGACGCCGGACATGAGATTGCGACGCATCCGAAGGACTTCTACAGCGGCGAGAAGCTGATGCTGTCAGCGGCGACCGATCCGGCGCCGGTGCGGGCGGTGACGGCGACCCTTACAGCCGTTGATCGGCAGGGGGCAGGCTTCAGCGTGACCGTCACGCTTGACGCCGCCCAGGCCCGGTCCTATCGCGGCGAGATGTACGAGGAACGATTCTCCTCGCTGGAGCGCGGGATGGCAAATGGCACCTACGTGATCCGGTTCCAGGCGGAATATGTGAACGGCACCACGAAGACAGCGGATGTGCCGATTCGCATCATCGGTCATGTGCTGGAGTCGGTCGGAGTTCACCGGAGGCGGTAACATGCCTTCGGCACAAGATTTTTTGTCTCCTTTCTGCTAAAATATACTTGCTACATAACCAGCCCTACGAACAGACGAAGAAGGAGATTGATGACATGTTTCTGCCGATATTAAAGGTGAATGCTGAAGATTTGCCGGACCGCGCCATCGTCTGCGGCGATCCCGGACGGGCGAAGCTGATCGCGGACCGTCTGGACGACGCGCGGGAACTTTCATTTAACCGGGAGTACCGGACGTTCGTCGGAACCTATCAAGGTGTGCCCATGGCGGTCGTCAGCCACGGCGTCGGTTGCCCAGGAGCCGCTGTATGCTTCGAGGAGCTGATCCGCGGCGGGGTGAAGACGCTGATCCGCGTCGGTACGGCCGGTTCCTATACCGCCGATCTGCCGCCGGGCAGCCTGGTGGTCAGCACGGCGGCCGCGCGCACGGATGGCCTGACCAGGCAGCTCGTGCCGGAGGGTTTCCCCGCGGTGGCGGATACGGAGCTCGTCACAGCCCTGTACGAGCAGGCGAAGCAGGTGGAGAATATCGTCGTGCGCAGGGGAATCACGGTGACGTTGGACGTCTTCTTCAACGGGGTCGTGGAGTTCCCGCACAAGCTGTACAAGCAGGCGGGAGCCCTCGCCGTGGAGATGGAAGTATCGGCGCTGTATGCCATCGCTTCCCTGCGCGGCGCCAGAGCGGCGGCGATCCTGGCGACGGACGGTTACGCGGACGCCGACCTGGCGGAAGTTTACGATCCTTATACGGATGCGGTGAGCCGGGCCGTTGAAGCGGAGATGGACATCGCGCTCAGGACCCTGGCCTTGGTATAAATTCGTCACAAACAGAAGAGAACGTCATACGACCCATCCAGTCATACAGAGAAACGACGGATGGGTCGCATGCTGAGGGCATGCATGGTTTTGAAGACAGGATTGGAGAGAAACGAGGATGAAAGCAAGTTTACGAGTCAGGTTGTTTCAATACGATACGCCTTACAGCAGAGCGATGTCGGTTGCTTGCATGCTGGTCACCGCCTATTGGCTGGTGCTGCTCGCCATCGGGATGCCGACGGGTCTCGGCACCGGAGCGGATGTGACGTTCATCCTGCTCGCCCACTTGGCAGGCTCGCTGGTCATTCCTTCACTGATCGCGATCATGCTCTTGCCGGTGCGCCTGCCATTGCCGAAATACGCCGTTGGCAGTATGTTGTACAGCCTGGTGGTCATCTATGCCATCATGCGTCGGTCGATCGGGTTCGACGGACCGGCCGCGCTGCTGCTGGCGGCCCTGTGCGTCGCCTCAGCCAGCCTCGCCGGCATGTTCGTCAGATTCCTGGTGGACCGATCGGTTCGTCTCAAGCTTCGCTTGCTTGGTCTGGCCGCAGCGAGCCTGATCGTGCTGACGACCGCCAAACCTCCTGTGCTGGCGGCCCAGCTGCTGCTGACGGACGCCGCGGACCTGCCCGAGGACATCGGTGAAGATGTGGTGCCCGCGCCGATCCTGACCGAGGAGGCCGGCTGGCTGGAGCATCCTGGCCTGGACGGGGAGTACGCCCACATCGCGTTCACCTATGGAAGCGGGACCGACAAGCAACGGCCGGAGTTCGAGGAAGGTGTGGCATTGGTCTCGCAGACGGTCGATGCTTCCGCCTATATCCAGGATTGGAACGCCTGGAGAACCGCCTTCTGGGGATTCGACGAGACGAGGCTGCCGCTCAACGGCAGGGTCTGGATGCCGGAAGGGGAAGGGCCGTTCCCGCTTGTCCTGATCGTTCATGGCAATCATACGATGGAGAAATTCTCCGATGACGGGTACGCCTATCTGGGCGAGCTGCTGGCCAGCCGGGGCATGATCGCCGTATCCGTCGACCAGAACTTTCTGAATTACTCCGCCTGGTCCGGCATACCGGCGGATGATTACAAGCTTCGCACCTGGATCCTCCTGCAGCATATCCAGGAGATCGGCCGATTCAACGGACAGAGCGGCAATCTGTTCACCGGCAAGGTCGACATGCAGAATATCGCCATCATCGGCCACTCCAGAGGCGGGCAGGCCGCGGCGATGGCGGCGGATCGTGACCGCTGGTTCGAAGGCGACGAGTCTCTCCCGGACAAGGGGACCTACCGGATCCAGGCGGTGGTGGCGCTGGCGCCAACCGATGTGAACGTGGACGACAAGGCGGCGAGGCTGACGGATGTTTACTATCTCACGCTGCATGGCGCGAGAGACGCGGATGTCAATACGCTGAAGGGAGACGAACAGTACTCCCGCGTCACCTTCAACGATCCGAAGCGGTTCAAGGCCACGCTGGTGATCGGGGACGCCAACCACAGCTACTTCAACAGCTCCTGGGGGCCCAATGATCTGGAGCTGCCGGAGGGCATCCTGCTCGATTATACGGATCTGTTGGGCAGGGAGGAGCAGCAATCCATCGCCAGGTTGTATGTCTCCGCCTTCCTCGAGATCGTCTTCCATGACCGTACGGAGTACATGGAGATATTCCGCGATTACCGACATGCGCTGAAGTGGCTGCCCGAGGGGAGATATTTCAACCGCTTCGAGAGCGGGTCGTTCAAGCCGTTGGTTGATTTCGAGCTTGCCGACAGACAGCATGCCTGGGCATACGGGGCACAGGTCCGCTTCACCGGATTCACGGAATGGAAGATCGTCGACGTCCTCGACAAGAACGGCGCCCGGAAAGGGACGAGAGGCGCGCTCCTGCAATGGACGAATGAGGCCGAGATGGAGATCGAGCTGCCAGAGCAATATCGCCAGGACGTATTGGAAGAAGCGGAGTCGGGAGCCGTGCTCACCTTTTCGATCATGAACATGGAGCATGAGCTGGTGCAGGATGAGATCCAGCCATCGGAGGAGGTCGGGATCGTCGTGGAGCTGGAAAGCGAGAACGGATCCAGCGTGAAGCTTCCTCTGGAGGATTATGCGCCGGAGCTGGCGCCGCTGCCGGAGACGACCTACACCGTCCTTCCGCTATTGGAGCATCGTCTCAGAGACGGCAAGTTCGGCAGCAAGCACACGCCGGTATTCCAGACGGTGGAGATTCCGCGGGACGAGATCGAGGGGTTGGAGGAAGAGTTCGCGCCGGAGCAGCTGGAGCGCATCATCTTCCACTTTGAAAAAGGTCCGACGCGGGTCATCCTCGACGATATCGGCTTCGCCGAAGGTCAATATCTGTAGGTTGCATCACCGGCCCATACACGAAATCCCAGGCATCGCCCCATGTCCCGGAGGACCGTGAGCGTGCCTGGGATTGCTGTGATGAGCACAGCATCTGTTACAGCCAGGAAACGATCAGTTCCATCCTGCCCGCGAAGCGAAGCGATCCCGAATCGGCCGGGATGATGAAGTGCTGGCCCATGCCCAGCGCATATTCCTGGCCGCCGACATGCAGGCTGCCGCTGCCGGCTATGACGCTGCATATGCGGAAGGTTTCCCTGGACTCCACCGTCAGCGAGCCATCCAGCACCAGTTTCTGAACGGTGAAGAAATCATTGGACACATACGTGGTGATCGCCGCGTCACCAGCCTGCTCCACCTTGTATGAGGTTTCGGCATCGACATGCGGCACCGTGGTCACCCGGATCGCCTGTTCGAGATGGAGCTCCCGCTTGTTGCCCTCGGCATCGGTGCGGTCATAATCATACACCCGATAGGTCGTATCGGAGCTCTGCTGGGTCTCGAGCACGACGATGCCGGCGCCAAGCGCGTGGATCGTGCCGCTCGGCACATAGAAGAAATCGCCCGGCTTCACCTGTACCCTGCCGAGCAGCTCGTTCCATCTGCCTTCCCGGATCATCGCCTCCAGCTCGTCGCGGCTCTTCGCCGTATGCCCGTAGATGATCTCCGCTCCGGGCTCGGCTGCCAGCACATACCAGCATTCGGTCTTGCCGAGCTCCCCGTTCTCGTGCGCGCGGGCATACTCATCATCGGGATGCACCTGAACCGACAGGTCCTGGGACGCATCCAGCACCTTCGTCAACAGCGGGAACACCTCGCTGCGCTCGGCCGCGGTCCCGAACAATTCCTTGTGTTCCGCCCAGAGCTTGCCGAGCGGCATCCCCTTGCAAGCTCCGTTCGCTACCGTGCTCTGCCCGTTCGGGTGCGCGGATACCGCCCAACATTCTCCCGTATGGTCGGAGGGGATGTCATATCCGAACAGATCGCGCAGCTTCGTTCCTCCCCAGATTCTCTCCTTGAACACAGGCTCGAGAAAGATTGGTTCTCTCGTCATGGCATTTTGACTCTCCTTCCGATTCTTATATCTGTGCCTGATATGATGTCACGCTTGATTCCAGGTCAGTTTGCCCCTAATATTTGTCAAGCCATAGATTATCACAGATCGGTTCCGGAAGGAAGATGACGATCGGTGGCGAACAATATAAAGTTACCAGATGCACGATCGCCTATCTTTTTATAAGATTAGAAGAAATGAACCATCATCCGCATCCGTCAGGGGGGCGGGAAGGAAAGGCATAGAAAAAAGGGGGCAGGTCAATGGGCAGGCCGTTCACCCGTCTGAAAGCGTTTTACTCCAATCTGCGGATCAAATACAAGCTGTTCCTGCTGATCTCCACGTTGATGCTGATCATGTGCGTCTGCTGCCTGACGGTGCTGCAGTATGTGTTCAACGTGTACGACAGGGAACTGTACGCGCGGTCATCCCAGGCGCTCAACGTCACCCTGTTCGGGATGGACAACGAGCTGTCGCAGATGGAGCAGCTGACGTTCCGCATCGCGACCGACCAGAATGTGCAGCGGACGCTGCGCCATGTGCGCGACAACACGACCAGCTATGATTTCCTCCGGGTCACGGATGATCTCAATACCCGCATGATCGAGCTTGGCACCCAGGACAAATACGTGCTCTCGGTCCATACCTTCGATACGAATTACCGCGAATATCGCACGGGCAAGCGGCCGAATACAACCAACACGGAGCGCCTGAAACAGATCGAGGAATTGACCCATGCCAGACAGGGCGCGATCACCTGGATCCTGCCGGACGAGTATGACCAGACGCTCATAGCGGCACGCGAGATCCGGGACTACTCGGATTTCAGCTTCGATCGGCTCGGCATCCTCGGCTTGCGCATCGATCTGGACCGGCTGGCGAGGGATTACGCGCGAGGTCTGGACCAGCAGGGCGCGCATTTCCTCATCCTGAACGAGGGAGAACCCATCTTCCAGGGGGATGCGGAGATTGACCCGGACAAGCTGCAGGTCGTCCTGGACAGCATCCAGGGCTACGAGGTGGTGGAGGACAACGGGAGATTGTACTTCGCCACCTATGCGCCGTCGAGCTACACCAATTGGGATTATGTGATCATGATCCCCTACGACGAGCTGTTTCAGGTCGTCGCCAATGTGAAGCGCTTCGTCACCATCATCTTCCCGATCATCCTCGTCCTCACGATCGTCCTCTCCCTCCGTTATGCCCGCAGACTGACCAGGCCGATCGAGAGCCTGAACGCGAAGATGAAGTCGATCCAGATGGGACGCTTCGACATCGCGGCGACGCTGGAGGATGAACAGTACCCGATGGATGAGACGGGGCAGATGCACCGCAACTTCCGCATCATGGTCCAGCGGATCAACGACCTGATCAACGAGAACTATCTGAAGCAGCTGGCGATCAAGGAGTCCGAATACAAGGCGCTGCAAGCGCAGATCAATCCGCACTTCCTCTACAATACGCTGGAGTCGATCAATTGGCACGCGAAGATCGCCGGTCAGCCCCATATCTCGCGGATGGTGGAGTCGCTCGCCTACCTGATGCGCCATTCGATCAATCAGCAGGAGCCGCTGGTCACGCTGGGCGAGGAGATGACCTTCATCAGCCACTACATCACGATCCAGAAGGTCCGCTTCGAAGAAAGGCTGGACTTCCGAATGGACATTCCGGAGGAGCTCCGCTCCTGCGTCGTTCCGAAGCTGGTGCTGCAGCCTCTGGTGGAGAATGCCATCCAGTACGGCCTCGAACGCATCATCGGCACCTGCTCGATCCGCATCAGCGCAAGCCGCCGTGAACACATGCTGGTCATCGAGGTGCACGACAACGGTCCCGGCATCGATCAGAAGGCGATCGAGCTGATCTTCGCAGGCAAGCTGCGCACCAGGAAGACCGGTCTGGGCATCCGCAACATCCATGAGCGCATCCGGCTGATGTTCGGCGAGGAATATGGTCTTCAGATCGAGAGCAAGCCGGGAGAGGGCACGACTGTGCGGATCAGGGTACCGTATAACTGGAGGGATGCATAATGTTCAAGGTTCTTCTCGTCGACGACGAACGGGTCATACTGGACGGCATATCCCGATTCGTCAACTGGCAGGCGCTCGGCACCGAGCTGGTCGGCACGGCCCGCAACGGTCTGGAGGCGCTCGAGTTCATCACCGCTTATCAGCCGGATATTGTCATCACGGACATCCTCATGCCCGGCATGGATGGACTGGAGCTCGTCGCCAAGGTGCGCGAGCTGGAGCTGCCCGTGCAGTTCATCATGCTGTCCGGCTTCAGCGATTTCGAGTATGCGAGACAGGCGCTCCGCTATGGCGTGAAGGAATATCTGCTGAAGCCGTGCAATGAGGAGACGATCGGAAGAGCGATCACCGAAGTGATCCGGGAGCTGGAGCAGCTGAAGCACAAGGAGCGATTCATGGAGCGGCTGCAGGCCGAGTTCAGGCAGGCTCTGCCGCATGCGCGCGAGCAGCTGTTCAAGGAGTTCGTCACCAACAAGACCTACGGCAAGCGGGACTGGGAGCGGTACCGCGAGCTGCTCGGCATCCGCTCCGACGAAGCGTGGGTTCGGCTGATCCTCTTCGAGCTGGAGGACAACCATGAATTTGAGCATCTGTTCGCCCTGAAGAACATCGCCCTCGACATTCTCGGTCACGACCAGCTGCTGCTCAGCACGACGATCGGCCCGCAGGTGGTGCTGCTCGTCGAGGATGAGCACGAGGAGATCACCGAAGCCCTGTATGGCCGAGTCGAACAGATCAAGCGGGTCTTCTATGATTACTACAAGATCGACACGTCAGCCGCGATCAGCGATTCCGGACAGCTCAGCGATGCGAGGCGGTTGTATCGGGAAGCGCTGAACCTGATCAGCTATCGCTTCTATCTGGAGGAAGGCAGCCTGATCACCCGGCAGGATGTGATGAGCATCGAGGAGAGCCGCGAGGTCGAAGCGGATGTTGACGTGCAGATCGATGAGGAGCGGCTTAGCATGCTGATCCGGGCGGGCAGAAAGGATGAGGTTCGGGCGATGATCGGCGACTATTTCGACCGGCTGGCCAGCCTGCGGATGGAAGCGAGCATGGCGAAAACCTACGCCATCACCCTGTACCTGTCCATCATCCGCCATGATCCGGAGCGCACCCGGCACATGATGGCGGAGATCGCTTTGCTCGACAACATCCATACGCTGACGGGCCTGCAGTCGTTCGTGGAGAAGGCGGCGCTGGAGATCGCGGGCCGAAACTACGAATCCAACCTCGGCAGACAGTCGGCGATCATCCGCAAGGTGCTGGAGATCATCCGGACCAATCTGGGCAATCCCGAGCTGTCGCTGAACAGCGTGGCGCAGGAGATGCTCTATATGAATCCCGACTATCTCGGCAAGCTGTTCAAGAAAGAGACCGGCGAGAAATTCTCCAACTACGTGACGCGGCTGCGCATGGAGAAGGCGATCGAGATGATCACCCAGAGCGGCGACGCGAAGATCTTCGAAATCGCGGAATCGCTGGGCTACGGCGACAATCCGCAATATTTCAGCAAGGTGTTCAAGAAGTACACCGGCTTTACGCCGTCGGAATTCAAGCCTTCCTGAAGCGGGATCTCCCCGGCATCGCCTGGCGGATCATGTCGATCCATGGAGTCAAGCAAGAGATGACGGTTTTGTACACAAATGTCGGAATAGTATACAAACATCTCGGTTTTCTTCCTTAAGCCAGCAAGATGAGGCCCGATATAATCGAGTTGTAACCGATTTATTCGACACTTCTTAAAGGGGAGGATACTCGAATGAAAAAGAAATTATTGATCCTGTTGTCCATCGCGCTCCTCATCTTGCTGGCGGCATGCGGCGGCGGAGGAAACGCCAACAACTCTGACGGCAACACCTCCAGCAACCAGACGAGCGGCGGCAGCAGCAACAGCGGTGGCAGCAGTGGCGGCAGCAGCGGTGGCGGCAGCGGCGGCGGAGACGCTCCGAAGAATGTCACCCTGCGCATCGCGTGGTGGGGCGGTGAGCCGCGTCACGACTATACGCTGAAGGTTATCGACATGTATCAGCAACAAAATCCTCATGTCACGATCGAACCGGAATATGCAAGCTGGGATGACTACTGGACGAGACTGGCACCGCAGGCTGCGGCGAATCAGCTCCCGGACATCATCCAGATGGACCTCAGCTACATCACGCAGTATGGCGAGAAGGGCCAGCTGGCTGACCTGACTCCGTTCCTCGGCAAGGAGATCGACGTCACGAACGTGAGCGAGAGCGCCATCTCCGGCGGACGGATCGGTGACAAGCTGTACGGATTTAACGCGGGTGTAAACGCCCTGCAAGTGCATTTCGACCCGGCCATGCTGCAGAAGGCAGGCATCGACATCAATTCGATTCCGGAGAACTGGACATGGTCCGACTTTGAATCGCTGTCGATGAAAGCCGCCGACGCTGGCATCTACTTCAGCACCGGCCTCAAGGCGGACGTCTTCTTCAACTACTACCTGCGCACGCAGGGCAAGAGGCTGTTCAGCCCGGATGGCACGCAGCTCGGCTATGATGATGATCAACTGTTCGTCGATTTCTTCGGCATGCTTCATCGCCTTGTGAAGGCAGGCGCGATTCCGACTCCGGACATCACGGCACAGATCAAGGGTCTGGAGGACGACCTGCTCGTCAAGAACCAGGCGGCCAGCGTATGGCAATGGACGAACCAGTTCATCGGCCTGCAGCAAGTGGCGAACAGACCGCTCGAGATGCATCCGCTGCCAGGTCCGAATCAATCCACGGGCTTGTTCCTGAAGCCGAGCATGTTCTGGTCCATCGCCGAGAACTCCCAGAACAAGGAAGAAGCCGCGAAGTTTATCAGCTTCTTCATCAACGATGTGGAGGCCAACAAGCTGATCCGCGGCGACCGCGGCGTGCCGGTATCCTCCGTCGTGAAGGAAGCGCTCATTCCGGAGTTGACCGAACAACAGGCACAGGTATTCGAGTTCATCGCCTGGGCAGAGAAGAACAGCTCCCCGGGAGACGGTCCGGATCCGATCGGCGCAGGCGAGGTCATCGCAGCGCTTGAATCGGTCACCGAAGCGTTGTTCTTCGACCAGATCACTCCTGAAGAGGCAGCCAAGCAGTTCCGCAGTGAAGCGAACAGCATTCTGAGCAGGAACAAATAATTAACCATTTGATGTATAGGCTGTGGGGCATGGGCCAGGGAGACAGACGCCATGCCCCACAAGTTTTATCGCAGGTCAGTCTGCACGCCGCAGCTTGTTGCAATCTATCTGCTTACAGGAGTGAAACCGGATGACGAAAGCTACGCTGATGAAAGCGATCAGGCGGAATGTGGCAGGATATGCGTTTATCAGTCCGTTTATCATCGGATTTCTGGTCTTTACCGCATTTCCGATCGTTGCTTCATTCTTCTACTCGTTTACCAGCTTTGATATGCTGACCGCTCCGAAATTTGTCGGACTGGACAACTTTGTCACGATGTTTACGAACGACCCGAAATATTGGAAATCGGTCAAGGTCACGATCTACTATGTCGTGGCTGTGGTGCCGCTCAGATTGACATTTGCGCTGTTCATCGCCATGCTGCTGGCCAAGGCTTCCAGGATGATCGGCGTCTACCGGACGATGTTCTATCTGCCATCGATCATTGGCGGCAGCGTCGCAGTTGCGATCATGTGGCGCAATCTGTTCGGCGATGATGGCGTCATCAACATCCTGCTGACGCTGCTCGGACTGGATGCCGTCAGATGGTTCGGCAACCCGACGGCGGCGCTGTGGATGCTGATCATGCTGGCGGTCTGGCAGTTCGGTTCCTCGATGCTGATCTTCCTCGCGGGACTCAAGAACATTCCGCCGACCTATTACGAGGCCGCTGCCGTCGACGGCGCCAATCCCGTGCAGAAATTTTTCCGGATCACCATCCCGATGCTCAGCCCGGTGATCCTGTTCAACACGATCATGCAGACGATCTCGGCTTTTATCACATTCATACCGGCGTTCATCATCACCAAGGGAACCGGCCAGCCGCTCGATGGAACGCTGCTGTATTCGCTCTATCTGTTCCGGAGAGCCTTCCAGTTCTTCCAGATGGGTTACGGCTCCGCCATGGCATGGATCCTGCTGATCGTCATCGCGATTCTGACGCTTATCCTGTTCAAGACATCGCGCTTCTGGGTGCACTACGAGACGAAGGAGGGCAATTGACGTGAACAGCAAAAGAATAAAATGGCTCCTCTATCATCTGTTCGTCGGTTGCTTCGCGATCGTCATGCTCTATCCGGTGATCTGGCTGGTCATGAGCTCCTTCAAGCCGAGCAATCTGATCTTCGTCACAGCCGGCAAGCTGATCCCTGATCCGTGGATCTGGACCAACTATGTCGACGGCTGGAAGGGGATCGGCAATCAGCCGTTTATCACCTTCATCCGGAACTCCTTCATCGTCGTCTCCCTGTCGACGATCGGCGCTGTTCTCTCCTCGGCGTTGGTCGCCTTCGGCTTCGCCAGGACGAACTTCGTCGGCAAGGGCCTGTGGTTTACGCTGATGATGCTGACGTTGATGCTGCCCTTCGAGGTCGTCTTGATCCCGCAATACATCCTGTTCTCGGAGCTCGGCTGGCTGAACTCGTACCTGCCGATCATCGTGCCGCAATTCTTCGGCGTGCCGTTCTTCATCTTCCTGATGGTGCAGTTCATCCGCACGATCCCGGGAGAGCTGGATGAGGCGGCGACGATCGACGGCTGCGGCAAGCTGCGCCTGTTCATCCGCATCATCGTGCCGCTCATCGCTCCGGCGATGGCGACCGCGGCGATCTTCTCCTTCTACTGGCGCTGGGAGGATCTGCTGGGACCGGTGCTGTACGTCAACTCGCCGAGCAAGTATACCGTCTCGCTGGCGCTGAAGATGTTCCTCGACTCCGAGACGATCTCCAACTGGGGGGCGATGTTCGCGATGTCCGTCGTCAGCCTGGTGCCGGTGATCATCGTCTTCTTCATGTTCCAGCGGCAGATCGTCGAAGGCATCAGCACGACCGGGCTCAAGGGCTGATCGCTGTCGCTGTCCGCCACTTCAGCCAAGGGTTCAGCCAAGGGAATGCAGCTGCGGCGCGAAGGCCAGACTTCGAATTCCAGTTCAAGCTGTTCTGTCTGATCCACATGCTTGTGATCGGACGGGGCAGCTTTTTTCATGGAACGGCGGATCATCGGCTGTCCTGCGGAGCCGCTCCACATCGCTCCGGTTAATGTTAACCTGAACGATATAACTTACATGTGAGGTTATATATGTCAAGCGTCTGTGAAAATGTCAGGTTAATTGTTCTATGAAAATGTCAGGATTCGTGCCTGACCGGAGAGCTGAATTATCCGAAACGGCTCTCCTCCGTCAAGGGTTACCGGCGAACCGGCAATCGTCTTGAGAGTTAAACCATATCTTTGCCGCCGCGGCAAACATTTGCTTTAATAAACTCGCGGCAAACATTTGCTTTAATTATTCAGTTCCGGGTATGTGGACTATTCCCGGGTCTGTATTTGGAGTGCATATTTTTGTCTTTTGACAGACAAGAGTATGCTTTTGTTTTATAAACATCAATTCACCAAAGCCAGGTGGAAAATGTTGAACAGTATTACTTCAGTTGGAGAAAAAATAAAGTCAATAAGAAGACAAAATAAGATGACCCAAATCGAATTTGCTCAAAGCTTAGAAATATCCCAAGCTACGCTTAGTGAGATTGAATCTGGGAAAACCAAGCCTTCATTTGATGTACTTGTCCTCTTAGCTGACAAGTACATGGTCGATATGAATTGGCTCATAATAAATCGAAAGGTAGAACTGCATTTCGGGTTGCAAGAAGATGAGCTTAAATTATTACAAAACTATAGGAATCTACAAGATATTGCTCAGGAAGAGTTACTGGATTATTCAATGTTAAAATTGCAGCGATACCAAAGAAATAAATGATTCATAAACCACTGGTTCAAAAAAATCCAGAATACTGCGAACTTCTTCATGATTAGCAATACAGTACAATACGAAAAAAGCTGGCTCATTAGAGTCAGCCTTTTAACATTTGATACGATTATGCAGACATTCTGCGGCATTCGTCAGCACATTTTCGGCAAGCATCTGCACAATCTTTGCAATGCGCGTCTTGGAATTTCGCACACTCCGTTGCACAAGCATCACAGATGGTTGCACATACCTGGCATAGTTGTTTGGCATACATGCTTCCGCGAGACATCCATTGGGAAGCCAACGCACAAATATCCGCACAATCACGCAGCATATTGATGCAATGAACTCTTGCTTGAACATCAGCTTCCTTTAAACAAGAAGTTAGACATTCTTCACAAGCCTGCATACATTTGTTGCAAGCATCAATGCAGGTTTGAAATTGAGTTACAGACGAGTCTACAACCGTCGGCATAGTTATTCCCCCCTTTCTTAAGTTGAATCCTAAAATAATTTTTGCTGAGTTTCGATTTTGTACACATGGAATTTTTTAACACCAAGATTAAGAACTGCGGCGCAATCTAAACAAAAAGGACCACAGATAATTAACTGTGATCCTTTTGTTTTTTTACAAATTACTCCGGCTTATTTCCCGCGTTCGGGTCCACTGTGAAATCCGGTTTGAACCCTTCATAGTTGACTTGTGTCACCATGCCTGAGGAAGCGTGGCCCAAGTCATGGCAATGGAACAGCCAGTTTCCGGTGTTGTCCGCCTTAAAAGCAATTTCGTACTCCTCGCCAGGCAGTATATTCAGAGTATCCTTAATCAATGGAGAACCTGAGATCGGTTGACCATTTTTGCTTAACACTTGGAAGAAATGTCCGTGCAAATGCATCGGATGCAAGTCTTCAGGGGAGTTATTGATCAATTTCACTTTAATCAGGTCCCCCTCTTTCACCTTGATCGGATCTGTATCAGGGAACGTTTTGCCGTTAATGGTGTAGATGAAGTGACCATCGGCAGTGGCCGTATTTAAATCCATTGTATATTCAAGGTCGAATTTATCATTTAGAGAAAATTGAGCTTTGGCAGCTTCGCCGTACCGGGTGATATCGATAACAGGCCGTTGCTCATTGTCTGGGGTATAGTTACCTTTCGCTCCTTCATAAACGATCGGTATCGTAAGGGTGGAAGCCCCTGGATTTTTGCTTTGCTCTCCCAACAGCCATACCCCTGGATTATCTGCGACAAATTCAATATCGTAACGTTCGCCCGGAGCGATGTTTAACAATTGGCCGCTGACCAACGGAGGATTGTTAATAGGTTGTCCGTCTGAAGAAATGATTTTAAACTCATGTCCTTGCAGATAGAGCGGGTGAGACAAAAATCCTGCGTTGATCAATCGGATGCGTACCGTTTCGCCTTCTTTAACCGTCAACGGCTCGATGGAAGAACCGGATTTCCCGTTTGCGGTAAAGATGGTGTACATCATTGGCATCATTTCCGCATCGCTCATCATTCTGCCTGTACCTGTTGAACCCATATTCATTTTGCTGTGATTCATGGAACCCATATTGCTATGATCCATAGATCCCATGTCCATCGTACTCATGTTCACTGAACTGTGATCCATCTCTCCGTCTTCCATCCACTCATCCAAAACAATTGTGTAGTCACGGTCCGCCTTCTTCTCTTTCGGATCCTCCACAATGAAAGAGCCGTAAAGACCTTTATCAACCTGCACCACGCCTTCTTGATGGGAATGATACCAATAGGTGCCGGGAACAGTCGCTTTAAATTTATAAGTAAAGCTTTTGCCAGGTTGAACGGCATTCATCGTGACACCCGGAATCCCGTCCATGTTGTTAGGTACCGGCAATCCGTGCCAATGAATCGTTGTCGGTTCATCTAATTCGTTCTTCAGGGTTATCTCAACTTCATCTCCGAGTTTTACTCTGATTTGCGGACCGGGAACGGTACCATTAAAGGTCATAGCGGTACGCATATTGGTTTCGTTGACCATCAGATGGCTTTCTTTTGCAGTCAAGGTGAATTTTGTACCGGTAAGAACTTGAGGAGATCCTGCTGGCTCATCCATATTCTGAACCTTATTCATCCCGGGCATATTGCTATGATCCATGTGATTCATTTGATTAGGATCGCTTTTACTTGTGTCGCTCTGGCCCATTTGCATATTGCTGTGATCCATACCTTCCATGTTGTCCGTATTGTCCGTGCAGCCGGCAACGATCAAAAGGGAAGCTGCTATTGCTCCTATTGTTAACATTTTTCGATTCCATCGCTTCATCGCTGCAACCCTCCATCATTTGTTTAATAACGTTTGTATCTGTATGATAAAAGGTAAATGTGCAGAAACTGTGCAGATTATGAACAAAATGAAATAAGCGGTCATCAACGGAGGTGGAATTCATGCATACCATCCTGATTGTGGATGATGAGGAACCGATGCGCGAACTGCTAAAGGTGCATCTTCTCGGTGCTGGATATCAAGTAGATGAGGCCAAAGACGGAATGGAAGCATTGGATAAATTAAAGAAATCCTCCAACTACAGCGCACTGATTGTCGATTGGATGATGCCGTTTATGGATGGAATAGAGTTGACCAGAAGGATTCGCGAAATCAGCTCCGTTCCAATCCTGATGCTGACAGCCCGTAGCGAAACTTCGGATAAAGTGAAAGGATTTTCATACGGAGCCGATGATTATGTGACAAAACCTTTTGAAAGCGCCGAGTTACTTGCACGCATTCAAGCGTTATTGAGGCGCAGCCCGACTCTAAATCAAGAATCATACGATGTTTTGTTATATAATGGCATGACTTTAAATCCGAACGATCGTACGGTCTCACTTCAGGGAAGTTCGGTTGTACTCACGCAGCATGAGTTTGAGATTTTATGGAATATGGCAAAACACCCCAAGCAAATATTCAGCCGTTCGCATCTTATCGAGCTCATCTGGGGTGAAGATTTCCAAGGGGATGAACGAACCGTTGACTCGCATATTCGCAATCTTCGCGGCAAGTTGAAAAGTATTGGGGCGAGCGATTTCATCAAAACGGTTTGGGGGGCAGGGTACAAATTACAATGAAACCATGGAAACGCATGAGAATTCATCATAAATTAGGTCTATCGATCTTCGCCTTCATCATGATTTTATTCTTCGTATTGGAAATCATTGTATATAACGTGTTTACCCGGTTTTATGTTCAGCAGCTCGCAGACGATATGATCCACCGTGGGCACAGTCATGCAACGGCCCTTCAAGAACATTGGTCAGAAGAGACATTGCGGCACGTCGCGGAAATGGAATCGTATTCCCGCTATGTGGTCGCTGTCATTGACAGCCGCGGTGAGATTCTGATTTCCTCTCAACCCCTTCAACCAACGCAGATGGAGTATGTAAAGAATTTTGATACGGTTTCGGAATATGAATGGGTGGTAAGAGATTGGCGACGTCAACCCTATTTGATTTCACAATCTTCCGTCTTGGACGGTAATGGTAAATTAATCGGGTATGTCGTGATGTATGCTTCCACAACGCCAATCCGCGAAGCCATTTACTCATTACGAACTTTAATGTTCTTATTTTCCGTGGTCTCGTTAATCATCATCTTCGTCTTGGTTTTCCTATTTTCGAATTGGATTTCCAAACCGCTTGTTGCGATGAGAAATGCTGTTCGGAAGTTAACACGAAACGATTACAACTTCTCACTTCCGATATCCGCCAGAGACGAGATTGGTGAACTGAATCAGTCCATTATGGAGCTTTCCGGTGAACTGAAACATTACCGAACTGAGCGGGAAGAATTTTTGGCTGAAATTTCACATGAGCTTCGTACCCCCATCACCTATATTCGGGGCTATGCCGATGTTTTGCAACAAACATCGGTAAAAGATGAGGATCGGCGTAAATATTTGCGGTTTATTCGCGAAGCTGCAGATCGGTTGCATCGGTTAATCGGTGACTTGTATGATATGTCGAAACTGGACCAAGTGAAGGTACAAATCGATAAACAGGAAATGGATCTTGTGCCGTTTATTCGCCAAATGAGAGAAGAACAGATGGAGAGGTTTATGGAAAAAGGGATTGATCTTCAAGATGATCTTCCATCCACGCCGGTGCGGGTTCAGGCGGATCGGAATAGGCTGGCACAAGTGATCATGAACTTGCTGGAGAACGCGAGGAAATACACGCCCGAAGGAGGCAGTGTTCGCATTCGACTGAGCAAAGAACAAAGAGAAGCGCTCATTCAGATTCAGGATACCGGGATTGGCATTCCGGATAGTGAATTGCCGCATATTTGGCGGCGGTTTTACCGGGTCGAAAAATCAAGATCGCGTGATTATGGCGGAGCCGGTCTTGGTTTATCCATTGCCAAGAGAATCATTGAGCTGCATGATGGAACTATAACGGTGAACAGCAAGGAAGGGATCGGAACAACTTTTCTTATTCGACTGCCATTGGAATGAGAAATAAAGGATTATTGACATACCTAAGGGGGGTATGGTACATTTGCGTTGTGAGGTGATACACCGATGAATCAGGACGAATTGTTAGAAGAAACGGGTGAAACTCATTGTTCCTCATGCCATGAACGGAAAAGCCATCATTCAGTGAAGACCAAGAACAATCTAATCTCCCGTCTGAACCGAATTGAAGGCCAAATCCGCGGCGTCAAAGGAATGATCGAAAAAGACACGTACTGCGATGATGTGCTAAACCAGATCGCGGCGATCCAGTCCGCCCTGAATAGCGTAGGTAAGCTTTTGCTTGAAGGACATATGAAGAGCTGCATCATCGAACGCATTCAGGCGGGGGAATACGACGTCATTGACGAATTGTTGGTTACTATGAACAAATTAATGAAATAATATTTCCTACGGAGGGATTTCGAATGAAACAAGTAACGTTGCAAGTGAAAGGTATGTCTTGTCAACATTGTGTAAACTCCATTGAGAACGCATTGAAACAAGTCGGAGCAAACGGCAAAGTCGATTTAAAGAGCAATTCGGTAACGGTCGAATATGATGAAAACAAACTCACCCTTGACGCGGTGAAGGAAGCCATCGAAGAACAAGGGTACGATGTTGCGTAATGATTAGTGGGGCCGCTCACTGGTGGCCTTTCTTTGTACAACAAGATATACCCCACATGGGTATAGTATCGGGAGTGAGTGGATATGGAATCCATCGAGGCGAAAGATACCAAGCAAACAACACTTCAAATTACCGGCATGACATGCGCTGCGTGCGCAAACCGGATCGAGAAAGGGTTAAGCAAGCTGGAAGGCGTCTCTTCTGCAAATGTCAATTTTGCGATGGAAAAAGCCAGCGTTACCTATGATCCGTCCATTATTGATATCCCCCAATTGGAACAAACCATTCAACAATTGGGTTATGACACCGTGAAAGAAGTTGCCCAATTCCAGCTTGAAGGCATGACGTGCGCAGCATGCGCCAACCGGATCGAAAAAGGACTTAACAAGCTTCCGGGTGTCACTAACGCAACCGTCAACTTTGCAATGGAAACGGCACGTGTTGAATATAGGCCTGGCGAAGTCTCTGTCGCCGAAATGCAGAACAAAGTCAAACAACTTGGCTATAAAGCGATTGTCAAACAAGAAGAAGCGGATGCAGGCGATCACCGCCAGAAAGAAATCCAGCGTCAGAAGCGGAAACTGATCGTTTCGGCGATCCTTTCGCTCCCGCTCTTATGGAGCATGGTCGGGCATTTTGCGTTTACATCCTGGATCTATGTGCCGGACTTGTTCATGAATCCCTGGTTTCAACTTGTATTGGCTACCCCGGTGCAATTTATCATCGGCCGGCATTTTTATATTGGGGCCTATAAGGCTCTGCGAAACGGCAGCGCCAACATGGATGTGCTGATCGCGCTTGGAACGTCAGCCGCGTACTTTTACAGTGTGTATCTGACGCTAAATTGGTACTTTGCGGGCGGAGACGTTCATCACGGGCCGGCTCTGTACTATGAAACAAGCGCGATTTTGATTACGCTGGTCATTATGGGTAAATTGTTCGAGTCGTTAGCAAAAGGTCGGACCTCGGAAGCCATCAAATCGCTGATTGGATTGCAGGCAAAGACGGCTTTGGTTGTTCGGGATGGTCAGGAAATTACGGTTCCGGTGGAAGAAGTGTTGAAGGGAGATATCGTACTGGTCCGCCCCGGAGATAAAGTTCCGGTAGACGGTGTGGTGCTGGAAGGAGTATCGTCCGTAGATGAATCGATGTTAACCGGTGAAAGCATTCCTGTGGAAAAGAAAGCCGGGGATATCGTCATCGGGGCAACGATCAATAAAAACGGTATGCTGCGAATTCAAGCAACAAAAGTCGGGAAAGAAACCGCGCTCGCCCAAATCATCAAGGTTGTTGAAGAAGCGCAAGGCTCAAAAGCGCCTATTCAGCGGGTAGCGGACCGCATTTCCGGCATCTTCGTTCCGATTGTGGTTGCAATTGCGGTAGTTACTTTCTTCGTTTGGTATTTTCTCGCAGCTCCGGGGAATGTGTCGGAAGCTTTGGAAAACGCCATTGCCGTTCTCGTCATTGCCTGCCCATGCGCGCTGGGGCTCGCCACTCCAACTTCCATCATGGCGGGGTCCGGACGCGCGGCCGAATACGGCATCTTGTTTAAAGGCGGAGAGCATCTGGAACAAACGCATCAAATCGATACGATCATTTTGGATAAAACGGGCACCGTGACGAAAGGGAAGCCTGAATTGACGGATGTGTTGGCGGAAGACGACGAAACAGAGTTTCTCAAGCTTGTCGGCGCGGCGGAGAAAAATTCGGAACACCCGCTGGCTGAAGCGATTGTGAGCGGCATCCGCGACAAACAGATCGAACTGCCCGAGCCTCAGTCTTTCGAAGCGATCCCGGGCTACGGGATTAAGGCTGAAGTGAACGGGAAAGAAATCTTAATCGGGACACGCCGCTTGATGAATCAATATCATGTTGACGCTGAACAGGCTTATGAAACGATGGCCCGGCTGGAGGAGTCGGGTAAAACGGCTATGCTGGTCGCGGTTGACCGCCGTTATGCGGGAATGGTTGCTGTGGCGGATACGATTAAAGATACGTCGAAAGCGGCTGTCAGCCGGCTGAAAGACATGGGGATTCAAGTGATCATGATCACCGGCGACAACGAACGTACAGCGAAAGCAATTGCCGCCCAGGTCGGCATCGACCATGTGCGTGCGGAAGTGCTGCCGGAAGGCAAGGCGGAAGAAGTAAAGAAACTGCAAGCCGAGGGCAGAAAAGTTGCGATGGTTGGTGACGGGATTAACGATGCGCCCGCGCTTGCGACAGCCGACATCGGAATGGCCATCGGAACGGGTACGGACGTCGCGATGGAAGCGGCTGATGTGACCCTGATGCGCGGGGATCTTTCCAGCATCCCGGACGCGATTTTAATGAGCCGCAAGACGATGAGCAACATCAAGCAAAATTTGTTCTGGGCGCTTGGGTATAACACGCTGGGCATCCCGATTGCGGCTGTCGGATTGTTAGCGCCATGGGTAGCAGGTGCGGCGATGGCGTTAAGCTCCGTTTCGGTCGTTCTGAATGCGCTGAGGTTGCAGCGCGTTAAGATCCACCAGTAATAAAACGAGGGGAGAAGAATCATGGGGGACACAACAAAATTGCAGTGGCCCCCCCGGTGCAGGTTGGGGGAAGCCTATTTACACCGGAGCAGTTGGCTAAGATCGGTTCGATTGTCGGTTCCAATGCGAAAATTGAAATGACGCCTTTTAAACAACTCTATGTGGAGGTGCCTTTCGATCGGCGTGACTTGATCCAGGAGGAGCTGGAGCGTGCAGGACTCGAGGTGTACCCGGCCGGATTTCTCACGAAAAGCCTGATTGCTTGCAATTTTTGCAAGGGTGCGGAGGACGCGGGTCTGGAAACGGCTCGAAAGCTCAATCAAGCGATTGCCGGCATTGAAACGCCAACTCCCCTTAAAATTGGCTATGCCGGCTGCGCGCTCGGCACCAGCGAGCCTTTGCTGAAAGATATCGGGGTCGTCAAAATGAAGGATATGTTTGATATTTATATAGGCGGGGAACCGAAAGGGCTCAAAACGGCAATAGCCCAAAAGCTCGTCTCCGGATTGACGGAAGATCGGCTGGTTCCGGTCATTAGGAAGATCATCGATTTTTATATAGCTAATGCTAAAGGGAAAGAGAAATTCAGGAAATTCGTCGAGCGGGTTTCACTTGAGCAGCTGCAACAAATCACACAAAGTTGATCTGCACAAAATCTGCATATTTACGATATACCATGATATCAAATCGAAGGAGAGGAGATCTTCATATGGATTGGACTTGGCTGTTGCTACTGTTGTGCCCATTGATGATGATCTTCATGATGAAAGGGATGCATGGTACGCATGGGAAGCATGAACACCAAACAGAAAAGGAAATTTTGGAGTTAAAGAAAGAAAATCAAAGGTTGTCTCAAGAACTGGAACATCTTAGGAAAAACACAGGGTAAAATTAAAAAAACGGCGGTAAAACAGAAATTAAAGAGCTGAAAGAGGCAGAAATGGAGCACGTTCACGGTTTGGGCTGCTCATCGACGGCAACAAGCTTCTCTTTGGATATTACAACAGCGGTCATCCTGCTCCGGGCTCCAGGAAGATCCAGAGCTTAAAGGTATGGTGAAGCGGCATGTACAGTGTTTTGGGAAAGATCAGCGTTTATTCATTGTTTGGATGGCTGTTTTGGATATTCGGGCAGAGTGTTTCAGTTGAATCGATTCCCATATTCGTTTATGCCCGAAAGTTGATAGGTCCTTTGTTCATCCTTATGGGATTGTTCTTTCTTGGATGGATAAAGTTTAGATTCTCTTTCGGATTCAAAATGTCTTCAGGACTTGCTAAGATATCCGAGCGAGTAGGGGGATGATTAAAGGAGGAATGTAACTTGAAAAAAATCTTAACCTATGGCATCCTCATCGCATTTTCGATATTTGCTGCGGCATGCACGGATCAAAAAACCGATGGACAAAACAATACGGAAGGGACCTTCTCACATATTCACGGCCTGGGTTACACCGGTGATGGCAAACGCCTGTTTGTCCCTGTGCATGACGGGATCAAAATTTACTCCGATGGCAAATGGACAGATGCCCCTGGCGACAAACATGATTATATGGGGTTTTCGATGGTAAACAACGGATTTTACAGCAGCGGCCACCCGACTCCAGGTACAACTTATAAAAATCCGCTCGGTCTTGTCAAAAGTACGGATGATGGTAATTCAATCACAGTTCTGGCTTTAGAGGGAGAAACTGATTTTCATGTCATGAGTGTAAGTTATTTGACACATACTATTTACGTGTTTAATCCTGAGCCCAATTCGATGATGCGGCAGGCCGGGATGTTTTACAGTGAGAATGAGGGTAAAAGTTGGAAAAAAAGCCGGATGTCCGGAGTCCGGGGGCAAATCGCTGCGGTAGCCGCACATCCTTTACAAGCATCGGTTGTTGCTTTAGGTGCGGAAACCGGAGCTTATCTTTCGGATGATTTCGGACAAACCTTCAAACCCGTCTATCCGGACAAACCGGTTTCTGCAATTACTTTTACACATGCGGGTGATTTACTCGTTGCAACGGTGGGATCTAATTCCGATTTCGTTAAGGTAAATATGAAGACGATGCAGGTTTCTGAATTAAAGACACCGGTTGATACAGGAGATGTAATCACCTACATTTCAGAAAACCCGGTCAATGCAATGGAACTGGCCATTGCAACAGATAAGAACGATATTTACATTTCACCGGATGCAGGCACCTCATGGCGGCAGATCGCAAAACAAGGAAAACTGATCAATGAACCGTAGGGGGCAAAAAAGTTGAGAAAGTTCATCAAAGCAGGGATCGTTTCTATAGCAACAGTATTGGCTTTGTCAGGTTGCTTGAATAACTCAAATAATTCCTCTGAAGACGGTATGGGAAGCCAGGGGATGGATCATCAGACAGGGCAGGCACCCGGTTCAGCTCAAAATCAGCTTGTTACGAATACGCCTTGGATCGCCTCGAAAAATACGACACGCATCAATACAAGTGACCCGGTGGAAGCGGCGATTTTGGTATCACGAACGCTATGGATGGCAACCAGTGACGACAACCGCCCGGGCAGTGTGATTCTGGCAAACCCGGAAGAGTGGCAAACCGCTCTAGCTGCCGCGGATTTAATCCATCATCCAAGCAATGGCCCGGTTCTGTTTGTGAATCAAGAACGGATAGCCGACAGTACGCTTAACGAGCTGAAGAGGCTGAATCCAAAAGGCGTTGAGATGAATAACGGTATCCAGGTCATTTTAGTGGGTAATTTGGACCCTAAAGTGGAGGAGCAGGTAAAAAGGCTTGGATTCAAGACGGATAAGATCGAAGGCAGCAATCCCGCAGCCGTTGCGAAAGAGTTCGATGCTTATTATGCCAAGGTTGCCCAAGAAATACCTTCATCCGTGATCGTAGGCTCAATGGACAGCATGGAATATACCATGCCGGCGGTAAACTGGATCTCCCACATGCCCGAGCCGCTGTTGTATGTGAAAAAGGACGAGATCCCGCAAGAAACTGCAGGAGCATTACAGACAAGGGAAGGCAAAGCAAACATCTATATCCTTGGCCCTGAGTCGGTTATCTCTGCCCAAGTGGAAGAACAACTGAAGCAATATGGAAGAGTTGTCCGGATTGCTGGCAATGACCCATTTGAAAATGCCATTGCTTTTGCAAAGTATAAAGACAAGGGTACCGATTTTGGCTGGGGGATTACCACCCCGGGACACAATTTTTCCTTCGTGAGCCTCGATTCACCGGTTTTGGCTCTTGCGGCAGCACCGTTTTCCCATCTGGGCAAACATGCGCCGCTGCTCTGGACAAGTAAAGACCGCATGCCGGATTCTGTAATGTCCTACGTCATGTCAGTCCGACCCAAATATAAAGATTCACCGACTGAAGGGCCATATAATCACGCTTGGCTGACAGGAAGCGAAGATGTGATTTCCCTTGCAGCACAAGGAGAAATCGACTCGATGCTGGAGATCGTATCGGAATCGGGAGAAGGTCATGGCGGGCACGGAACTGCGAGTGAAACCCCGCGACCTGCAAATCCAGATGGGGGAACTGGCGGCCATGACTCGCACAATATGCCGGGGATGGAGCACTAAATTCCATGGGCAAGTGGAAACTTATATTTTAACGTGTTTCAAAGGCCACCCCTTCGGGATGGCCTCTCAAACTATTTTGATGCCGTTAGCCTATTTGTTCACATCTCCAAACGCCCTGCCAAGTGCAGCCGTTTGGAGTCCCCTTTAAACTGCATTTGCAACAAATGACCGTTACCTTTTTCTTTTACCTGATATTGAACCACTTCCTGTTTTATTCAACTCGGCATCCAGCCTAAACATCGTTCCAAATTTAGGGCATGCATCCACTTGCTTAATCAGGCCCTTGAGTAGCGAATAGTTCCGGTTGCGGCTGTCCCCCCTTTTCGACCGGCAATCCTTTTTAATAATTA
>Ga0207747_1000772_pt1 | contig 29890 bp, 28 predicted proteins | sample HigsolmetaGSP11D_FD_184839 | JGI IMG/M metagenome (GOLD analysis project Ga0207747, IMG submission 184839) | High solid enriched microbial communities from the Joint BioEnergy Institute, USA - SP1-1-D (SPAdes) | ecosystem: Engineered > Bioreactor > SSF (Solid state fermentation) > Aerobic >...
ATGTTTCCTGCTTGGGATCCTACCGCGCTTTGCTTGGTGGCCCCGATGAGGGGGATTGCGAACCTACGTTCCCAACCCCCTCATCGGGGAATTCTAAGAATTTCTCCCACAAACATTTTACTCACACGTCGTCTTTTTCCGGCAATTGGGCTCTCGCTTCTGTGACCAATTGTTGAAGTTGTGGTGCTCTTGGTCCCCATTTTCCAATGACTTGGCCGTTTTGGTCAAGAAATAAATAAATCGGGATGGCTCTTCCTCCATTGGTTAAATATCGGTCAATTAAGTCAGTATCTTCATCTCGATAAACGCAGCGAATTTCTAATTGGGCAGCTTCTGCAATTTTTCGGATGATTGGGTTGTTGAGCATAGCATCCCCGCACCAATCTTCGGTAATAGCTAGAATGTGCGGTTTTTTCTCTTTAAGAAGTTTGATGAGTTCATCGTTTTCATCAATGGTAAAGTTGTTGTAAATCTCAAAACTTCCTTCTTTTAAATTGGTTTTCATGTTGTTCATGTATTCTGCCATTGGAATTCCTTGTTCGAAATATTGTTGTTCTGTTTTCACGTGATTACCCCCTTTTGTTTTATTCTGCATGGAAAAGGTTGGATTGGCAATGGTTTTGATTTTGTAGGAGTTGAGTGGAATGGGAAGATATACGCACAAATTGGATTTTCATTCGCACCAAATATGGGAATAAACGCACAAAATTGAGGTGCATCCGCACAAAACGATACAGTATCCGCACCAAATGAGAGGGTATACGCACGAAATAAAGAGGTATACGCACGAAACGGGGCCTCATCCGCACCAATTGAGAAGGCACACGCTCAAAATAGAGTAGCAGCAGTAAATAATCTATAAATAATTTAACATTTTTGAAATGAAAAACCGCATAAGCCATAGTAGCTTATGCGGTACATTAGAGCAATCATTATCGTTTATTAATTTCTTCAAGCAATAATTTGTTAACCATTGGTGGGTTGGCTTGTCCTTTTGTTGCTTTCATAATTTGACCTACTAAGAAGCCAATGGCACGGTCTTTACCGTTTTTGAAGTCTTCAATGGATTGTGGGTTGTTGTCGAGCACTTCTGTAATAATAGGAAGAAGTACGTTTGGATCTGAAATTTGAACCATGCCTTTTTCTTTGACGATTTTTTCAGGGTCTCCACCGTTTTTCACTAACTCATTGAATACTTTTTTCGCAATTTTAGATGAAATAGTGCCGTCAGAAATTAATTTTACCAATCCAGCCAAGTTTTCAGGCGTTAATTTTGTTTCTGTAATTTCTACTTGTTCTGCATTTAAGTATCCAGAAACATCGCCCATTAACCAGTTGGCAGAAAGTTTAGCATCGGCGCCTAATTTCACCATTTCATCGAAGAAATCAGAAAGTGTTTTATTCACGACTAACACGTTTGCGTCGTATTCTGTTAAGCCAAGTTGTTCGATATAGCGTTTTTTGCGTGCATCTGGAAGTTCAGGGATGGACGCTTTTACGCGCTCTAGCCATTCATCATCAATCATAAGATGCACTAAGTCTGGTTCTGGGAAGTAGCGGTAGTCTTCAGCTGTTTCTTTTACGCGCATCAAGATTGTTTTACCTGTTTTTTCATCGAAACGGCGTGTTTCTTGTCTGATGACTCCGCCGCTCATTAAGATTTCCGCTTGGCGTTTTTGTTCGTATTCAAGTCCTTTACGAACAAAGTTGAAAGAGTTTAAGTTTTTCAATTCTGTTTTTGTACCGAATTCTTTTTGTCCGTATGGGCGAAGGGAAATGTTTGCGTCGCAGCGCAATGAACCTTCTTCCATTTTTACATCGGAAACGCCTGTATATTGAATGATGGATTTTAATTTTTCCAAATATAAGTACGCTTCTTCAGGTGTACGGATGTCTGGCTCAGAAACGATTTCTAAAAGCGGTGTTCCTTTACGGTTGAAGTCTACAAGAGAGTAGCCATCGCCATGCAATAATTTACCGGCGTCTTCTTCCATATGAAGGCGTGTGATGCCGATTCGTTTTGTATAGCCAGGTTGACCGTCTTTTGCTGGCACTTCAATTTCAATCCATCCATCATAGCCGATTGGTTTATCGTATTGAGAAATTTGGTAGCCGCTTGGATTATCTGGATAGAAGTAGTTTTTGCGGTCAAATTTTGTATGTTGGTTAATTTTCATATTTAAAGCAAGAGCTGCTTTCATTGCATATTCCACAACGTTTTTATTTAAAACAGGAAGCACTCCTGGATATGCAAGGTCATAAACTGTTGTATTTGTGTTTGGATTAGAACCAAATTGGTTAGGTGCTGTTGAGAAAATTTTAGATTCTGTTTTTAATTCAACGTGTACTTCTAGACCAATGACTGTTTCAAAGTTCATCATTATTTGCCCCCCAATCTAGGAGATTGTTTATGATAATCTGTTGCTTGTTCAAATGCATAAGCAGCGCGGTAAACTGTTTCTTCATCAAAGTGTTTACCAATGATTTGCAATCCTAGCGGCAAGCCGTTATCAAATCCGCATGGAATAGAGATTGCTGGCACACCTGCTAAGTTGATTGGAATTGTTAAAATATCGTTTGCGTACATTGTTAAAGGATCGTCAATGTTTTCGCCGATTTTGAAAGCTGCTGTTGGTGTTGTTGGACCAACAATCACATCATAATCTTCAAACACTTTATCGTAATCTTGTTTAATTAATGTACGAACTTGTTGTGCTTTTTTATAGTAAGCATCATAAGTGCCTGCAGATAGAGAGTACGTACCAAGCATGATGCGGCGTTTTACTTCATCACCAAAGCCTTGTGCACGTGTTTGTTTATATAAATCCATTAAGTTTTTTACGCCTTCAGCACGGAAGCCATAGCGGATTCCATCGAAGCGTGCAAGGTTGGATGATGCTTCTGAAGAGGCAAGAATATAGTAAGTTGCTAACGCATATTTTGAGTGTGGAAGGGATACTTCTTCCACTGTTGCGCCAAGCCCTTTAAATACTTCAAGAGCATCTAATACAGATTTGCGTACACTTTCATCAATACCTTCAGCTAAAAATTCTTTTGGCACAGCGATGCGAAGCCCTTTAATGTCTCCATCTAATTTAGATACATAGTTAGGCACTGGTACGTCTGCGCTTGTGGAATCGTTAGGGTCCACGCCGGCAATTACTTCAAGCAATAATGCATTGTCATATACATTGCGAGTAATTGGGCCGATTTGGTCAAGGGAAGATGCGAAGGCAACTGCTCCGTAACGGGAAACACGGCCATATGTTGGTTTCATTCCAACTACACCGCAGAATGCAGCTGGTTGGCGAATGGAACCACCTGTATCTGTACCTAATGAGAATGGCACTTCACCCGCTGCAACACTCGCTGCAGAACCGCCGGAAGAACCGCCTGGTACACGTTCAAGATCCCAAGGGTTTTTTGTCTTTTTATAATAAGATGTTTCAGTTGAAGAACCCATGGCAAATTCATCCATGTTGAGTTTACCAATTGTGATCATGCCTGCTTCGCGTAGTTTTTTCACTACTGTCGCATCATAAATTGGAATGAATCCTTCCAAAATTTTAGAAGCACAAGTTGTTTCAAGTCCTTCTGTCACGATATTATCTTTAATACCGATAGGAAGACCAAACAATGGTCCACGTTCGTTAACTGGCACTTGATCTTTTTCTTTTGCTTCTTCTAGTGCTTTTTCTTTGTTTAAGGCAAGAAACGCTTGTACATCTCCATCGACTTCTTCAATTCTTTTATAGGTTTCATTAATTACATCAACAATTTTAAATTCACCTTTATGTAAACCTTCTTGCAATTCTTTCGATGAACGTTCTAACAACGTCATGAAGTTCCCTCCTTTTAAAATGGGCATGAAAATACAAGCATCAATTTTTCATACACAAAAATAATGGCCACTGCCATTAAATCATCAAAATTATTCTTCTAAAATTGGCGGCACTTTGATTAGGCCATTTTCATGTTCTTTTACATTCAATAGCACTTTCTCAAGCTCTAAACCTTTTTTAGCTACATCTTCGCGCATTACATTCACGATTGGCAACACATGGGAAGTTGGTTCTACATCTGTTGTATCCAATTCATTCAATGTTTCTACATATTCTGTAATTTTCCCAAGCTGTTCGGAAAATTTTTCTGCTTCTTCCTCGGTAATAGCTAAACGAGCTAAGTGGGCAATGTGCTTAACTTCTTCCTTCGTCAATTTTGCCATTAGTTACACCTCCACATTTCATAAACCTGGCAATAATAATACCATTTTTCCATTGAAAAATCACACGTTTTTGGATTTTCGCATAATTATACGATTACTTTTCAATTATCTCCAAAAACGCCATGATTTCAAACACTTCTTGCAATAAAAAAACATTTTGAAACAGTGCTGCGAATAAGCAACACTGTTTCTTTTTGCTGTGAGACTAGTAATTATAAATGTGTACAAACGGCTCTTTATCATCACGGTCTTTTAAGATTAATGCTTCTGAGCCATTAATGGAAGTAACGTTCACTTCAATATCGACACCAGCTGGGAATCTTTTGATTAAAATGCCTGATAAATATTGGGTAAAGCCGATAATTTCCGTTGTTCCATAGAATTGAACCGGCACTTCAATACTTAATTTAACAAGCTGATTGTTTTGATAGAATCCTTTGCCAATGACACTTGTATTGTTGGAGAAATATTTTTGTATATCTGATTTAAAGTTTAGGAAGTTCGTATTCATATCCCGGTAGATGTCTTCAGGACTGGACATAGGGAAAGTGACGTATTTCTCATTAATGTCAACCCAATCATCCAGATTGCTTTTTCCTGGTTTGGCAACACTATAAGCAAAATACGTTCCAGGTACAATGGAATTGCGGGCTTCCTGTTTAAATAAAGCGATTAAAATCGGCACATCCTGCAATTCTGGACGGTTGCGCAAGCGCCGCACAACTTCTTCCGCTATTTCTTTCCCTTTTTTCTCCAATACTTCTTGGGAGATTGGCTCTTCATACCATTCGCCATATTGCTCTTTTTGATAATAATAAATAGAGTTTAGAGCAAGGCCAATGGAGATTCCTCCAAGGGCGATTTTATTGTTGCTTGTTTTCTTTAGATAGTTTTGTTCCACAATATGCGACAAATAAATTGGCGCTTCTTTTGCCCGCTTTTCAGGATCCATTCCTTTTTCAGCAGGAGGATTTAATCCTTCTTCGTCATTATTACTGCGCGCCAGCCATTTCGTTACTGTTTCACTATCCAAGTATTGGCCTTCTTGAAAATAGTAACTGTCCGTGCTGAATTCATTTTGTGAAACGCGCATTAACCCTTCTTCTGCTTCTTTAATGTCGTATTTCGTATAAATATTTGATACGACAAGACCGCGGGCGGCACTCTCTTTATAAGGGATAAGCGTTTTATAATAATTTTCATCTAACTGCATTTTTGGGATGATTGTCGTTTCAACTTCTGCTTCAGATTCATTATTTGGTCCTACGATTTCTGTATCTTCCCGAATGGAAGGTGTACAACCTGCAAGCATTGCAACAACGACCATCGCCGGTATCCAGCGAAATCGGTTCATTGTATGAATCCCCTTTACTTTTCTAATTGTTCAATAAAGCGATTTTCGTCCCAAACTTCTATACCTAATTCTTGCGCTTTTGTCAATTTTGAACCTGCATCGGCTCCTGCGATGACAAGATCTGTCTTTTTGCTTACACTTCCTGTGACTTTACCGCCTAACTCTTCTATTTTCGCCTTTGCTTCGTTGCGTGTCAATCGTTCCAATTTTCCTGTTAATACGACTGTTTTTCCGGCAAACGGGCTATCCGTAATTTCTATGCCGGCCTTTTTCCCTTTGTATGCCATGTTGACGCCGGCTGCTTTCAATCGAGCAATTAATTGCCGCGCTTCTTCTTTTTTGAAATAGGAAACTACCGATTGGGCAATTTTTTCGCCAATTTCATAAATCGCCACCAATTCTTCTTCTGTGGCCTCCATGATGCGGTCCATTGTTTCAAATTTCTCTGCTATAAGTTTCGCAGCCTTTTCCCCGACATGACGAATGCCGAGACCGAATAATAAACGCTCCAATGAATTTTCTTTTGAACGTTCGATGGCATTAACTAGATTAGTTGCGGAAAGCTGTCCCATTCGATCTAATTTAGCCAGCTCGTCCACATTTAAAAAGTAAAGATCCGCCACATCACGAATATAGTTTTCTTTTAATAGCAATTCCGTGATTTTATCTCCTAATCCGTCAATATTCATTGCATTTCTGGATGCGAAATGTTTAATGCCTTCTGCAATTTGGGCAGGGCAGGCAGGGTTCACACAGCGAATGGCCACTTCATCATCAATGCGGATCAGTTCGCTTCCGCAAGCAGGGCAAGTTTTCGGCATTTCATAAGGAACGGTACCTGCTGGGCGCTGTTCCAAAATAACGCGGACCACTTCCGGAATGATATCGCCTGCTTTATGAACGATTACCGTATCCCCGATGCGGATATCTTTTTCGCGAATTAAATCTTCATTATGAAGGGAGGCTCGACTGACTGTTGAACCTGCAAGTTTTACCGGCTCTAAAATGGCTGTTGGCGTCACTACTCCAGTACGCCCAACTGTCCAATCAATATCAAGCACCTTTGTGATGGCTTCTTCAGCAGGGAATTTATAAGCAATTGCCCAGCGAGGACTTTTTACGGTTGTTCCCAGTTCTTCTTGATGGGCATATCGATTCACTTTAATGACAATACCATCGATTTCATAAGGCAAGTTTGGACGTTCAGTTGTCCACTTTTTAATAAACGCTAAAACATCATCAATTGTTTCACAAAGCTCCCGTTCTTTATTAACGCGGAAACCTAGGGATTCCAAGTAATCAAGCATTTCTGCGTGGCTGTCTATTCCGTATGCTTCCCCATCTCCGCCAATTCCGTAAATAAAGGTTGCTAAATTTCGCGATGCGGTGATTTTTGAATCCAACTGGCGAAGGGAACCGGCAGCGGCATTGCGGGGATTGGCAAAAAGGTCTTCGCCATTTTCTTCCCGTTCTTTATTTAATTCCATAAATGACTTTTTCGGCATGTAGGCTTCCCCGCGCACTTCAATGGTTACCGGCTCTTTTAATCGTAATGGTATGTCTTTAATAGTTTTTAAATTCACCGTAATATCTTCACCTACTGCCCCATCGCCGCGGGTAGCGCCTTGGACAAAAATGCCGTTTTCGTATCTTAATGAAATGGCGAGGCCATCGATTTTCAGTTCACACACATAGTTGTAGTTGTCGCCAATCGCCTGGCGGATTTTCCGATCAAAATCCCGCAAATCTTCTTCGTTAAACGCATTGGATAAACTCAACATCGGATATCTGTGGGTGATTTTATTAAACCCTTCCAGCGGTTTTCCACCGACCCGCTGTGTTGGCGAATCCGGATAAATGAGTTCCGGATGTTCCTTTTCAATTGCCATTAATTCTTGCATCAGTTGGTCATAGACAGCGTCCGGCACTAATGGATTGTCCAACACGTAGTACGCATGGGCATATTCATGCAGCAATTTATTCAGTTCAGCGACGCGTTTTTCAAGATCTTTATCTTTCATCGTCATCCTCCACATTTGTGAATGTTCTTTAAGCTTTTGTGATTGGGGCAAATTTGGCTAGAAGCCGTTTGATTCCTTTATCTGGAAAAGCGATATCTAATTCCAAATCATCGCCTTCTCCTTTTACGCTGACGACAACGCCTGTCCCCCATTTGCTGTGAATGGCTTTATCTCCCACTTTCCATTGCAGCTGCTCCCCACCTGTCCGTTGAGGTGTAGCAAAATTCCTTTTCGGTTGAACATTCATTCGGACATTGTTAGAAGTTTTCTTTTGTCCAAATGGCATTTTTTCTTCCCTATATCCAAAACTATAGGATTGGGCATCCACAATGTCATCTGAAATTTCATCAATGAAACGGGAAGGCGGGTTGGAATTCGGCCGTCCAAAGAGTGTGCGGAAAGAGGCGCAAGTTAAATATAGCCGCTCTTCTGCCCTTGTAATGCCCACGTAAGCTAAGCGGCGTTCTTCTTCCATTTCCTCTTTATCGCCAATGGAGCGGGAATGTGGGAAAATATTTTCTTCCATACCAATGATGAATACAACCGGAAACTCTAGCCCTTTGGCAGAATGCAACGTCATTAAGACAATGCTTTCATTTCCATTGTTTTCTTCATTTAATGAATCGATATCTGCTATTAAAGCAAGGTCCGTTAGAAAGGCAACGAGGGATTTGTCATCGCTTCTTTCTTCAAAGGCTTTTGTAACGGATAAAAATTCTTCCAAGTTTTCAATTCTGCTTTGGGCTTCAATGGTGTTTTCTTTCTCTAGCATTGCCCGGTACCCTGACTTCTCTATGACTTCTTCCACTAATTCCGTCACGGATAAATAATCTTGCATTTTTGTAAATCCTTCAATTAAATTGCGGAAGTTTTCAAGGGCGTTCATTGCCCGCGGCGCTAAACCAATGGATGAAACTTCGTACAATGCTTTAAAAATGGATAAGTCGTTTTCAATGGCATAAGATGCAAGCTTTTCAAATGTGGATGCTCCTATGTTCCGCTTTGGTTCATTAATGATGCGGGCCAATGACAAATCATCATCATTATTGGCAATTAGACGCAAATAGGCAAGCAAGTCTTTAATTTCTTTCCGGTCATAGAATTTCGTACCGCCTACAATGGTGTATTGTAAATTCGATTTGACAAGCACTTCCTCCATTGCACGGGATTGGGCATTTGTGCGGTACAAAATTGCAAAATCCTTTAAAGAGCGCCCTTCCGTTTCCATTAATTCTTTAATGGTTTTCACCACAAACTGCGCTTCATCCCGTTCATCCCGGGCTGTGTAGAATACGATTTTTTCTCCTGTTGGATTTTCGGTGCGCAACACTTTTGGATAACGGCTTTCATTGTTGGAAATAACATCGTTAGCCGCTTGCAAAATTCGTTTGGTAGAACGGTAGTTTTGTTCGAGCAAAATCACTTTTGCATTTGGATAGTCTTTTTCAAAGGATAAAATGTTTCGAATGTCCGCTCCTCGCCATTTGTAAATTGATTGGTCGGAATCTCCGACAACGCAAATATTTTGAAATTTGGAAGCGAGCATTTTGACAAGTTTGTATTGGGAATGGTTTGTATCTTGATACTCATCGACATGAATATACTGGAATTTATTTTGATAATAGGAAAGAACTTCTGGCACCCGTTCAAAAAGGGTAATCGTCATAAGTATTAAGTCATCAAAGTCGAGGGATTGATTTTTTCGAAGGGTTTTTTCATATGCTTCGTAAACATTCCCTACCACTTTTTCGTATGGATTATACGGGTTTATGTTCTTTTTATACTCTTCCGCTGTGATGCATTCGTTTTTGCATGAACTGATGGCAGATAAGACAGAACGCGGATCGTATTGTTTTGTATCGATGTTCAGCTGTTTAAAAACGTTTTTAATGGCTGTCAGCTGGTCAGAAGCATCGAGAATGGAAAAGTTTTTTGAAATGCCGATGCGATCAATGTCTCTTCTTAATATGCGCACGCACATGGAGTGGAAAGTGGATACCCACATACTTTCAGAAATGCCTGTGCCCAGCAACGCATCAATCCGTTCCCGCATTTCTCTGGCAGCTTTATTCGTAAAGGTTATGGCCAGTATGTTGGAAGGATAGACTTGTTTCTCCACAATTAAATAGGCAATTCGGTGGGTTAATACTCTTGTTTTCCCTGAACCTGCACCCGCCATAATAAGAAGAGGGCCTTCTGTTGTTTTTACTGCTTGCTGCTGCTCTTTATTCATTCCGTTCAATAAGTTTTTTGTTAATTGTTCCATGGTGCACCTCTCTATACCAAACGTTTGTTCTAAATTATACTATAAAGGCGTTTTTTTCGCATCGGTTTATTTTATAACACTTTTTACGGCCTCCACTGTTTTCAAGGCTTCATCCAAGTCTTCATAAATGACGTTTCCGACAATAACCGTGTCAGCGTATTGCGCCATTTCTTTTGCTTGTTCCTTTGTTTTGATGCCGCCTCCGTAGAATAAACGGCAATCATTTAACACTTCTTTCACCGCTTTTACAATTTCCACATCACCATATGTACCGCTGTATTCTAAATAAAAAATCGGCAGTTTAAAGTAATTTTCCGCAAGTCTTGCGTAAGCAATCACATCTGCTTCCGATAAGTTTGCCTCTGCTTCCGTTGCTATTGCCGCTTTGCAATCTGGATTTAAAATGCAATATCCTTCTGCAAGCAGCTCGTCCCAAACCATGATGTCCCCATATTCTTTTATGGCGGCATGATGTAAGTCTTTTACCCATTTTGTATTGGTGCTATTTAAAACGGTCGGGATTAAATAATAATCAAATCCCGGCGTAACGGATTCAATTGTGGATATTTCCAACGCGACTGGTACAGAATATCTTCTGATTCGAACAAGCTGTTCAAGCACATTATCCAATGTGACATCATCCGTACCACCGACAATAATAACATCGGTGCCGGATTCACACACCTTTTCCAATGCTTCATCTGAAAGTTCTTTGGAAGGATCGATTTTAAATATATGTCTCCAGTTTTTATAATCCATAAAGGTCTCACCTATTTCCTCATCATAATTCTGTGCTTATTTTAGTATATCTTAAAGTCATTTTTACCGAAAATCACAAATTCGTGCAAAGGGATATTCTTTTGTTACACAAAAAAGTTGCCTTATGCTTCCTCAGCATAAGACAACTAGTAGCAAATTTATTTTTTCGGTTCATAAGGCTTTTCGTTAGGATACAAGCGGCTCAACATTTCTTCGTAAGCATCGTTTCCATAGTCGAAACAGCGACGCACCCGGGAAATGGTTGCAGTAGAAGCTCCTGTTTCTTTTTTAATTGTTTCATAGGTTTTTTTCAATCGCAATAGATGGGCCACTTCAAATCGTTGAGCCATTGATTGGATTTCGCTGATAGTGCATAAATCATCAAAAAATTTATAGCATTCTTCAAGGTCCCGTAATTCTAATATTGCTCGAAATAATTGATCTGTTTGAGGACCGCGAATTTTATCAACCTGCATTTTTTTCTTCACCCTTTCAACTTTGCTGGTCAGAAGATGTGTAAGTTACAGATGTAGTAATTCCTGGATTTGTTGGAACGAAATGAATCCATGTTTTGCCTGGCACAAGCTTCACTTTGCTGCCATCGTTCTCCACCGCTGTTAGAACGCCGTCAATGTTTTCCCAATGTACAACCCTCATCATCCCTTGTTGGAAGAGATAGGCAAGTCCTCCTGAATTAATATCAATTTCTCGGCGTCCTTTGTCGTCAATTACTGTATGTTCCATTTCAAATATTAAAACATTGGATAACTTTACTGGTTCCCCCGTCAGTAAATCCGTAGTCACTGTTCCGCCAGAAGATCGGGTATACGTGTTACTTGTGGAATCATAAGAGTAACTGCTATTAAAGTTTTCGTTCTTGCTATAACGGACATGAACTTGGTCTGCTTGCACACCTTTTTTAGGACTTTCCTCTTCATCATAATAAGTATACGATACTTTTTTTTGATAGAGAAGTGAAGCGTTCACTTTTTCTGCTGCAGCTTCCAAGTTATCGGTAATAAAGTAAGAGTTATGGGGCGCTACCCGATCTTTGGAACGTTTGAAATAAGTGCCGTCATAGTTCATTCCGTTAATGTTATCCACTACTCCACTTTCAAGCATTTGCTTTGCTTCCGGGCTATAGCCGTGGGCGATGTAAAAAGCATCTAGCCCCTCTGCCAGCTCAACAAAATAGGATCGGGCACTACGGATTGGACCAATTTTTTCAGGGAGTTCCGATTGGTATAAGCCTAAAAATCTTGTTACATCCCCTTCTGCAAGCATCTCATAGACTACATCTGCACTGGCAATGCCAGATTGGGGACGAGCAGCAGGATGATTGTTAATAGTTGCAATGATGGGCCTCAGCGTAATCTCTTCGTCCTTTAATTCACCTGTAAATGGTGCCGGATAAAGTTCTACTTTTTCTTCCACTTCTTCAATTGGTTTTACTGGGTCCTCTATTTTTTCAGTCGCCTTCTCTTTATCTCCACATGCCGCCAGAAGAGAAACACTTGCAAAAACACAGAACAATGCCTTTTTTGAAATCATACGGATCATCCTTTCAGCTAGCGCATCACTGAAGGAATCATGACCTCTTTTTTCATGACATCAAAAATTCCTTTTGGCGTGATACGAATATATGGTAAGTGGGTTGATTCTAAAAAGAATAATGTATAAATCGCATCGCTATGGCTGTATCCTCTTTCACTTAACGCTGCTTTTAATGCGGATTCTTTTTCAATAATTTCTTCCATCTGTCCAATAAAGAAGTTTCCTGCGCCAGCTAATGGAAGTGACACAATCACTTCATTGTTTTCAACAAGAACCATTCCGCCCTTCATCTTTTTCATTTCATTGAAGGCACGGATCATATCTTCTTTATTTTTGCCAATTAATATAATATCTCCCGAATTGGAATAAGAAGAAGCGAATCCTTTTACGTCTTGTGCAAACCCTTTTAATATGGCATTTATTCGCCATTTGCCCTTTCGATCCATCAAAATTAATAAACTCTCATCGGAATTAACAGGAAGTTCGTTTTTATGCAATGGGAAATTAACGGAATATGGTTTTGTAATGACATCATTGACTAATTCAATTCCAATTGGCGTTGAAATTTGAAAATCTTCATCCGTAAGATCAAAGTCGATTTCAAGCGGCTCATAATACTTGTTCCAATCAATTTCCGGCAAGGCTTGTACTTTTTTTCCTTCTTTTTTCAGCCATACACCTTTTGATAATACGGATTCTGGAGTTGGATGGAATTCATCTACCAAAATATTCAAAGTAGCAAATCGTCCTGTTGCAATCATGCCGTGCAAATGGGATAAATTATAATATCGCGCCACATTATAAGTCGCCATATTGTAAGCATCAATTGGGTCAACTCCTGCATCAAGGGCAATTTGGATGCACATATCCATTACGCCTTCGCGATGGAAAATAGGCGTTGAACCATCCGTTGTCATCATGAGATGGTCGAATATATTTAATTTTTTCTCTCGTATTCCTTTTAATAGATTTGGAAGATCCGGACGGATGGAGGAATATCTTAATGTCACTGCATATCCATGTAAAATGCGGCTTTCCACTTCTTCCACCGTCATCGCTTCATGATCGCCGTCCGCTCCGAGAAGTTTCATACGCACAAGGGTTTTTTCAGAGGCTCCTGGAAAATGCCCCTCAATTTTTTTGCCCTTTTTCTTTGATGACTGAATCCAATAAAGCATTTGGTCATCGCCGCGCAAAAGACGAGGCCATCCCGTCAATTCTCCTCCAAGCAATACATCGTCTCTCTCAATCCATTCAAAAATCGATGTATTCGTAAAAATTTGGTTTTCGTTTTCTAATTCTGTTTGTGTATCGTATCGTGCCCACCAATAAAAAGCAAAAGGATATTTGTTTAATTCATCTAACAGTGTAAACGCTTTCTTGTTTGGGAGCTGTAATGCAAAGTGCAAGTTATCACTGATGAACATCGTTGTCCCAAATTGGGCTGCATAATCTGCAAAGGACACTGGATTATATAGTTGAAATGGATGAACATGCGGCTCAATATAACCCGGAACAACCGTTTTTCCTTCCAAATCGATTACTTCTGTTCCAGATAAATTTTCCGGCATTTCCTTTCCCACGTAGACAATCCGGTCATTCAAAATCCATATATTACCATACATCCATTGTTTATATACACTATGTATATATCGTGCATTTTTTAAAACCATTGTCGGCGGTTTTTTTCCTTCGATGACTGCAACTTGGTCTCGTATCTCCTGTATTTTCCAAACAGATTGTGGCATTTGTTACACTCCCTTCTATTATATATAATATTTATTTCGTTTATTTGCGATTTATTCACACATACTAATGATGCTGAAAAGCAAGTGTAGCTGTTTTTATCGTAACACAGCACTTTATTAAATTAAAGTGCATCATTTCATTCATTTTATTACGTAAAGGGGTGGATGAGTAATGTTGGAAGAAAATATTTCTGAAAAAAGCGCCTTTGTCCGCATCGTTTTAGGGATTGGTTTAACTGCTTGCGGCGTCAGTCATTTGGTGAAAGACAACGGGAAGAGATGGCTAGGCACTTTATCTGTTGCAGCCGGTGCGATGAAAATTGCAGAAGGACTGTTCTTATATTGTCCAATGAAAGCAATGTTAAACAATAATGTGAAAGATGCAGTATCAAGTTCCATCCAAGATTTTATGGACATGGACGGCGACAGTTTGATGTCTGCATTCCGCTCAAGATATGCAAATAGCGATAATCAAAATTCCAATAATCAAAATTCTGGTACGCAAAGCTCAAGCGGCAATGAAGGAGCTGAGCTTTTGCAAACAGCGGCAAATGTAGCTGAAAAAGTGGCAAACTCCACACCGGCTGGTACAGAGGCAAATGAAGCTGCCAAAGCTGTTCAAGCTGTCGCAAACAGCCAAAAAAATTCCAAATAAGGAACAGGCAAAAGCACAAACCGCTTATGATTTGTTTGTGCTTTTGTGCTTTAAATTATTTAAATGTTCTCCAACCAATATCTTTGCGGTAGAAGAAATGATTCCATGGGTATTTTCCGATGGCTTCATATACTTTATCTTTAGCTTCTTTTAGAGTATTGGCTTTGGCTGCCACTAGCAGCACGCGGCCGCCATTTCCAACATATTGTCCATCTTTCCATTTCGTTCCCGCATGATAAACTTCCACTTCTTTGCTAAGTTCTTCTAAGTTCGGAAGTGGATTGCCTTTTTCCACCGTTCCTGGATAGCCTTCTGCAGCAATCACAACGCCGAGCATTGCTTCATCAGACCATTGCAAATCATAAGGCTTTTCTTCCATTAAAGCTTTCATGAACTCGCCAAAATCCGATTTCATGCGCGGAAGCACAACCTGCGTTTCCGGGTCTCCAAAACGGGCGTTGAATTCAATTACTTTTGGTCCTTCTTTTGTCAAAATCAACCCAGCATATAAAATACCCGTAAAGGATGCTCCTTCTGCCTCCATCGCTTTAACAGTTGGTTCAATGATTTCCGCATAAGCGCGGGACACCATTTCTTCTGGAATTTGCGGCACTGGAGAATATGCGCCCATTCCGCCTGTATTTGGCCCTTTGTCGCCATCATAGGCGCGTTTATGGTCTTGGGCAATAACCATTGGATAAATTTGTCCTTTATGCACAAAGGACATGAAAGAAAATTCTTCCCCTTCTAAATAATCTTCAATAACGACTTTCGATGAAGATTCGCCAAAACGTTGATTGCCAATCATATCTGTTACCGCATCAATGGCTTCTTGCTCTGTCATGGCAACGACTACGCCTTTTCCAGCAGCAAGGCCGTCTGCTTTAACTACAATTGGCGCTCCTTTTTCTTTAATGTAGGCAATGGCTTGATCCACATCTGTGAATGTTTCATACGCAGCTGTTGGAATGTTGTATTTTTTCATTAATTGTTTTGCAAAAGATTTGCTGCTTTCAATTTGTGCGGCTGTTTTCGTTGGACCAAAAATCGTAAGCCCCTGCTCTTGGAAGTAATCAACAATTCCTGCTGCAAGGGGTTGTTCCGGCCCAACAAATGTTAAATCGATTTGTTGTTCTTTCACAAAATTAGCTAACTGTTCGAAATCCAATGCATCGATGGCAACAATTTCAGCACAATCGCGCATTCCGTCATTTCCAGGTGCCACAAATACTTTTTCAACAGATGGAGAACTGCTGAATTTTTTTGCAATCGCATGCTCGCGTCCACCACTGCCAACTACTAAAACTTTCATACGATGCCCTCCTAGGATATTTCTGGTATCAATTTGGAAATAGTTTTAATTTTAGAAAAGACGGCTGCAAATGAGCCGCCTTGATGGATTAATGTTTAAAATGTCTTACTCCTGTAAATACCATAGCAATGCCTGCTTTATTTGCTGCATCGATGGAATCTTGGTCGCGGATGGAGCCGCCTGGTTGGATAATCGCTGTAATGCCTGCTTTGATGGCTTCTTCCACTGTGTCTGGCATTGGGAAGAAGGCGTCAGATGCCATTACTGCACCTTTTGCTTTTTCGCCGGCCTGTTCAATAGCGATTTTTGCAGAGCCTACACGGTTCATTTGACCTGCGCCGATTCCTAATGTCATTTCCTTATTGTTTACAACGATGGCGTTGGATTTCACGTGTTTCACAACAGCCCATCCTAGTTTTAACGCTTCCCATTCCTCTTCCGTTGGTTCGCGGTCCGTTACCACTTTAATGTCTGCATCCTCAAATCCGTATGTATCTTCCTCTTGAACGAGCAGACCACCTTCAACGGAAACAACTTTGAACGGATCTTTTTTCTGTTGGGAGAAGTCGATTGTAAGCAATCGGATATTTTTCTTTTTCGTTAAAATTTCAAGGGCTTCTTCTGTAAAGGAAGGTGCAATGATAATTTCCAAGAAAATTTTGCTTAATTTTTCAGCCGTCGCTGCATCCACTTCACGGTTCAATGCAATGATGCCGCCAAAAATGGATACAGGATCCGCCTCATAAGCGCGGTCAAAAGCTTCTTCAATCGTTTTGCCTATGCCGACACCACATGGATTCATATGTTTTACGGCAACTGCAGCAGGTTCTTTGAATTCTTTGACGATTTGAAGTGCAGCATTGCCGTCTTGGATATTGTTATAAGAAAGTTCTTTTCCGTGCAATTGCGTTGCATAAGCAAGGGAGAAATCGGAACCTAAACGTTTTTTGTAGAATGCTGCTTTTTGGTGAGGGTTTTCACCATAGCGCAATGTTTGTTTTAATTCATAAGTGAGCGTTAAGTTTTCTGGGAACTGTTCTTCTGTTAAATAGTTGGAAATATATGCATCATAGCTTGCTGTATGACGGAATACTTTTGCAGCAAGTTTTTTGCGCGTTTCAAAAGTTGTTGCACCATTTGCTTTCAATTCTTCCAACACTGTTTCGTAGTCGCTATTGTCCACGATGACTGTTACGTATTGGTGGTTTTTCGCAGCCGCACGAAGCATTGTTGGACCGCCGATGTCGATATTTTCAATGGCTTCTTCGTAAGTTACATCTGGTTTTGAAATTGTTTCAACAAATGGATATAAGTTAACACAAACGATTTCAATCGGTTCAATGCCATGTTCTTTCATTTGTGCTTGATGGGAAGGATCGTCAAATTTTCCTAACAATCCGCCGTGAATCATTGGATTTAATGTTTTTACACGGCCGTCAAGAATTTCAGGGAATTTCGTTACTTCATCTACACCTGTTACCGGCACGTTGTTTTCTTGCAATAATTTTTTCGTACCGCCTGTCGATAAAACTTCATATCCTAACGCCACTAATTCTTTTGCAAATTCCACAATTCCTTCTTTATTTGAAACACTAATGAGCGCACGTTTTGCCACAGTCAAAGCCTCCAATTTTTATACTCTATTTTTGCAATTATTTATTTTCAAATAATTTTTTTAATGTTTTTGGATAAAGTTCATGTTCCACATGATGAATGCGTTCTTCCGTCGCTTCCCGGTCACCTTCTACCACTTCTACTGCTTGTTGAGCAATAATAGGGCCTGTATCCATTCCTTCATCTACAAAATGGACCGTCACACCCGTTACTTTTACACCATGTTCCATCGCTTGCCCAATGGCATCTTTTCCTGGGAATGCCGGCAATAAAGATGGATGAATATTCACAATTTTATTTGGATATTTTGAAAGCAATGTATTGCCAATCAATCGCATATAGCCGGCAAGCACAATCCACTCGACTTCTTTTTCTGCTAATTTTTCGGCAATTTCAGATTCATAAGCAGCCTTTGAATCATAATCTTTTGGTGTGAAAGCAAAAACCGGTATTCCAAAGTTTTCAGCGCGTTTCACCACAAATGCATTTGGTTTATCTGTTACAAGCAGCTCAACTTTGGCATCCAATTCCCCACCTTCAATGGATTCTTGAATGGCTTGAAAATTTGTCCCGCTGCCTGATGCAAATACTGCGATTTTTGTTGTCATCGGCTCAAGCTCCCATCATGATTTCCATTAAATTGTACCCCTTCGCCTTTGATAACGCGGCCGATTGTAAATGCTTTTTCCCCATGGGCTTTTGCAATATTGATTACTTGATCAGCATCTTCCGCTGAAACGGCTAGAACAAATCCAATCCCCATATTAAATACGTTGTATAAATCGCGATCTTCTAAGTTCCCTTTGTCTTTCAAAAATGCAAAAATTCGTGGGATTTCCCATGTACCTAAATCAATTTCCGTTGCGAGTCCATCGGGCATCATGCGAGGCAAGTTTTCATAAAATCCGCCTCCTGTAATGTGGGCCATGCCGTGAACATCCACGTTTTTCAACACTTCAAGCACCGGTTTGGCGTAAATTTTAGTTGGAGTTAAAAGGGCTTCACCAATTGGACCTAAATCTTCATACCCTTCAACCACTTCATTAAATGAATAGCCGCAATCTGAGAAGACAATTTTGCGCACTAATGAGTAGCCGTTGGAGTGTACACCGCTTGAGGCAAGACCAACCAGCACATCGCCTTCAACAATTTTTTCGCCAGTTACCACTTTTGATTTTTCGCAAGCGCCGACCGCAAAACCGGCTACATCATACTCATCTTCCTCATATAAACCAGGCATCTCTGCCGTCTCTCCGCCGATTAGCGCCGCACCTGCCTGAACGCAGCCATCTGCAACGCCGCTTACAATTTGTTCAATTTTTGCAGGGTCTGCTTTCCCGATGGCGATATAATCGAGAAAATATAGCGGTTCTGCCCCTTGAGCGACAATGTCATTGACGCACATGGCAACACAGTCAATTCCAATGGTGTTATGCTGATCTGCCATAAAGGCGAGTTTCAATTTTGTCCCGACACCATCTGTACCTGAAATAAGAACCGGTTCCTTTAAGTTTAGTGAAGATAAATCAAACATGCCTCCGAAGCTGCCAAACGGTCCCATCACTCCAGGACGATTCGTTCTCTCCACATGGGACTTCATGCGTTTTACAGCTTCATAACCTGCTTCAATATTAACCCCTGCTTGCTCATAAGCTTTTGACATGATTCTTCCTCCTTAACGTGAAAGTTCCTTGATATGTGGTAAGACAGTGTCTGGGTAAATTTCTGTCGGATAGTTGCCTGTAAAGCAAGCCATGCATAGGCCGCCATTTTCGTCATCAAAAGGTCTTGAAACGGCTTCGACTAATCCTTCCGGCGACAAAAATGTCAATGAATCTGCGCCAATGGCTTCCCGAATTTCATCGACTGTTCTTCCTGTAGCGATTAATTCTTCATCGGATGAAATATCGATGCCATAGAAACAAGGATTCGCAATTGGCGGTGATGTAATGGCTACATGCACTTCTTTCGCTCCTGCTTCCTTCAACATTTTCACAATTCTGCGGGAAGTGGTACCGCGAACGATGGAGTCATCCACCATCACAACCCGTTTTCCACGCACCACTTGGACAACCGGAGAAAGTTTCATTTTTACTCCGCGTTCACGCAATTCTTGGGTTGGTTGAATGAAAGTTCTTCCAACATAGCGATTTTTGATTAATCCCATCTCGTAAGGAATGCCGATTTCTTCTGCAAAACCAATGGCTGCAGAGATGGAAGAATCCGGCACACCTGTCACCACATCGGCATCGATATGGCCCATTTCTTTTGCCAATTGTTTTCCCATCCGTTTGCGAGCCATATGAATGTTTACTTGATCGATGTTGGAGTCAGGACGAGCAAAATAAACATATTCCATTGCACACATCGCCCGTTGTTCCATGACTGCATAGCGGTCCTCTACAATTCCGTTTTTGGAAATAATGACTAATTGGCCTGGCTGAACTTCACGAACATACTCTGCACCGATTAAATCAAAAGCGCACGTTTCTGATGAAGCCACCCATGCATCTCCTAATTTGCCGATGGAAAGCGGACGCAACCCGTTGCGATCCCGGGCAAGAATCATCTTATCTTTCGTTAAGATAATAAGAGAGAACGCACCTTTCAAAAGGGAAAGAGCTTCCTTCACTTGCTCAAGAAAAAGGGGTTTTTTGCTTTTCTTAATGAGATGCACAATGACTTCTGTATCGGAAGTTGAATGAAAAATACTGCCGGAACGTTCAAGATGTTGTTTTAAATGATTGGCATTAACTAGATTTCCGTTATGGGCTACAGCCATTGTGCCAGTAGAAGAACGGAAGAGAAGCGGCTGCACATTGTCAATGCCGCCCCCTCCAGCTGTTGCATAGCGAACATGGGCAATAGCTGCAGTACCTTTTAAACTATTGATCTTTTCTTCGTTAAAGACTTCATTGACTAAACCTTCACCTTTGACGATTTTAAAGTACTGGCCGTCTGTAGCGACGATGCCAGCACCTTCTTGTCCGCGATGTTGAAGCGCATGCAGGCCGTAGTAGCACATTTGGGCAGATGCTTCATGTCCCCATATCCCAAAAACACCACATTCTTCATTTAAGCCTCTGATTTCAGCAAGCATGGGATAGCTCCTTTCCAAGCAGAACAAAATTCATCTACAGAACCTTCAACTAATAAACCTGATTCCCCTTCAATGGTGATTTTTCCATCATTTGTTACTACACCAATTTTTTGTGCATCCGGAATCATTTGTTCAAACGCTTGAGCGTTTTCTTCTTTCACAGTCACAATAAAGCGGGATTGTGATTCACTGAATAATGCAGTGACCGGTGAACCTTCCAATTTCACATGAACGCCAAGGCCATTTGCGCCAAATGTTTTCTCCGCTAAAGCCACTGCGACTCCGCCTTCTGCTACATCGTGGGCTGATTGGACGAGTCCCGCTTGAATGGCAGAAAGCAATGCTTTTTGGCGTGCTGCCTCTACTTCTAAATCAATGCTTGGCGCTTTGCCAAAGATTTTTCCGTACACTAATTTTTGCAGTTCAGAACCGCCAAATTCTGTTTTCGTTTCACCTAGTAAATACACAACGTCGCCAGTTTGTTTTACAAATTGCGTTGTCACATGGGATAAATCTTTCACAAGCCCTACCATGCCAATTGTTGGTGTAGGATATACCGCTTGGCCGGAATGTTCATTGTAAAGAGAAACATTTCCGCTGATAACAGGTGTCTCTAAAGCTGTGCAAGCAGCCGAAATTCCATCGGCACTTTTTTCTAATTGCCAGAAGATTTCAGGTTTCTCTGGGTTACCGAAGTTTAGGCAGTCTGTAATAGCGAGCGGTTCTCCGCCGGAAGCTACAATGTTGCGAGCGGCTTCTGCCACGGCAATTTTTCCGCCTGTTTCTGGGTCTAAATAAATATAGCGAGAGTTGCAGTCAGCTGTCATGGCAAGACCTTTATTTGTACCGCGAATACGCAATACCGCAGCATCTGAACCAGGTGTTACTACCGTATTCGTGCGCACTTGATAGTCAAATTGATCATACACCCATTCTTTAGAAGCAACTGTTGGCGCTTGAAGCAATTGTTTTAATGTTTCTTTGTAGTCGTTTACTTCTGGTTCTGCATTTTCCATTGTTTGAAACTCTCTATAGTAATCTGGTTCTTTTGATGGTTTATGGTAAACAGGCGCATCTTTCGCTAATGCATCGGCAGGCACTTCTGCTACCACTTCCCCTTTATGAATGAGGCGGAGCATTTTATCATCTGTTACTCGACCGATTGCGACTGCATCTAATCCATATTTTTCAAAGATTTTTTTGATTTCTTCTTCACGGCCTTGTTTCACTACTAACAGCATGCGTTCTTGGGATTCAGACAACATCATTTCATAAGCCGTCATTCCTGTTTCCCGTTGAGGAACCAGATCTAAATTCATTTCAATGCCAGAGCCGGCTTTTGACGCCATTTCAGAGGAAGAGGAAGTGAGCCCTGCTGCCCCCATGTCTTGAATGCCGACAAGCGCATCGGATTTTACTACTTCCAAGCAAGCTTCAAGAAGAAGTTTTTCCATGAATGGGTCTCCCACTTGAACTGCTGGACGTTTTTCATCAGATTCTTCACTTAATTCTTCTGATGCGAATGTGGCACCATGAATGCCGTCGCGGCCAGTTTTAGCGCCAACATACATTACTGTATTGCCTACGCCTGTCGCTACACCTTTTTGAATGTCTTTATGGTCGATGATACCAACGCACATCGCATTTACTAAAGGATTTCCTTCATAGCATGGATCAAATTGAACTTCCCCGCCGACTGTCGGAATACCGATGCAGTTGCCGTATCCTGCAATCCCAGCTACAACTTCTTCAAACAAGTATTTCACTCGAGGTGTTTTTAATTCGCCAAAACGTAAAGAGTTTAGCAGTGCAATAGGACGAGCTCCCATGGAGAATACGTCACGAATAATTCCGCCAACCCCTGTTGCTGCACCTTGGTATGGTTCGATAGCTGAAGGATGGTTATGGGATTCCATTTTGAATACAACGGCTTGTTCATCGCCGATATCTACAATCCCTGCCCCTTCTCCAGGACCTTGCAATACGCGAGGGCCGCTTGTTGGGAATTTGCGCAACACTGGCTTGGAATTTTTATACGAACAGTGTTCAGACCACATTACAGAGAACAAACCTGTTTCTGTCCAATTTGGAAGACGACCTAAAATTTCTTCGATCCTCGCAAATTCTTCATCACTTAGCCCCAAGTCGCGGTAAAGCTTTTGCTCCTTAATTTGTTCTGCTGTTGGTTCAAAATTAGACATGAGATTCCCTCCACTGTTTCACAATTGATTTGAATAACGCTAGTCCATCTGCACTGCCAAGTAATGCATCCACTGCGCGTTCAGGGTGAGGCATCATGCCAAGAACATTGCCGCGCTCGTTCACAATACCCGCAATGTTTTCTAGACTTCCGTTTGGATTATCGCCTGCGTATGTGAAAACGATTTGGTTGTTTTCTTTTAATTTTTTCAATGTTTCCTCGTCACAGAAGTAGTTTCCTTCACCGTGGGCAATCGGAATGTTGATGATTTGTCCTTCATCATATTGATTCGTAAACAATGTTTGATTGTTTTCTACTTTCAATGGTACGGTACGGCAAATGAATTTTAAGTTTTTATTGCGTAGTAAAGCGCCAGGTAAGAGGCCTGCTTCCGTTAAAATTTGGAATCCGTTACAAACTCCAAGAATCGGTTTTCCTTCTTCCGCCGCTTTTTTTACAGCTTGCATGACGTTTGATTGGCTTGCCATTGCCCCGCAGCGAAGATAATCCCCGTATGAGAATCCCCCTGGAATTAAAATGGCATCATATTCGCTTAAATCCGTAGCATCATGCCAAACATATTCCACTTCTTCACCCAGCTCGTCTTTAATGGCATGATACATATCAACGTCACAGTTCGAACCTGGGAAAACGAGTACAGCAAACTTCATCATTAATGAGCCTCCTCGACTTCAAAGCGATAATCCTCAATCACTGTGTTAGCAAGCAACTTTTCACACATTTCTTTCACTAATGTGTCAATGTCGCGATCAGTATCAGAAATGAGCAACTCTAAGTATTTTCCGATGCGGACATCTTCTACTTCTTTGTATCCCATGTTGGCTAAAGAACCTTTTACTGCTGAACCTTGTGGGTCTAAAACACTTTCACGCAATGTCACATAAATCTTCACTTTTTTCATCATCATTTTCCTCCAAGTCTAGAAAGTATAATGTTATATACATCTGTTAAACTTCCAAGATCTCGTCTAAATACATCTTTGTCTAATTTCTTTTTCGTTTCAGCATCCCAAAGTCGGCATGTATCTGGGGAAATTTCATCGGCAAGCAGAATGTTTCCTTCTCTGTCACGGCCAAATTCGAGTTTGAAATCCACTAATATTACACCAATTGCTTGGAATATTTCCTTTAATGCTTCGTTTACTTTTAATGCAAGTTTAGCAAGGGTTTCGACTTCTTCTTTTGTTGCAACGCCAAGAATTTCAATATGATCGTTCGTAATCAACGGATCATTTAAAGCATCGTTTTTATAATAAAATTCCACAATTGGACGTTTTAGCGGTGTTCCTTCTTCAATGCCGAGCCGTTTTGAAAAGCTGCCCGCTGCAATATTGCGTACAACTACTTCAAGCGGGATGATTTCCACTTTTTTCACAAGCTGTTCATTCTCGGATACTCTTTGAATAAAGTGAGATTCAATCCCTTGTTGTTTCAGCTTTTCAAAAATGATGGTAGAAATTTTATTATTTAATATTCCTTTGCCCTCAATTTCCGCTTTTTTTTGACCATTAAAAGCCGTGGCACTATTTTTGTATTCCACAAATAAAACATCTTCCTGATCTGTTGCGTATAATCGTTTGGCCTTTCCTTCGTATAAGAGTGCGCCTTTTTCCATACTCGTTCCCCCAGTAATTTAGATTTGGTAGTTTGACGGATTAATCGTTTAATCCTAAACGGTCAAAAATATAGTCCACGTTTTTCAAATGCCAGTTGTAATCGAAGCAATCATCAATTTCTTCTTTTGTTAAAAGGGAGCTAATTTTTTCATCGGCTTCTACTAATGGACGGAATGGACGTTGTTCATCCCATGATTTAGCAGTAAGCGGCTGAACTGTATCATAAGCTTCTTCGCGGGATAAACCTTTATCAATAAGTTTTAATAAAACGCGTTGAGAATAAATAAGTCCAAATGTTGCATTCATATTGCGCTTCATATTTTCAGGGAACACAGTCAAGTTTTTCACAATGTTTGTGAAGCGATTTAACATATAATTCAATGCAATCGTTGTATCCGGAATAATGATGCGTTCTGCTGATGAATGGGAAATATCCCGTTCATGCCATAATGGAATATTTTCATAAGCCGTGATGACATGGCCACGGATGACGCGAGCAATACCAGCCATGTTTTCAGAACCAATCGGATTGCGTTTATGCGGCATAGCAGATGAACCTTTTTGACCTTTTGCAAAGCCTTCTTCCACTTCACGTGTTTCGGATTTTTGCAAGCCGCGGATTTCTGTTGCAAATTTTTCGATGGATGTTGCAATCAGCGCTAATGTGGCAATGTATTCTGCATGGCGGTCACGCTGCAACGTTTGAGTTGAAATCGGTGCAGGAGTAAGTCCTAATTTTTCGCAAACATACTTTTCTACAAATGGATCGATGTTGGCATATGTTCCTACAGCTCCGGAAATTTTGCCTGTTTCAATGGTTTTGGCTGCTCTTTCAAAGCGTTCTAAATTGCGTTTCATTTCTTCACGCCATAGAGCTAGCTTTAATCCAAATGTTGTAGGCTCTGCATGAACCCCGTGTGTGCGGCCCATCATCACAGTGTATTTATGTTCCTTTGCTCTTTCTGTTAAGACATCAATAAAATTGTGAAGGTCTTTTCTTAAAATGTTGTTGGCTTGTTTAATTAAATAAGAAAGGGCTGTATCGACCACATCCGTTGAAGTAAGCCCGTAGTGTACCCATTTCTTTTCTTCGCCCAATGTCTCGGATACAGCGCGAGTAAAGGCCACGACGTCATGTTTTGTTGTTTGTTCGATTTCATAAATGCGGTTAATATCGAATGTTGCATTTTGTCGCAACTTTTCAACGTCTTCTTTCGGAATCACGCCAAGTTCAGACCATGCTTCACAAGCTAAAATTTCTACTTCTAGCCACGCTTTATATTTGTTTTCTTCTGTCCAAATTGCTCCCATCTCTGGGCGAGTATAACGTTCAATCATCTGCAAATCTCCTTTTCTCTTATGACCAAATTCCTGATTCTTCAATTTCTTTTAATGTTTGATCAATATCATCTGTTAGAATTGTGACATGCCCCATTTTTCTGTTCACTTTCGCCTCTTTTTTGCCGTATAGATGAACAGACCAATGAGGATATTTTACAATTGAATTAATTAGCGGCGCTACATGCTGGCCTAATACATTCACCATTACAGCAGGAGAATGAAGTTTTGGTTTTCTTAATGGCCATCCCGCAACCGCACGAATATGTTGTGCAAATTGGGAAATATTGCATGCTTCAATAGAATAATGGCCGGAATTATGAGGTCTTGGCGCCAATTCATTAATCATAATTTGTCCATCCTTCAGCACAAACATTTCTACCGCTAATGTTCCAATTAATTGCAGATGCTCTGCAATTTTATGGGCTGCTTCTTCCGCCAATTTTCTTGTTTCATCCGAAATTCGAGCCGGAACAATGGTTTCATGCAAAATGTGATTTACATGAATATTTTCACCGACTGGTAAGCAATACGTGTCACCATTGCCATTTCTTTGGATGATGACTGAAATTTCCTTTTCAAAAGGAATAAATCCTTCCACAATACATTGGGAGTGTTCAAACAAATTTTTCGCGAGCGGCAAATCTTCTTTTGAATTAAGTTTAACTTGCCCCTTACCGTCATAACCAAAACGGGCAGTTTTGACAATGCTTGGATAGCCAATTTGGTCAATTTTCTCAACGAGTTCCTCATAGCTGTCACAAACAATATAAGGCGCTACAGGGCAACCTGCTTCTGCAATCGCCTGTTTTTCCGTCACACGATTTTGCGTGATGCGGATAATTTCAGCTCCTTGAGGCACATAGGCAATCTCCGTTAATTTTTTCAATCCTTCGTAATCGATATTTTCAAATTCATAAGTAATAACGTCGCTCACTTCTGCTAATTCTTCCAGTGCGGCTTCATCATCATAAGAAGCTACAATTTGAATATCTGCTACTTGTCCACATGGTGAATCCATTGTAGGATCAAGAACTGCAATTTTAAAACCTGCTTCTTTCGCACTGAGCGCCATCATCCGTCCTAATTGTCCGCCGCCGATGATGCCGATTGTTTGACCGGGGTAAATCGTTTTAATCACTTTAAGTCACCCGAACTTTCTAAAACTTTTTGTTTTAATTGTTCTCTACGCGCTTCCAATTTTTCCGCCAATTGTGGATCTGTAATGGATAAAATTTGTGCTGCTAAGAGTCCTGCATTGGTTGCACCTGCTTTTCCGATAGCTACCGTTGCCACAGGAACTCCACCAGGCATTTGAACAATGGAAAGCAATGAATCAAGTCCATTTAAAGCTTTTGATTGCACCGGTACGCCGATGACAGGCAAAGTAGTTTTACTTGCAACCATCCCCGGCAAATGAGCAGCTCCCCCTGCACCAGCAATAATTACTTCAATCCCTCGTGAACGAGCGGTTTCAGCATACTCAAACATTAAATCTGGAGTGCGATGGGCGGATACGACTTTTTTTTCGTAAGGTATTTCCAACTCATCTAAAATATCGCAAGCATCCTTCATCGTTTCCCAGTCACTTGAACTTCCCATAATGACGCCGATTTTAGGATTCATCCATAACGCTCCTTTTTATAACAAATTCTCTAATGGTATCCCATCTGTTTTATTCCGAAAAAAATCCCCAAATAGCCCGCCTTCGCTACACGAAAGAAAGCAGAGTACTTGAGGATATAACAATGGATGGCTGGTTTCATCATACTCCAACCTTTCGAATCATCCTAAAGTTGCTTTCCCGCATAGTCCGACATTTACGGTGTCGGGTAGAGACACTAGAGCCATATCCTCTAGCATATATGTGGGACTTTTCCTTTGTTCATTGTAGCAAGGGTGAAAGAGAAAATCAATGAAAAAATGCGAACGTTTATTTAACGAAATATTCAAATGTTCGTGTTTTATGTTATTTTTTATTTTTTTCCTCCATTAATTCTCCTTTAAACATAACTTTTTGACGAAAATATGTAATTTCGCCGTTGATTCTTTGAAAAATCGGTTCTTCTTTTCTTAAAACCGGCGTGTAACCCATTTTCCTCATTCTCTCAATGCATTGTTCCGGCGTTTCATGTTCCTCCATTTCAAACCAAGCTGTTTTTTTCGACAATTCTTTCATCCTTTCTTATTACTCAAAATTTATTTCATTAGAAAAATATTTTTCCTAAATTCATATTAAAAAATCCCTTTATTTTTCCACCACAAAAAAACAGTTTTAGATACAAAAATATCATTAATAATAAATAATTATTAATTGTATCTATGATTTCTGTTTTAATTTTTTATCTTTTTTCCAATTAAAAGGGATTTTCATAATAAAAAACATCAAAAATAGGATTAAACGACTATCAAAAACGGATTATATTTAATTCAATTTTTATGACATTTCACTAAATTTTAACAATATTCTTATCTATAAGGCACATTTTTCGTATATACTTTTTAAAAATAATTTTTTAGAAATGAAGGGAATGTTTAAGTGTTTTTTCAAATTTTGGGAAAACCTTGACGTGATTTATGAAAAATAAGGAACTAAAAGTATCAATCAGCAGTAAATTAAGCATTACCTTTCTATTAGCACTGCTCATTCCTAGTTTGCTAATTTCCGTTACATCCATTTTCGTTTCTAAAAAAGAAATTGAGGAACAAATTCTTATTAGCGGCGACCAAAGTGTCGAAATGGTCGACGAATTTATTAATAGACACGTTCAACCAATTGTGAATGATGTGGATTATTTTGCAAGCGCTATCACTCCAGCTGATTTAGAACGAGAAAATTGGAATGTACTGCTAAAAGAATTAGAACACTACTTTGAAACTAGTGAAGGCATCGTATCCTCATTCATCGGAACGAGCAATGGCGAGATGATTCAATTTCCTGATTTAGGATTAATGAATAATCCGGACTTTGACCCGAGAACCCGAGATTGGTACAAAAGCGCGATGGAAAATCCGGGCCAAGTCATCATCGCTGAACCGCATCAATCCGCTTCAACAGGAGAATGGGTTGTCAATATATCGAAAAAAATTGAAAATGCGGATGCGGTATTCTCCGTTAATCTAAGTTTGGATGAATTAAATAAATTGATTCAATCCGTAAAAATTGGCCAATCCGGCTATGCATTTTTAATGACGAAGAATAAATCGATTATTGTACACCCTAAGTTAGAAGCAGGCACAGATGTTTCTAAAGAAAACTGGGCGAAAAAAATGATTGAAAAACATAATTTTGAATACACTTACGATGGCCAAAGTAAGCAAATGATTTCCCATACCAATGAATTAACTGGCTGGAAAATAGGCGGCGCCATTGATAACAGTGAAATCAATAAAGCCATACAGCCAATCTTCATTTATACATTTGTTGTTGTTCTTATATCATTAATTTGCCTTGGAATTTATATTATGGTTACATTGCGTTCCATTACAAAACCTTTAAGAACCATGACAGCAGCAGCAACCGAAATGAGTGAAGGGAATTTAGATACAACCATTGATACATTCAAGAAGAAAGATGAAATTGGTATTTTAAGCAGATCCTTTAAAAAAATGGGGGAAATGTTAACTTCCATTATTCGTAAAATCCATGAACAATCTACAGTCATTTCAACGTCAACTGAAGAATTAAGCGCAACCATTGTTGAAAACAATAAATCCATTGAACATATTGCAACATCCCTTTCTGAAATGAAAAAAGGATTTGATCATCAAACAAAGAAACTCGATCAGAGCTTCCAATCTTTAAAAGCCGTGTCGAATGAAATTCATGAGATTTCTGATTATACATATGATGTGAGAAAAAAAGCGGAAGAAGCCGAAAATATCATAGATGCTGGACAACAGGTTGTTGCTTCCTGTGTATGGCAAAATAAAAGTGCAGAGCTTTGCAAAGGAAAAATGCAGAGTCCTGCACTAAATTTTTGTGCATAAACAAAAAAAGACTTGCCAGTCACCCCAAGTCCCACTACAGTAATTGTGTCAAGCAATTGGTAGTGGAGGTAAGAAAGGATGCTAGCAATGTCTGATATTAATTGTATCAAACATTTAA
>Ga0207747_1000774_pt1 | contig 29834 bp, 19 predicted proteins | sample HigsolmetaGSP11D_FD_184839 | JGI IMG/M metagenome (GOLD analysis project Ga0207747, IMG submission 184839) | High solid enriched microbial communities from the Joint BioEnergy Institute, USA - SP1-1-D (SPAdes) | ecosystem: Engineered > Bioreactor > SSF (Solid state fermentation) > Aerobic >...
GCCGCCGGCTACGGGCTGGCGGCCGGCGAATGGGTGCTGGTGCGGCCGGATGGTCATGTCGGGCTTGTCGGTGGGATGGCCGATGTGGCCATGCTGCGGGACTATCTGGCACAGGTACTTCCTTGCCGGTAAAACCGCCACGCTGGTTGCGGGTGCAACGGGGCAGGCGAGCTGGATGAAACGTCACATGGCGTCGGCAAGAGCCATTCTGCATATCCGTCCTATGTGGCACCGGTCCGGCGACCACCTTCTACCTGGCTAGGAACACGATGAACACAGCGCGATGCACTGCTATGGCACGAGATACAAGTACTTGGCCACGCTGCAGTCCGGCAGTCTGCGCCAGACTGAAGGCGCAAAAAAAAGCCCGCATCGATGCGGGCTTACGGGAGCTTGGTGTCTGATCGTGCTGGCTGGTAGATCATGCCCACTCGAACATCAATGGGAACTACAATCTCATATAGATCAATGTGTTATCACGGCGGAAAGGACCAAATGCCATGAAAAATACCATGAGCCGCTGACTGCACCACCGCCCTCCCCCTCGCAGCGATGGCCCACCCCGCCGCAGCCCTCCTCTCTTTACAAACCAACCAGAAACTGGTCGAATATAATTCCGATGTGGGTCATGATACTGGGGTGCAAGGGTGGGGGCAACGCAGGGCAGCGTTCGGTGGGGCATAGAGCGCCGGCTCGAGTTCATCGAGTTCAGGTTGTTCTGGGAAGGCCATATCAACCGAAGCGACCTGATGGCCACCTTCGGCATCTCGATCAACCAGGCATCCGCCGACCTGAACCGGTACCTCGGCATGGCACCGGACAACATGCTCTATGACAAGAGCGCCCGCGCCTACGTCCGCGGCGACCGCTTCGAGCCCCTGTTCCTGAAACCGGACCCGGCCAGCTACCTTTCCCAGCTGCGGTCGATCTCCGACGGCATCGTCACGCAGGAGGAAACTTGGCTCGGCCTGCCCCCGCCCTTCGACACGGTCCCCAGCCCTGTTCGTGGCATCGATGCCCACACGCTGCGTCGGGTCATCGAAACGATCCGTACCAGGCAAGCGCTTGAGGTCGAGTACCAGTCCCTTTCCAGCCCGGTCCCACGCTGGCGCTGGATCGCGCCGCATGCCATTGCCTTCGACGGTTTCCGCTGGCATGCCCGGGCGTACTGCTTCACCGACGGCTGCTTCAAGGATTTCCTGCTGGCGCGCATCCTTCACATCCGCGATACCCGGCCCAGCGACATCGATGCCAGTCAGGACGTGGATTGGCACACACACGTCACGCTGGAAATCGGCCCGCACCCAGGCCTGTCCGAAGCACAGAAGAAGGTCATCGCGCTGGACTATGGCATGCGCGATGGCAAGGCCAGCATCACCGTTCGCAAGGCGCTGCTCTACTACACGCTCAAGCGTCTCGGGCTGGATACCGACCCAACGGTCAGAAGCCCTGCGGATCAGCAAGTGGTGCTTCTAGACCAGAAGGTGGTTGATGACACCGGACCATAAGTATGTCTTCTATCGTTGATACGCAGGTTGATCTCGAACGTTTGCTCAAGTTGCGCCTCGTCGTCGCGCGCTTCGGCGAGATGGACCTCGCGAAGTGGTGGAACACCAAAGGCCAGCTCGGGCGCCTCGGGGCGCTCGCCCTTCGCCGCGGCTTTCCACGCACGCACCGGTTCGCGCAGGCACGGTCGGTGTTCGCCGTTGCTGCGCACCGCTGCGCCGAGGTCTTCGATCCGCCGGGCTGCGTCACGCTATGGCGCCTGCCCGAAGCCGTCGAGGAGGCCTTCGACGCGCGCTGGGAGCACTGGCTCGACAACGCGGGCGCCTGGACCAACTTCTTCGAGAAGCTCGAGTCTCTTTCGGGCAGCGACCTCGCCGAGCTTCTCCGCGCCTTCGAGCTCGTCGAGGAGAGAGATATCGAGGCCTACAGAAAGCTGCGCCGCTCGGCCGAGGGACGCGCCGTGCCGCTGCCAGGGGTCTTCTCCGGAACCGATGCCGATGTCGCGCTTCTGGCGCTCGGCTTCGCGCGCGGCGACCCCTCCACGCTGGCCGTGCCCTACGCGAGGAGGGCCGAAGCATGAAGGCGAGCTCGCGCGCGAACGTCGTCTCGTCCTTCACAATCATCAAGGGTGCGATGATCGAGGAGACCTACGCCGTGTTCGCGGCATGGGACTTCGAGCGTTCGAAACGCGAGAACCTCGACCGCCTGCGTGAGCAGAACTTCATCGGCGCGAAGAGCGCTGCCTGGCTCCGCGATGTCGCCTGGGTGCTGAATCGTCGCTTCGATCCCGCCGGCCGTGACCGGCCGCTTGTCATGCTCGCAAGACGCGGACTGCCCGTCGAGGAGTGGAAGCCTCTGCTCCTCTGGCACATGACGCGTGACGAGTTCCTCGTTCGCGACTTCTTCGAAACGTGGCTCTTCGCCGCGTACGACGCAGGTGCCTTCCGTGTCTACACCGAGGACGTCGAGAAGTACCTCGGCGACATCCGCAAGCGAGGCGGAACCACCGAGCATGCATGGTCCGAGCAGACCACAAAGCGTGTCGCAGCAGGCCTCCTCAAGATCGCCGTCGACTTCGGACTGCTTCGGGGATCCAGCGCCAAGGAGTTCGTGTCGTTTCACCTTACGGAGCGAAGCTTTCTCTACCTGCTTCACGCGATGCGCGATGAGGTCCCAAACCCTAGCAAGCTCGTGGCATCGAACTCATGGCGCCTTTTTCTGATGCGTCCCGCCGACGTCGAGCACGAGCTCTTGCGGCTCCACCAGTACCGCAAGCTCGAATATCAGGTCGCTGGGAGCATCGTGCAGCTCTCGCTGCCGTGTGCGAACACCCGCGAGTACGCCGAGAGGATGGTTGCATGAGCGATCTCGAACACCGCTTGAAGCAAAGCCTCGAGCCCGTGCTCGAGCTGCCCGACCCCCGGCAGCGCATCAGCGCGTACCACGACATGCCGTATGCGTTGTTTCGCTACGACCCGGAAGATGAGTTCGAGCTTCGCAAGGAGGTGACGTTGCTCGAGACCCGACTCTCGCAGAAGGGTAAGCGCGTCCGCCGGATCTCTTTGGCCGAGTGCCTCGACGAGGCCATGCGCTCACAGCGCTCACTGGAGGAGTGGTTCAACGCGGAGCGCGAGCTGGGCGTCGAGGCCATCGTCGAGACTGTTCACTCGGTGCTGTCCGAGTATTCGCCCCTCGTCGACCTCGTTGCCTCGCGCATGCCCGAGGACGCAGACCCGCTGCGCGACATCGTCTTCATCCTGCGCACCGGAGCACTGTTCCCCGTGTACCGAACCTTCTCGCTGCTCGAGCAGCTCAAGGGACGGGTTCACGTGCCGACCGTGCTCTTCTACCCCGGCGACCTCGATGGCGCGGCCGGCCTGCGATTCATGGGCGTGCTCGCCGCGGAGCACAACTACCGCCCGAAGATCTTCTAAGAACGCCAGACGATGACGACGCCCACTGCCATCAAGACGCTCTTCGCCAACGACATCCACCGGCGAATCGAAGAGGTCATCAAGGTCGACCAGACCGACGAAGAGATGATCCGCGACGAAATCAACGAGTACGTCGTCACGGACGCGATTCGTACCCACTACACTGGAATCCTCGAAGCCTATCGTGAGACCCCGAACAAGCCGCACGAGGGTATCGCAATCTGGGTGTCGGGTTTCTTCGGCTCCGGTAAGTCGAGCTTCGCGAAGATGCTCGGCCTCTCGGTCGGAAACCGCACGGTTGCAGGAGAGTCCGCTGCAGAGCGCTTCGCCGAGCGAGCCGGCGACAAGAAGCTCCAGGTGCTACTCAAGGCCATCAACGAGCAGATCCCGACCCATGCGGTCATCTTTGACGTCTCGACGGACCGAGGCATTCGCAGCGGCAACCAGACGCTGACAGAAATCATGTACGGGCTCTTCCTGCAGAGCCTCGGCTACGCGAAGGACCTTGACCTCTCGGAGCTGGAGATCGGCCTCGAGGAGAAGGGACAGCTTGCGCGCTTCGAAGAGGAGTACAGGCGCCTCTTCAAGAAGGATTGGGCCACAGAGAAGGGCAAGGTCGCCTTCGCGCTGTCGGAGGCGAGCCGGGTGCTCCACAGCCTGGACCCGGACACGTATCCGATGGCCGACTCCTGGGTCAAGGCCGTCAAGAACAAGGCCGACATCACACCGGGCAAGCTGGCTGAGCGTGTGGGCGAGCTGATGAAGCGCAGGAAGCCCGGGTACTCGCTCATGTTCGTGGTCGACGAGGTAGGCCAGTTCGTCGCTCGCGATGTCCAGAAGATGCTCGACCTTCAGGCCATCGTGCAGCAGCTCGGTGTGAAGGGGCGTGGCAAGCACTGGGTCGTCGTTACCTCGCAGGAAAAGCTCGGGGAGCTCGTTTCCGGCCTAGATGACAAGAAGATCGAGCTCGCGCGCCTGATGGATCGCTTCCCGCTGCAAGTCCATCTCGAGCCGAGCGACATCTCCGAGGTCACGAGTCGCCGTGTGCTCTCGAAGAACGCTGCCGCGCAGACTGCGCTTGGGAAGCTGTTCGACGAGCACCGTGGCCGCCTCACGGAGCACACGAGGCTCACCGCCGACATCAAGCTCCCCGAGCTGTCGCGCGAGGCCTTCATCGACCTCTACCCGCTCCTCCCGTACCAGATCGACCTCATCATCCAGATCGTCTCGGGGCTGCGTACGCAGGGTGGCGCGAGCAAGCACGTCGGCGGCGCGAACCGCACCATCATCAAGCTCGCGCAGCAGCTCCTCATCAACCCGGCGGTGAACCTCGCCGACCGCCCGGTCGGTGACCTCGTGCGGCTCGATCAGGTCTACGACCTCGTCGAGGGCAACATCGGCTCCGAGGTACGCGCCAAGATCGCAGCCATCCCGAAGCTGGTCGAGCACCCGCTGGCGCAGCCGGTGGCGAAGGTCATCTGCTTGCTCCAGTACGTGAAGAGCGTCCACCGCAGCGCGGAGAACATCGCTGCAGCCCTGCATGGCCAGGTCGGCGGCGACTCCCAGCTCGCCTCGGTGAAAGAGGCGCTCCGCGCGCTCGAGGCCGCCCACCAGGTTCGCCACGGTGACGATGGCTACCGCATTCCCACGCCCGCTGAAGACGATTGGGAGCGCCTGCGCAATGGTATCGACCCGAAGCCCGGTGACTCGCATCGGCTCTACCAGGAAGTCCTCTCGGCCTTCTGGCAGCCGCAGCCCTCGTACACGCTCTTCGAGACCAAGACCTTCAAGGCAGGGCTCGCCATCCACGGCCGCGAGATCACGAGCGGCGACATGATGTTCCAGGTCCACCTCGCCGAAGACGGGAAGGACTTTGACGCCCTCGCCGCCGAGCTGCGCACGCGCAGCCAGCAGGAGCGCAAGCACGTCTTCTGGGCCATCCCGCTCACCGACGCGATCGACCGCGAGACCGTCGAGCTCTTCCGGTCGAAGGAGATGCTCGCCCGCAAGGAGCGCGAGACCAAGGGCGAGAACACGCCAGCCCTCATCGCCGAGGAGCGCGTCCGGCTGCGCCGGCACAGCGACGAATTGCGGCGCCTATTGAAAGCGGCGGCGCTTTCGGGACGCATTTACTTCCGTGGCAATGACAGGAGTCCCAGCGACCGTGCCGTCGACGTTGGCAAGACGGCCGCCGAGGTGCTCGGTCAGGTGCTGCCCGAGGTCTTCGACCGCTTCAAGGAGGCCGCCGCCAAGGCCACGGACGTGAAGAAGGGCACCGATGCACTCTTCACCGCCGAGAACCTTCAGGGCCTCCCTTCAGTGTTCTCGAGCCTCGGCCTGCTCCGCGACGAGAAGGGCAAGACTGTTTTCCGCACCGAGAGCGGCCCGCTCAAGGAGGTGCTCGATCGCATCGAGGAGCGCGCCAACTACGGGGACACCGCGAGCGGCCGCTACCTCGCCGACGAGTTCGCGAAGGAGCCGTTCGGCTGGGACTTCGAAGTGGTGCGCCTGCTCGTTCTCTCGCTGCTGCGCGCCGGGAAGATCGAGGCGACCAGCAAGGGCCAGACGCTCGACACCGTCACGGGCGTCGAGGCGCGCGAGACCTTCTCCAACAACAACCTGTTCCGGCAGGCCTCATTCCGCCCCAAGAAGGGCATCGAATTCGAGGAGCTGGTGAAGGCCTCCGAGGCCTTCAGGGACACATTCGGCAGTGAGGTGAAGGAGCTAAACGCCAGCTCCATCGTCGCCGAGCTGCGCAAGGAGGTCGCTCGCAACGAGGACACCGTAGCTTCCGCGCTTGCCACGCTCACCGCGCACCGTCTGCCGGGCAGCACGGTGCTCGAGGAAGCCATCGGCCAGATGAAGGCCATCCTCCGTGGCTCGGAGGACAACGCCATCGCGACCTTCAACGCAAGTCACCGCGCCATCAAGGACGCCATCAAACGCGCCGTCGAGCTGGAACAGGTCCTGAGCGAGCCGCGCCTTCATGACCTCGAGCGCGCCCGCAAGGCACAGAGCAACCTGTGGACGTTTCTCGAGCAGGAGGCGGATATCGCAGACGACTTGCGCATGTGTGCGACCGAGCTCGAAGACCTTCTGCAGCGCGAGACGTTCTTCAAGGAGCTCCCTGCAATCGAGCAGCACACCAGGGCGCTGGAACTCGAATACCAGAGGCGCTTCGACGAGGCACTCGATGCGCGCGTGGCCGCCTACACCAAGGCCTTCGACGAGCTCGTAAAGACGCCGGGCTGGACGGAGATCGACGAGGACCAGCAGCGGCGCCTCGCCGAGCCCTTCGAGCGCGGGATGAAGCGCGACGAGACCGGCGTGACGATCCCGCAGCTCCGAGCCGACCGTGACGCCTGTGACGGGCGCCTCCGCGCCGCCATCGCGGAGCTGCGCCGCATCATCGACGGCGAGCGCGTCGTCACCGTGAGCGTCGCTAGCTACTTCGCCGGAGGCATCGAGACCGAAGAGCAACTCGAAGCTGCGCTCGATGGCATCCGCGAGGAGTGCGCGCGCCTCATCGGCGCCGGCAAGAAGGTCATCGTTCAGTAGGGGACGCCAAGGATGGACAAGGAAACACGCAACGCCATCGAACGCGCGACCCAGCGAGCGCGGAAGCTCCTCGAGGAGGACTTCGCTGCCCAGCTCGAGGGCACCTTCGACGTCCTCATGGATGGCACCGTCGCCCCGACTCCCGGTGCCCATCTCTCGGCGCGCCAAGCCTTCCAGCGCGAGCGGATTGTCGCAGCCATCGAGCACAAGCGCGCAGCGGGCATGAGCGCGGCCGACGCGGTGCGCGACTATCTGCGCGATGCCGCCTTCACGACGCTCAACCGCTTCGTAGCCCTCAAGATGCTGGAGGCGCGTGAGCTGGTGCAGGAGTGCATCACCAAGGGCGAGCAATCCGCCGGCTACCGTGAGTTTTGCGGCATGGCGCCGGGCTTGCCGCTCCTGCCCGACAGCGCGGGCTACCGGCTCTACATCGAGTCGCTCTTCGACGAGCTGTCGACCGAGGTGAAGGTCCTCTTCGATCGCCGCGATCCTTCGAGCGTGCTCTGGCCGAAGCGCGCCACCTTCGAGAAGCTCCTCGAGATCCTGAACGCCCCCGAGCTCGCCCGCGTGTGGGGCGAGGACGAGACGATCGGCTGGGTTTACCAGTTCTTCAACGGCGAGGACGATCGCAAGGCAGCTCGCTACGACGAGAATGGGAAGCCGAAGGCTCCGCAAAACAGCCGAGAGCTGGCCGTACGCAACCAGTTCTTCACGCCCCGCTACGTGGTGCAGTTCCTCACCGACAACACCCTCGGCCGCATCTGGTACGAGATGCGCAACGGCGAGACGCGTCTTGCGGACGCGTGCGAGTACATGGTGCGCAAGCCCGGCGAAGAGTTCGCCCCACGCCCCAAGAAGGATCCGCGCGATCTGCGGGTGCTCGACCCGGCCTGTGGCAGTGGCCACTTCCTGCTTTACGCATTCGATCTCTTGCTCACGATCTACGAGGAGGCCTGGGCCGACCCGGAGAGCCCGAAGAGCGAGGCGACGGGCAAGACGCTCGCTGAGGACTACCCGAGCCTCGATGAGCTGAAGAAGGCGGTGCCGGGGCTCGTGCTCGCAAACAACCTCCACGGCGTCGACATCGACCCGCGCTGCGCCCAGATCGCACAGTTGGCGCTGTGGATGCGCGCGCAGAAGGCCTACCGGGACTTCGGCATCGGCCGCAGCGATCGCCCGCAGATTCGCCGGTCGAACATCGTTGTGGCCGAACCGCTCGTGGCGGACGAGCAGATCGCCAAGGAGTTCGTGGCGAAGCTGGGCGATGCCGAGCTCGGGCGGGTGTTCATGTCGCTGGTCGAGTCGCTGAGCCTCGCGGGTGACCTCGGGCTCCTGCTGCGCGTCGAGCGGCTCGTGAAGACGTCCGCGAAGAAGCAGGGCGAGCTCTTCGCCCCCGCCGAAGAGCGCATCCGTGCCGCACTCGATCGCTTCGTGCGCGAGGAAGCGAGCGCGACGAGTGCGCGGAAGCGGCTCTTCGCTGAGGACGTAGCGCACGGCGTAGGGCTGCTGACCGTGGCGGAAAAGAAGTTTGACGTGGTGCTGATGAACCCGCCGTTCGGCGCCGGCAGCACGCGCGCCAAGAAGGATTTCGACAAGGCCTACCCACGCACCAAGAACGACGTATACGCGGCCTTCGTCGAGCGCGGCATCGAGATGCTGAGCTCACGAGGCCGTGTCGGCGCGATCACCTCGCGCACGGGCTTCTTTCTGTCGAGCTTCCAGAAGTGGCGGGAGGAAATCCTGCTCAAGCAAGCGCCCCCTGTCGTCTTCGCCGACCTCGGATACGGCGTGCTCGACAGTGCAATGGTCGAGACGGCCGCCTACTGCCTGGAGAAAGCATCGTGACGGTATTCCTTCGGGTTCTCGAGCCATCGGTGGACGAAAAAGAAGACGTGCTGCTGTCGTCGGTTCGTGCGCTTCGCACGGCATCGGCGGACAGTGCGACTTTCGAAGTCTCTCCAGAAGCATTCCAGAAGGTTCCGGGAAGTCCTTTCGCCTACTGGACGAGCGAGACGATTCGTTCAGTGTTCGTAACGAACGCGCCTTTTGAGGCCGACGGGCGCACCGTCAAGCAGGGGCTTGCTACCGCGGACGATTTCCGGTTCGTGCGCGCCTGGTGGGAAGTCGCCGAGGCGCAGTGCGGGAGCCGATGGTTCCCGTTCGCGAAGGGCGGCTCGTACTCGCCGTTCTACGCCGACGTCTTCCTGTGCGTGAACTGGGAGAACGACGGGCGTGAGGTGAGCAACTTCTGCTTGCCGGGCAGTGACAAAGTCGCGTCGCGCCCGCAGAACACGCATTTGTACTTCCGCCCCGGCCTGACCTGGCCGCGTCGGACGACGAGTGGCTTCGGCGTTCGCGCCATGCCACTCGGGTGTGTGTTCGCTGACAAAGGGCCTGCGGCGTTTGTTGAGAACGATGCTGCCGAGCAACTGCTCGCGCTGAGTTCGATTCTTAACTCGCTTGCGTTTGCGTATCTTGTCGGCGTGCAGGTAGCCGCCGCTGATGCCGCGGCACGGTCCTACGAAGTCGGCCTCATCCAGCAGACGCCCATCCCGCATTTGGTTCCTGACGCCGTCCGCAGGCTCTCCGCGCTGGCTCGTCGAGCCTGGTCGCTGAAGCGCACCCTCGACACCACGAACGAGACCTCACACGCCTTCGTGCTTCCGGGGGGGGTGAGGTCGAAGGTGGGCGCCATCGACGTTCCTGCCATCGAGCGAGAAATGGCCGACCTCCGGCGCGAAATCGATGACCTTGTGTTCGAGCTCTACGGGCTCGGCGCAGAAGACCGCGCGACGATCGAGGCATCGACCAAGCGAGCCACGTCGAGCTCGGAAGACGACGCCTCCTCCGACGACGGGGTTGACGCCGACGACGAGGCCGCGGTCGGCGAAGGCTCGGATGCGCTTCGCTCCTGGCTCGTCGGCGTCGCCTTCGGCCGCTTCGACCCGCGCCTCGCCACCGGCGAGCGTCCGATCCCGCCCGAGCCCGAGCCCTTCGACCTGCTACCTACGCGCTCGCCTGGTATGTACCCCGAGGGCGAAGAGCCCACCGACCGTCCCGACATCCTCGTCGACGACGAGGGGCACCCCGACGATCTCACAGCGCGCGCCCTCGCCGTCGCCGAGCGCGTAAAGGTCGATGCGCCCGAGAATCTCCGCGCCTGGCTCGCCAAGGAGTTCTTCCCGCTGCACATCAAGATGTACTCGAAGAGCCGTCGCAAGGCGCCGATCTACTGGCAGCTCGCGACGCCCTCGGCGAGCTACTCGGTTTGGCTCTACATCCACGCCTTCAGCAAAGACACGCTGTTCCGCATCCAGAACGACTACGTCGCGCCCAAGCTCGCGCATGAGGAGCGGCGCCTCGAGTCGTTCACGAGCGAGCTGCGTGAGGGAGCAACTGCCGCCCAGCGCAAGCAGCTCGCCGCGCAGGAGGCGTTCGTCGAGGAGCTGCGCAGCTTCCTCGATGAAGTGAAGCGTGTCGCGCCGCTCTGGAACCCGAACCTCGACGACGGCGTCATCATCAACTTCGCCCCGCTCTGGCGCCTCGTCCCGCAGAACAAGGCCTGGCAGAAGGAGCTGAAGTCCACCTGGGACGCGCTCTGCGATGGCAAGTACGACTGGGCCCATCTCGCGATGCACCTCTGGCCCGAGCGCGTGGTGCCGAAATGCACGAAGGACCGAAGCCTTGCCATTGCCCACGGCCTCGAAGACGTGTTCTGGGTCGAGGGCACGGACGGCAAGTGGACCGCGCGCAAGGCGCCCACCCGAAGCATCGAGGAGCTCGTGCGTGAGCGAACTTCGCCCGCAGTGAAATCCGCGCTGAAGAGCCTGCTCGAAGCGCCTGCGGCAGCCGGCAAGAGCGGCGGGCGCCGTGGGGTTAGCCGGCGCAAGTCCGCCGTCATCACCGAGGGAGGAGACGCCTGATGCACCCGCTTCACGATTACGTGGCGAAGCAGCTCGCCGACAAACTCAAGTCCCGGCGTGTCGTCGTGTGGTACGACGAGCGCGGCGAGTTCCAGCCGTTCGTCGACGAGGTGCGCGGTGGCCCGCGGGCCGTGAGCGAGCCCGTGCCTGTCACCGTCGCGGGCGCAGAGGCGAGCCTCGCCGAGTACGCGGGCTCGATGTTCGAGCTGCGCGCGGTGGTCGAGCCGCACGTACGTGACGACACCCCAGCCCCGATCGTGATCTACATCCCGGGCGTTGCACGCGATCGGCGCGCCTCGGCGCTGATGGAGCTCGAGAAGGCCGGCACGACGTGGGAGCCACAGCTCAAGCAGCTCGCCAGGAACGTCCTGCTCCAGAAGTACACCCTCGGTGTCGTCGACGAGCTGCTGTCCTTCGACCGCAAGGTCTGCTACGAGGACCTTGCACGCGTGGCCGCCGGAAATGCTGGCGCGGAGCCGCCTTCGATCCTGAAGAGCATCTTCCACGACGCCAGCGGCGACGACGGGCTCCTCACGGCCTGGCTCGTGAGCGATGCACGCGACCCAGAGATCGTGAGCAAGGACGCAACGCGGGAGCTGACCAAGCTCGTGAAGGCACGGTTGGGGCTCGACCTCGCCGCGGCCGCACCGCTCTCGAAGCTTCGGGCCATCACGCTGCGCTATGTACTCGCGGGCGAGTTCCGCCTCGACCTGTCCTGTGACGCGCCTGCGTCGCTCGATAGCGTTGCAAAGCCGCAAACGAAAAACGAGGAATCCGCCGTGCGCGAGATCGCGCGGCGTCTGCGCACCCGCCATCCGGATGCGTACGCGGCGCTCGCGGACCGCGTGGAGGAGGAGCTCGGGCTCAAGAACGCCAAGCTCCCTCCGGGCGCGCTGGGCGCCATCGACACGTTCCGGTTCGAGGAGCGCGCGCTCCTTCGGCACGCGGGCGACCTCATCGCGAACGGCAAGTTCGGCGAGGCGCTCGCACTCGTTGCGGATCGAGAGCAGAGCTTCTGGCTTGACCGAGACGTCAGCAGGAAGGCCCAGTGGGAAGCCACTCGGCGCATGGCCGAGCTGGGCAGCGTCGCGATGGAAGTGCGAAAGGCCGTCAACGAGACCTCGGGAGACGCCGCCACGTGGCTCGAGGCGTACGTGTCGAAGGACGGGTGGTTCCGCCTCGATCAGGCCCAGCGCCGCCTCGAAGCCTGGGTGGCGAACCTCGACGAGGAGCCCGAGGAACGCCCGCTTGGGGTGGTCCGTCGCGCCTACGAGGACACGTGCCACACCATGGCTGAAGGCTTCACCAAGGCGCTCGTGAAGGCAGGGTGGACCGTGCCCGGCGCGCTCCATCAGACGCGCGTCTGGAGCGAGGTCGTCGCCGACAAGCCCAAGCCGGTCGCCTACTTCTTGGTCGACGCGATGCGCTTCGAGATGGGCATCGAGCTCGCCGAGCGCTTGCCGAAGAGTTCGGAGGTCTCCGTGCGAGCCGCCGTGGGCGCGCTGCCGAGCATCACGCCCGTTGGCATGGCGGCTCTGCAGCCCGGTGCCTCTGCAAGCTTCTCGGTCGTCGAACAGGCCGGAAAGCTGGGCGCTCGTATCGACGACAGCTTTCTGCCCGACCTCGTCTCCCGGAAGAAGCACGCGGCGGCGCGGGTGCCGAATCTGGTGGACCTTGCTCTCGATGAGCTGCTCTCCCTGCAACCCTCGAAGCTCGCGAAGAAGATCGACGGCGCGCAGGTGGTGGTCGTCCGCTCACAGGAGATCGATCACGCCGGGGAGACGGGCTTCACGTTCCAGGCCCGGCAGGTGATGGACACGGTCATCGACAACCTCGCGCGTGCGATTCGCAAGCTCGCGGCGGCGGGCGTCGAGCACGCGGTGGTGAGTGCCGACCACGGCCACCTGTTCTTCGCCAACGACCGCGACGAGTCGATGCGCATTGACGCCCCCGGCGGGAACACGGTGGAGCTGCACCGGCGCTGCTGGATCGGTCGTGGCGGCGCCACACCCCCGGGCTGCGTGCGTGTGGCGGCATCATCGCTCGGCTACGCCTCGGACCTCGAATTCGTCTTCCCTGCAGCGACCGGCGTCTTCAAGGCAGGCGGCGATCTCGCCTTCCATCACGGCGGCCCTTCACTTCAGGAGCTCGTCGTGCCGGTGCTGACCGTGCGCACGAAGGTGGGCAAGTCCGCCCGCCCATCGTCGGGCCCGATCGAGGCGCTCGGGCTGCCCGATGCGGTGACCAACCGCATCTTCAGCGTCACGTTCACCTACGGCGCAACGCAGTTGCTGCTGGGGGCTGAAAGCATTCAGGTTCGGCCGCTCTTGATGGCGGCAGGCAAGCAGGTGGGTTCGGTGGGCATGGCGGTCGACGCGCAGTTCGACCGCTCGACCGGAACCGTGAGGCTCGAGCCGAACAAGCCGGTGACCATCGCCTTCCTGTTGAGCGACGAGAGCGCCGCCTCACTACGCGTCGTTGTACAGGACCCGACGACCGACGCGGAGCTCTACCGCTCGCCCACCGACATCCCGGTTCGACTTGGAGTGTGATTCATGAGCAACGGAACACCCCCGACACGAGACGCACTCGACGACAAGGTCAACCGCCTCTTCGCCGGCAAGGTGGTGCGCAAGGACCTCGTTCGAAAGGTGAAGGTCGGCGCCAACGTGCCGGTCTTCGTCCTCGAGTTCCTCCTCGGGAAGTATTGCGCCTCCTCCGACGAGGTCGCCATCCAGATGGGGCTCCAGGTCGTCAACGACACGCTCGCGAACAACTACATTCGCTCCGACGAATCGATGAAGGCGCAAGCGATGGTGAAAGATCGCGGACGGCACACCTTCATCGACAAGGTGAAAGTCCGCCTCGTCGACTCGGACTACTGGGCCGAGGTCACGAACTTCGGCCACAGGAATGTTCACATCCCCGAGCACTACGTGCGCGACTACGAACGACTCGTGATGGGTGGAGTGTGGGCGCAGGTCGACATGCGCTTCGAGTACGACGAAGAGTCGCGCGGCAAGAACCCGTTCTGGATCGACAAGCTCACGCCCATCCAGATCGCCACGTTCGACCTCGAGGAGTACCGGCGCGTTCGGGGCGAGTTCACGACCGACGAGTGGCTCGATCTCATCATACGCAGCATAGGCTACGAGCCTGCCGAGATGAGCCGCCGCCTGAAGCTGCTCTTCCTCGTGCGCCTCATCCCGCTCGCCGAGCGCAACTACAATCTCGTCGAGCTGGGCCCGCGCGGCACGGGTAAGAGCTACATCGTGCAGGAGGTCTCGCCGTACTCCGCGCTGCTCACGGGTGGCACCACGGTGGCCAACCTCTTCGGACACATGAACGGTCGCCAGAAGGGCATGGTGCAGATCTGGGACGTCGTCGGCTTCGACGAGGTCGCGGACCTCCAGAAGATGCCGAAAGAGGTCATCACGACGATGAAGACCTACTGCGAGTCCGGCACCTTCCAGCGCGGGCAGGAGGCGGTTTCGGGCGACGCGAGCATCGCGCTGTTCGGCAACACCAACCAGCCCGTCGACGTGATGGTCCAGACCGGCCACCTCTTCGCGCCGATGCCCGACATCATCCGCGACGACATGGCCTTTATCGACCGCATGCACTTCTACCTCCCGGGCTGGGAGATTCCGAAGATGCGCAACGAGCTCTTCACGAACCACTACGGCTTCGTAGTTGACTACCTCGCGGAGGCGCTTCGTGAGATGCGCAAGCACAACTTCACCGAGGTCATCGATCGCCACTTCGCGCTCGGCGCCCACCTCAACGCCCGCGACCGCAAGGCCGTGCGCAAGACCGTCTCAGGCCTCATGAAGATCCTCTTCCCGCACGGTGAGGTCACACGTGAAGAGCTCGGCGAGATCCTCGAGCTAGCCCTCGAAGGTCGCCGCCGGGTGAAGGAGCAGCTCAAGAAGATGGGCTCTTTCGAGTACTACCACACGTCCTTCAGCTACTCGGACAACGAGACGGGCGAGGAGAAATTCGTCGGCGTGCCCGAGCAGGGCGGTCGCGATCTCATCTCCACCGATCCTCTCGCCCCTGGCACCGTGTACAGCGCGGGCGTTACGTCCGACGGCACCGTCGGCCTGTACCGCGTCGAAGTCTCCATCTCGAACGGTACCGGCAAGCTCAAGCTCGCCGGCGGCGTGGCCGGGGCGATGAAAGAGTCCGTCCAGCGCGCCTTCAGCTTCCTGCATGCAAGAAAGACGGAGCTCGGCATCGCGCGCGACTTAGATGTCTCGGACATCCACGTCGAGGTCATCGACCTCCTCGCGAACCGAGTCGAGACCGAGCTCGGCGTGGCGTTCTTCGTCGCCTGCTACTCCGCGCTGCGAAAGGCTCCCGCTAGCTCCGCGCTCCTTATCCTCGGCGATATGAGCGTCCAGGGGAACATCAAGCCCCTGCGCTCGCTGACCGAGCCCCTCCAGGTCGCGAAGGACAACGGTGCCAAGCGCGCCCTCATCCCCATCGAGAACAAGCGAAACTTTCTCGATGTGAGTGCTGACATCATCGAGCATGTAGATCCGATCTTCTATGGCGATGCAAGAACTGCGGCAATGAAAGCGCTAGCCGGATGAACAAATTGGACTACGTGTCGTGTCCCGGCTGATTGGTAACACGTCTGTTGAACAGTTCGGGGTGTGATCGCTGCCATTGTTTCATGGCCTGGATGGGGCTGACATGCCCCAAGGCTTTCTGTGTCGTCTGTCATGCCTGTCTGTCCTTTGTCGCGGCAGCGACGGTACGCCTCGCAGAGCAGGATGCCGTCGAGCCGCAGGCGAGTAAGGGGCGGTGTTGAGCCGGTGCGCGCTTGCGCGTACCGGTACAACACACATCTTGCCGTCAAAACTCACTGCGAACTTATGCGATCTTTCGCGATCGACGCGCGAATCGACGATCAATCGCACGTCTTCGCACATCATCGCGTTTCGTCGCGTACGTTCGCGCTTCGTCGCATTGAATCGCACATATTCGCGCAACATGGCCTGCACGCGGTCGCGATGGGCACCAAAAGGAAAGGGGCCGTTCGGCAGATTCCAGCGGCCCCTCGATTCACAGACAAAACATGCATCTGCCACGCCGCCCAAGGGCCGGACAGTCAACGGCGACACGGGTGTTGAGCCGCCCCTCGGGGGAGGTGCTAACAGATTACACGTGCCCTTCCCGGCCCTTGTATCTTTTGGTGTCCTGAAGGAAGGCAAGGCCTCGGCCGCGCAGCGGCCAGGGGCCGCGCCTAGTGGATTATCTCTTGGATAATCTTGGAAAGCATTTCCAGACCTCTCATAACACATTGTATTTATTGAATTTTTTTGCATCATCGGGGTGGCGTTAAAGTGGGGATTGGGTGACGTTAAAGTGGGGGTTGGGTGGCGTTAAAGTGGGCCCCACGCATGCTCACCGCCCCAGCCGGGGTTCGGTAAGCTTGGGCCTGGAGATTTCCCATTTGTCCTTGGTGTAGCTCTCCACTCTCCAGCCCAGCGCGTCCAGCTCAGCCAGGGCACGGCGGACTGTCTGACGCCGGGTCTTGACCGTGTTGGCATTCACCGCTGCGTCGGGCCAAACGTACCCGCACAGAGTGTCGATGTCCGCACGGCCCGACTTGCCTGGGTCAATCCAGGCGCACAGGCGCTGGTGGAGGAGGCGCGCAGCATCGGTTCGTAGAGCCCGCACCTCGCCCATACTGATCCGCACGTGCTGACCGCCCATCACGGCACGGGCCAGAAGGGGGTTAAGCGCCACGTAGAGCTTTCCGTCGTGCTCGTCGCTGGCGTACTCCGAAAGAAGCCTGAAGCCTTGGCGCCGCTTCCCATCCTGCACGATGACCGAGACCTTCCAGAGACGCTCGATGCAGTCTCGGATCGGCTTGGCGTTATCCACATTGGCGTAGCCGACTTCACGTGCCAGTGCCCTGTAGCTTCCCCTGACAACCATCGCATCCTGCCGGATCGCATCCCATTTGGGCTCAAGGAACAGCCGGAGCTGCCGGCCCGCCTCCGTTTGCGGCTTGGGTGAAAGCACCAGCCCAGCCGGCCCCGCCATGGCCACCAGGCCCTGCAAGATGCGCAGGTCGTCCGCGCCCAGCGGTTCGGGACCGCTGAACTCCACCCGCCTGCCGTCGCCGAAGTCATAGACGACATCCAGCTTGGCACGCTTGCGCTCGCCCTTCTGGAGACTGCGGAACAAGCCCGGTGCCAGGCAATGGATCGGGTCATGGCGCGCGTGCGTCAGCTCAGGCTTGTGCACGATGCGCCCCCTTTCTGCGGCCGGTCGGCTCCGAAGCCGACAACGCTGCCTGTCAGCGCCGAAGTAATACTGACCCCTGGCGCCGAGGTAAAACTGACCCCCTGGGCGATGATGGCGGCTTTTGGCCGCCAAGATGTTGACCCAGGAGCAATCATTGGAGATTCGAGTACTGGCCCGTCAGGGCCACGGCATCAAGGCGATCGCGCGAGAGTTGGGCGTGTCGCGCAACACAGTCAGGCGATACCTGCGCGGTGAGGCGACGCCTCCCAGCTACGGCCCGAGGGCTGCGCGGCCACGCAAGCTGGACCCGTACACGCAGTACCTGCGAGATCGCATCGAGGCGGCCCATCCGCACTGGATTCCGGCGACGGTTCTTCTGCGCGAGATCCGTGAACACGGTTACACGGGCGGCATTAGTCAGTTGAAGGCGTTTCTGGCGCCGTTGAAGGTTCGTCCCGCCGAGCCTGTGGTGCGGTTCGAGACCCCACCCGGCAAGCAGATGCAGGCCGACTTCACGACGATACGGCGAGGCCGCCATCCGCTGAAGGCCTTCGTCGCCACGCTGGGCTACAGCCGCGCCACCTTCGTGCTATTTTCCGAGAGAGAAGACAGCCCGGCTTGGCTACGCGGCTTACGTGAAGCATTTGTTTATTTCGGCGGCGTGCCCGAAGAGGTTCTTTTCGACAACGCCGGTACGGTCGTCACCGAACGCGATGCATACGGCCAGGGTCAACATCGCTGGCACCCAGCACTTGCCTCGTTGGCCGATGAGTTTGGCTTTCGTCCCAGGCTGTGTCGACCCTATCGAGCCAGAACCAAGGGCAAGGTCGAACGGTTCAACGGCTATCTGAAGAGCAGCTTCGTCACCCCGTTGGCTGCGACGCTGAAGACGGCCGGCCTGCTCCTCGATGTCGATACGGCCAATGCCCATATCGGCCGCTGGTTGGCAGAGGTGGCGCAGCAACGCATCCACGGCACGACGGGTGAGAAGCCCGAAGTGCGCCTTGCTCACGAGCGACATAGTTTGATGAGCCTGCCCAGGGCGATCGCTACGCCCCCGGCCATTGCCGTAAAAATTGCAGGTACGGTGATTCCGCACGAGAGCCTGCAGCATCCGCTGTCGGTGTACGGCGCCTTGCTGGAGCATGCCGCATGAACCTGCAGCACGCACGCATCGCCGAGCTCTGCATCCAGCTCAAGCTCGAGCGCATCGCGGCCGACTGGGCCCACCTCGCACAGCAAAGCGCCGACGAGCAAGCAAGTTTCGCCGATTTCCTGGAGAAGATCCTGAGCGGCGAACACCAGGCAAAACTGGAGCGCAGCCGCTCGACCTTACTGAAGATGGCAACGCTGCCAGCAGTCAAGACGCTGGAGCAATACGACTTCGCCTTCGCCAGCGGCGCACCCCGCGCGCAGATCCAGGAACTGGCCAACCTGGCATTCATCGACCGTGCCGAGAACATCGTCTTGCTCGGACCCTCCGGCGTGGGCAAGAGCCACGTGGCAATTGCCCTGGCATATCGCGCCACCATGGCTGGCGTGAAGACCCGCTTCATCAGTGCCGCCGATCTCATCCTGCAGCTGAACGCGGCACATCGGCAAGGACAGCTCAAGCAGTACTTCAATCGAGCCGTGCTTGGCCCACGTCTGCTCGTCATCGACGAGATCGGCTACCTGCCCTTCGGGCGCGATGAAGCAAATCTGTTCTTCCAGGTGGTCGCCAAGCGCTACGAGCGAGGCAGCATCATCTTGACCAGCAACCTGCCCTTCCCTCAATGGGCCAGCGCCTTCGCCGACGACCAGACGCTCACGGCAGCCATGCTCGACCGCCTTCTGCATCACGCTCACATCGTGCAGATCAGTGGCGAAAGCTATCGGCTCAAGGACAAGCGCAAAGCCGGCAACAGCCCGGCTCGGGCTCGGACTGCTGCCCAATAACCCTTCAACCCCAGGGGGTCAAATTTACTTCGGCGCGAGCGCCGACAAAGGGGTCAGTTTTCAACCGGCGTTGACAACTTCTGCAAGGTGATTGCGGTATTAACAGGCTTATAGGCCTGCTCCGCGAGCAAGTCGCGGGTGATCTCAACAGCTGTGTAGTAAATCACCTCCTTGTCGAGCCGCTCTTCGTCGAGGTCATCGTCATTCAGCAGCTCTTGTAGTGCATCGAGAGCCGACTGTGATACACCGTCTCCGGTATAGGGGACGACCAGCTTGATGTGGCTGCATGTATCGAGCGCACTTTCGATCTCAACCTGACGGTTTCGGACGTTCGCGTTGAACCTGCTGAAGTCCTGTCTCAGGAGCCGGCGGATGCCGCTACAGAAGGCCTGCGCATCTCCCTGCTTGAACTGCTCGGACTCCTTGAGCTTGGCTTGCACAAGGTAGAGCGTTTCCGTCGGAGCATGGTAGTAAATTGCATCCAGGCCCTTGTCGTTGAAATCGTCAACCACGGCAGCCGCCGCTTCTTGGGGAGTGATGTCAAGCAGCTTGTGCAGTGCAAAGGCACTGAACGCTCGCGATAGCTGTTTGGCCTGCTGCTGGTCGGCCGGCTTGGTGGTATCCAGCAATGGGGGCAGAAAAGGCACGAAGCACTCGGCCAGCGCCTTTTTCAGAATTTCCATGTACTGAGGTTCGAGCGCCGCCATCAGCCCATCCCTCCAATACGGGCGCGCGCGCGCGCCTGGGCACGGGCCTGCAACATGGCCTGGACTTGCGCATATAGCTGGGCGTTGGCCTGCTCTCTGTCGGCCAGCACCACAGCCAAGGCGTAAGGCTCCGCTTCGGCTCGATGCTCATCATGTGACCATGCACTGTCTTGCCGGGTAACCACGACAAACACTTTGTCACCCCGCACGGGTACTTGCCTGAACTCCCAACGGGAGACTTGCAGCGTGCCATTCTTGCGGGTCCCGTTGGACAGCCAGCGGCCATTGCTGTGCTCCCCCATACCTTCTTCTCGGTTGCGCTGGAAGGCGCGAGTCACGTCATCCAAGCTGTCGGCTACCACGAGGTTGAACCAGAGTTTCGTGCGGCGATAGTCCAGGCGGGTCGTGCGTACCTCGGGGCTGTAGGCCAACGCCACCGTAATTTCGCGAGTACGGCGCCCGTTGGCCCAGAAGCTGTCCGGCACAGGCAGTTCGAAGAAGTGGTGCTGGTCGTTACCGATACGTTCTTCGGCCAGCAGGGTGACGGTGTGATCGAGCGAGCGGTAGAGTGCTGCATCATCCACCCGGCCGTATCCAATGAGTTGCAGGAGCCGCTCACGCCCTTCTGGCCTGTCCCCTGGACCAAGCAAGGTTTCGCAGGCTTCGGACCAACGTGCGTGCGCGCCGATCAGTGCGCGCAGCAGGTTCGGCGTGGCATCGGGGACTGCGGCCAGCAGGCGTGCGGCTTTGTGGGCCACCAGCGGCGCGGCATAGCTGGTGCCGATGTCTTCCGAGAAAGGTGACCCCGCGGCAAAGCCACCATTTAGCGATATGACCCCAAGCCCCCTTCTTGCGTGGTGAGGTACTGCGCCATTACGCAGCAAGGCGAAGTTGCCAGCATGTTCGACCACATCCGGCTTGATGGCCCCATTGATGGATGGCCCGCGTCGCGTCAACGGAAAGGGCTGGTGTGCCCGCGCCAGGATGTGATCTTCGATGGTGGGATACCTTTGCGCATCGCGCGTAGCCTCGAACAGGCTGATGCCACCCACCGTAAGGGCATTGAGTGCTGTGGCAGGGTCCAGAAGCCGTGCATTCTCTTCCAACAAGTAGTTGGGGTATTGCTCGCGAGCGTCCTGCGGCAGCTGATAGGGCTGCAAATTGCCCGTCGGCACCACAAACAACACGCCCAGCTCACGCGTCAGACGATCCAGGGTATAAGCCAGTCCCCGGACATGCCGACCGTCGTAAACCTTGTTCTGGTCGCCATAGCTGAGGTTGAAGACCTTGCAGCCGTACTGTTCGTGCAGGTCGCGCACGGCTTCCTCGACCGCCTTCTCGACAAACTCGGTCTGATCCTGTCCGTCGTGTTCGAATACTTTGCCGGATAACAAGCGGAGCTGCGGGACGAATTGGCGCTGCTGGATGGCGTTATGGACATCGCCGTACAACGCAAGCCCACCGACGAAGGTGCCATGCCACGGCTCGGCATCATTGGCGCTTCGATGAGGCTCCAGATAACCCTGAGCATCGCCGACCGCTGCGGCAAGCAGAGGGTGGCCAGAGGTCAAGCCGGAGTCGAGAACAGCAATCGCAGGCGCATCGGCAGGCGGTGGATCGACTGCCGGAAACTGGTTGATGTCTGTCATCACCAGCTGAACGGAAACACCCAGACGAGGCGGCAAGTCCACCGTGCGAACGTACTGGTGGCGCAGAAGCTGTTCTGCCTGTTGCTGGCTGCAGCGCACGCGCAGCATCACGAGCGAGGGTTGCTGAAGTGCATCCAGCTTCTCGATGCCGCGTTCCTGCAACCAGGCCACAAAGGCGTTGAACATGGTCTGACGCTTGTCCTGCCGCTCCTGAGGCCAGAGCTCAATATCAAGCGTGAATGGCGCTTGCGCGGGGAATCCCTGTTCACGGAGAGCGTTGCCAGTGCGATCTTCCGGTGTCCAGTGATCGAAGTCCTCGATGGCATACAGCAGATCCTTTCGTGTAACGTTACCGTCACGCGCCAACGTTGCCAAACGCCGTTCGAATTCGTCCAAGCCTTCATCAGTGGCGAAGGCCAAAACAACAGTTTTTTCTTCCTGGCTGACGACTTCCACACCGGGAATAGCCTGGAAAGAGTCCGGAGGTAGGCTTTCTCCATGACGCAGCTGAATCTTTATCAGCTTGCGATCATCGTAGCCGCCAATGTCGGCCTGATCCGGGTCAGTGATACGCCCCCTTGCAGCCTGGAATTTTGTGCCAAGCGCCGCGCCGTAAGCACGTGGGTCTTGTGGTGTAAAACCGCCCCCGCCCCTTCGCGGGTGGCGAAGATTGATCGGTTCTTCCCGATCTAGACGCAGGTGCTCATAGGCCATCTTCTCCCCTCCATGCCTTAACTCTTGTAGCGATACTCTCTGGCAAGTGCGTTATCGATATGACTCTTCTCCAAAAACTCCCGCCCAGACAGGATCATTTCCTTAACGGCCCGCCGCAACACGCGCTCGATGTCGGCGTGCGACATCCCCTTGAACAACGAGGCAACCTTCGCATCGTCAGCCTCGAAATTACGCCGGATCCCGGACAATTTGAGCGCGAGCAAGCGTTTGATCTGCTCGAGATTCGGCATTTCAAAGCGCACAACTTCATCAAAACGCCTCCAAACAGCCCTGTCGAGCAGCGTTTCGTAGTTAGTCGTCGCAATAAGGATGCTCTCCCCCCGATAGCCATCCATCATCTGCAAGACAGCATTGACGGAGCGCTTGAGCTCCCCATGATCGGCGCTGTCGCCGCGATCCTTGGTCAAGGCGTCGAATTCATCGAAGAGGGCTACCACTGGATGCGCCGCGATGTAGTCGAAGACTTTGCGCAAATTGGCTGCCGTTTCGCCAAGAAATGACGAGATGACCGAGTCCAGCCGTACAACGACCAAGGGCAAGGACAAGGAGTTCGCAACAACTTCGGCAGCCAGCGTCTTGCCGCAACCCGGGGGCCCGCAAAACAACAGCTTCTGCGCAGGTTGCAAACCATAGGACCTGAGCACGTCTGCCCGGTTGTGCTCCATCAGGATTTCGTCGAGCGCCGAGTGTGCCGCATCCGAAAGGATGATGTCTTTCTCCTCGCGGATAACGGCACGTTCTTCCAGGAGCGCCAGACCGTTGTCCTTGCTGATGGGCAGGCCGGGCAAGCTGTGCAACCGCCGGACATTTTTCCCAACCGTTGCCTGGCTTCCGTAGAGCAAACGCTCAAGATCATTGGCGAGCAGGTGATGGTTCTTGTCGCGTTCCTCTTTGATCACAGCCTCGGAAGCAGCCAGAAATCCTGCCGAATCCCCTTGCACACCTGACTTGATAAGTTGCCGGAGTAATTTCCCGCTAGCCATATCTTGCTCTCCTCAATTCGTGGCGCGCGTCAACCGCGGCCTGATCATACGCAGGTCTAACGGTGCCACTCGATCAGTCATTACACTAGCTCCCATTCGACAGTAAACAGCGTTTGAGCCTCAACCTGCTGCTGAAGCTGCGCCTCAAGCTGATTGATTAGTTCATTGCGCTGCGCTTCAACTTCGTCCTGCCGGGCAAACAGCTCGCGGCGCAGCTTGCTGCGCTTGCCTTCCAGTTCCCGTTGCTTCTTCTGCCACGACAGCTTCTCTTCCAGCGTCGGCGCGGTCGCGGCGGTGCGGCGCACTTCCTTGATCTGGCGGTCGATCTCCTTGATCTCCTGCTCCAGGCCGAGCTTCAGGTCGTCCGCCCAGGCATCCAGCTTCTGGACTTCCTGCTCGAAGTAGCCGAGGTTGCGCTGGTTGATTTCCCGCAGGATTGTCGTTCGCCTGCTTTCAATATCGGCGGTTAACGCAGGAGGCTCCGCGTTGTCGAACAGTTCTGCGGGCTGCTCGGTGGCCGGCAGGCGCAGCAGCTTTTCCCGATCGTCCTCTGCCAGGACAATGCCATCGGTGGTGACGGCCGAGACCAGAAGGTGCTGCTCCTGATTGCCCAGGGCTTCGACTGAAATCAGCTTGCAGGCCAGCCACCCGCTCTTGCCACGATAGGGTTCCAGGGTGCTGATGCGGGTGCCATGGCTCGCGTAATCGAACACTAGCCTCACACTGCCCAGCTGGCGGGACTTGGCCCGCTCCGCGGCCCACAGGGCCAGCGGGTGATTGATACGGTACAGGTGCGCTTCGCCGGAGCGGCGCGGCAGTTCGTAGCGGCCCAGGCTGACGTCAGCCTCTGACAGACCTTGAGGCAGACGATGCAGGCTAAAGCCGTCGTTATCGAAACTGGCGCAATCACCCAGTTCAGCACGGCTCAACTCGATCAGCATGTGCTCGAAGCGGCTGCGCGCGCTGCGGCTGGCGTCAGCCCGTATGCGCAGCTTTTCCTGCACTTCCTCGTCGAAGTTCTCCAGCAGTACCTGACGTGTCCTGACCATCTCCTCGTTGATCTCGGCGGAGAGATCGAGCCGGAGTTGCTCGAAGCTGGCCTTGATTTCATCCGGGTCACGGCAGTTCTGGTAGATCTCGGCGATGCGGCGCTCGAAATCGACACCGGAGCCAATGGCACCCAGCACTTCGTCGCTCACCCCGAACACGCCCTCGAAGAGCTGGAACTTCTGCGACAGCAGTTCGTAGACGCGCTTGTCCGCCTCGTTGCTCAGATCGACGAAGTTCACGACCACCACGTCGTGCTTCTGGCCGTAACGGTGGCAGCGCCCGATGCGCTGCTCGATGCGCTGCGGGTTCCAGGGCAGGTCGTAATTGATGACGAGCGAGCAGAACTGGAGGTTGATGCCTTCGGCTCCGGCCTCGGTGGCAATCATGACCTTGCCACGCTCCTTGAAGTGCTCAACCAGTGCCGCACGGGTGTCGGCGGTCCTGGAGCCGGTGATGCGGTCAGTACCTTCGTGGCGTTTGAGCCAGTCCTTGTAGATCGCCTGCGCCCGGGCATCGCTGTTGGTGCCATTGAACAGGACGATGCCGTCGCCGTATGGCGTATCAGCCAGCAAGTTGAGGAGATATTCCTGCGTGCGCTTGGACTCGGTGAAGATGATGGCCTTCCGCGCCGCGCCCAGCCGGTCCAGTTCCGCAAAAGCCCGATCCAGTGCGGTGAGCAGCGCCTTGCCCTTGGCGTTCTCGCGGATGCTGGAGGCCAGCTCCTTGAAGTGGCGAAGCTCTTCGATTTCCTGCGCGATGGCATCCCGCTCCGAACGGTTCAGCGCTGTAGAGCCGGGGCCTTGATCGCTCCATTCGTCTGCAGTTTCGTCGAGCGACTCGTAGTCCTCATCCAGTTCTTCGACGAGATCGGGGATTTCAGCCGTTTCGTCGAGCACTCCCTGGAGGCGCTTGGCCATCGTCTCGAGCGCACCTGCGATGGCGTGCGAGCTGGACGCGAGCAGCTTCCACAGCACCAGTGAAATCAGCTGGCGCTGCCCCTCGGGCATGGCCTTGAGGTTGGGGCGGCGCAGGTAATCGGCGACGAGCCTGGAGAGCTCCTGCTCTTCGCTCGTTGGCGTGAATTCCTGGACGATGGCCTTGCGCGCTGTATAGGACACGTAAGGCTGAACCTGTTTGCGCAGGGTGCGCTTGCAGATGGGAGCCAGCCGGTCACGCAGGCCGTCGAAAGCCTGTTCCCGGCCAGTGAATTGTACGCGGAAACTGTCAAGGTCTCCGAATACGCGGTCGTCGATAAAACTGACCAGTCCGTAGAGTTCAAGCAACGAGTTCTGCAAAGGCGTTGCGGTCAGAAGCACCTTCGAGTGGACATGCGACAGTGCCTCCTTGAGAGCCTTGGCAATGACGTTGCTGGTCTTGTAGACGTTGCGCAGGCGATGCGCTTCGTCGAGTACGACCAGGTCCCAGTCGATGCCCTTGACATCGTCGGCCTTGGCCTTTGCAAACTGGTAGGAACAGATGACCGGGCCGGAGGTGAACTCGAACGGGTTGCGCCGCTCCTGCTTGCGGATCGCGTTGTAGCTCTTGGCTTCCAGAATAAGACCTTGCAGGCCGAACTTATCCTGCAATTCTTGATGCCACTGTTTGCGCAGGTTGGCCGGGACGACGATGAGAATTCTGCGCTTTCGCTCAGCCCAGCGTTGCGAGATGACAAGGCCCGCCTCGATGGTCTTGCCGAGGCCAACCTCATCCGCAAGGATGACCCCGCGCGACAGAGGGTTGCGGCAGGCGAATAGAGCGGCATCGACCTGATGGGGATTGAGATCGACCTTCGAATCGACCAAGGTCGAAGCCAGGGACTCTACCGAGTCCCCAGCCGCCCGCCGGGTCAGCAGCCAAGCGACGTACTGGCTTTGGTGTGGCGTCAGAACCGGTTGCGTCATTCCCAGCCCTTGGGTTTTGTCTCGTTGATACTGGCGGCGATCCACTGATCCAGTTGGGAGCGTCGGAAGCGCCACGCACCACCGAACATCATCATCCGGGTGGTATGGACGCCGCCACGCTCATAGCTGAACCCGAGTCGTTCCAGCTTTTTGTTGTGTATGTTCTCTATGGCCACGTCTAGGTCAGTTCTGTTATTCAGTCGGCATCTGCTTCGATCTGCTGTTGTTCAGGCGAGCAGTACCCCGGCGCCAGCACCGCGTTCTTGACGCCATACAACGCCAGATGATCCTTCAGCCACAACCGGTACTCATGCCCACGCAGACTGTGGTCAGGCGAGCAGTCCACACTCCACTTACGCAGGATGTAGCCTGCCGTGGCTGCCCGCAGCTTGATTCGCAGCACACCGTCGCGCATGCCATAGTCCAGCTCGGTGACCTCCGGCCGGGGCTGGTCCGGGTGCGGCACCAGTTCCAGCTCGACGATGCGGGTCCACTGGATGTCCTGGTCGCTCCTCTCGTGGGGCGCCACGGGCTGGCCCTTGAGCACGACGGAATTCCTGATCCGGGTGATGACAAAATCCCGGAAGTCCTGCGACTTCCGGTCGAAGGCGCGAACGTGCCAGCGCAGACCATTGTCGACCAAGGCGAATGGGACGATCTCCCGCTTGGTGCGGCCGCTGGAGATGGAGTGGTACTCGATGCCGAGGGGGCACGCCTGGTGAATCGCTCGGGTCACGCTTGCCAGTACATCCAGATCCGGGTGCGTGAGCCGTGACGGACTCTCACTGGCCACCCACGCCTTAAGCTGCATGGGCTCACCGTCACCAAAGCCTCGGCTCAGCCAAGACAGCACCCGCTCCGGTGGAAAGTCGAAGATGGGTCGGAAACCCGGCCCCAGGACGTAGAATTTGCCCCTGGGGTCGTAATCGATATTGCCCGGGGCCAACTCCTTGTACAGCGCCAGATCCCTGGATGCGGCGGCGGACTGGATGCCAAACCGCGTGACCAAGTCTTGACGGCGTATCTCCCCAAGGAAGCGCACGCGCAACTCCACGAATGCGAGCCGGTCGCGTTGTGGCTGGGTGAGATCTGCAAGCTTTTCGTTCGACATCCTGGCTGGCTCGTTCGAGTTAGCGAATGTGATGATTATTGCGAAAAGTATATGAGACGCCCTAGAATATGTCTATGATTCTATTTTGATTTTTGTATGCGTCGCATTATGATAATAAAATCGACGCATCGATAAAAGGATCGATGCAGGGCGCCATGCAAACTTTCGCAGAGCTTCACCTCAAGCCAGAGACGCTGGCGCGGTACAGGTTGCCGGACATCGCGTACCCCGTTCCAGCCACCTATCTGAAGTCGGCCGTGCTCGACAACGGGGAGCTGCCGCTGGCCGTGATGCTGCACGGTCTGCAGCAGCGTAGCCGGGAGGGAATGGCCGAATGGCAGCAGGTCGAACCCGCAATGGACCGGCTTGCCGAACTATTGGCGCCGGACGATGCCCGCGATGTCATGTCAGCAACCGGTGACAACTGGTGGCTTGAGATCGGGCCCGTGGACCTCGGCGGCAAGCTGGTCACCGTCCAGCGTGGCGATGCGCTGATTGCTGCCATCACGCCCCGGGACGACGGACGCCTGCGGGTGGCCGTATTTCGCTCGTTGGACGCCAAGAGCGCGGAATACCTGATCGGGCTGGGGCAAGCGCCTCACCCTGAGCACGGGGTCTGTATGCGCGAGAACAACTGGGAGTACGCGCTCGACTGCTCAGCCGGCAACGGCAACCACTACGCCGCCGACCGAGGCGAGGCCTACCTGTCTTACTGGGAGAAGGGCCTGGGCATCAGTTGGGACGGCTCCGATGTGCCCGAGTGGCGCAAGCAGCTGGACCTCGTTGCCCGGCCCGCCGCACGCGTGGTCGCAGAGCTGGGCGTCTACAGCACCCTGTCCGACAGCGGGGACGAAGAGCCTGGTGCCGATGCGGACGCAGGCGCAGCGGAAGCATTCGAGACGCCGGCCCGACCTGTCTGGCGCATCAAGCGCCAGCAAGAACGCACGGTCCGGGGGCGTTTTCTGGGTTGCCTGCTCGGCGGTGCAGTCGGCGATGCGCTGGGCGCACCGGTTGAGTTCATGAAGCGGGCCGAGATCCTGCGCCGCTTCGGCCCCAAGGGCATTACCCAGTACGCACCGGCGTATGGCGGCCTGGGAAGGATCACCGACGACACGCAGATGACCTTGTTCACCGCCGAGGGGTTGATCCGGGGCTGGGTACGCGACTGCTTCAAGGGCATCACCACCTATTCCGGAGTGACGGCGCACGCCTATCTGCGCTGGCTGCAAACCCAGGGCGAACGTCCGACATGCGACATCGACTTCAGCACCGAAGAGCCGGGTTGGCTATTTCAGCAGCGCCAGTTGCACAGCCGCCGGGCACCGGGCAACACCTGCCTGACGGCCCTACGGGCGATGAAGTCCCTCGGGGAGCCGGCCCGCAATGACAGCAAGGGTTGCGGCGGCGTCATGCGGGTTGCGCCAGTCGGCCTGTTCGCCTGGCGACTACGTCAACACGAATCTCCCCAGGACGCCTTCCGGCTGGGCACCGAGTTGGCCGCGCTGACCCATGGTCACCCGACCGGAGCCCTGACCGGTGGTGTGCTTGCGGTGCTGATCATGGCGCTGACCGATGGCGCTTCGCTACCCGAGGCACTGGCCGCTGCCAAGAGCCTCTTGCGAGCCGAGCCCAGCCACGAAGAAACGCTAAAGGCGATCGAGCTGGCTGAGGCGTTGGCCGATTCCGGTCTGCCCCATGAAGAAGCCATTGCCCGGCTGGGCCAGGGCTGGATCGCCGAGGAGGCCCTGGCAATTTCCATCTATTGCGCACTGGTCGCCCGCAATTTCAAACAGGGCGTGATCCTGGCTGTGAACCACGATGGCGATTCCGATTCGACCGGAGCAATCGCCGGCAACCTGCTGGGCACGATGCACGGCGTGAGGGCAATCCCTGCAGAGTGGCTGGAGCCGTTGGAGCTGCGCGACGTCATAACCGAACTGGCGGAAGACCTCTACGCCTTCAAGGATTGGGCGATCGGCGAGCACAGCGACAACGAAGAGCTGAACCAGCGGATCTGGCGGAAGTACCCGGGATTCTGAGATGGGGTGAACTGGCATGAGCAGAAATCGATGGGACCAGCCGGGTGTGCCCCACAAAGGATGACACTGCGTGGACCTCGGTGCTGCGGCCGTGCTGCGCTGCCCGCACCCGCAAGGCCCGGTGCACGTCTTCAGGCACGTTTCTGACCGCCAGGACCGCCATGACAAACACCTCCACTCCCCCTCTCTGCAGCGTTCCGAGATTGGCTTTTCGTATCCCTCCTGCCTCCCCCGAACCGCTCGCCGCATGATCTTACGCGTCTCGGCCTGGAGCACGCGGAAGTCCTTCAGCGGGGTAAGCGAGAATGGTTCAGCCCAGGCGCGTTGTGGCTCAGATTTACTTTGCACTCGACAGCGGGGTCAGGTGCATTCGGCGCCTGACCGTGTCAGCCGTTGCCAACTGCGGCCTCACTCCCACTCAATCGTCGCCGGCGGCTTACTAGACACGTCATAAACCACCCGGTTAATCCCTCTCACCTCGTTAATAATCCGCGACGATACCCGCGCCAGCAGCGCGTGCGGCAGGGGCGCCCAGTCGG
>Ga0207747_1000775_pt1 | contig 29811 bp, 26 predicted proteins | sample HigsolmetaGSP11D_FD_184839 | JGI IMG/M metagenome (GOLD analysis project Ga0207747, IMG submission 184839) | High solid enriched microbial communities from the Joint BioEnergy Institute, USA - SP1-1-D (SPAdes) | ecosystem: Engineered > Bioreactor > SSF (Solid state fermentation) > Aerobic >...
CGGTGGTGGAAGGCGTGGACAGGCTCATCGGCCGCCTCGGCGCCGCGGATGGCGCGGAGGTGATGCGCTTCCCGCCGGTGATGACCCGCCAGGGCTTCGAGGCAAGTGGCTATTTCCGCAATTTCCCGCAGCTCACCGGCACGGTTCACTGCTTCTGCGGCGACGACCTGGACCACCGGCGAGTGCTGGAATGCGCCGCCGCGGGCGGAGACTGGGCGACGGAGCAGGTGCCGGCCGATGTCGTGCTCACGCCGGCATCCTGCTACCCGGTCTATCCGATCATCGCCCGGCGCGGCCCGCTGCCGCCGGAAGGCTGGCTGGTGGATTCCTCCTCCTACTGCTTCCGGCGGGAGCCCTCGCTCGATCCGGCGCGGATGCAGATGTTCCGCCAGCGGGAGCAGGTCTGCTTCGGTACGCCGGAGCGTATCCGCGCTTTCCAGGCGAAGTGGATGCAGCGGGCGCTCGGCATGTTCGAGAGCCTTGGCCTGCCGGCCGGCACGGACCTGGCGAACGACCCGTTCTTCGGCCGCCCCGGGCGGCTGATGGCGAACGGCCAGCGCAGTCAGCGGCTGAAATTCGAGATCCTGATGCCGGTCTCCGACCCCGAGCGGCCGAGCGCCTGCGGCAGCTTCAACTACCACGTCCAGCATTTCGCCGAGGCCTACGGCATTCGCACCGCGACGGGCGAGATCGCCCATACCGGCTGCGCCGGCTTTGGGCTGGAGCGGGTGGCGCTCGCCCTGTTCCGCCGGCACGGCTTCCGGCCGGAGGCGTGGCCGGCCACGGTCCGACAGACTCTTTGGCCCTCCGGTTGAGCTGATCGCCGCCGGGAGCATCGACATCGGAGAATGCCATTGATGACGCCGATCGTCTTCGGCGACTGCTTTGGCTGGCTGCATCCCGCCCGCGGGCCGGAAGTGACCGGCCGCGGCGTGGTCCTGTGCAGTCCATACGGTTACGAAGCCATCTGCGCTCATCGCGGCATGCGGCGACTGGCCGAGACCCTGGCCGCTGCCGGTATGCCGGTGCTGCGCTTCGATTATCCGGGCACCGGGGATTCCGCCGGCGATGAGGCGCCGGACCGCATCGCGGACTGGCTGGACGGGATCGAGATGGCCGCGGACCGGCTCTGTCGGGAGGCTGGCATCACCGAGGTCGCGCTCTGCGGGTTGCGGCTGGGCGCCACCCTGGCGGCCATGGCCGCGGCGCGGCGGCCTGGCCGTGTGGCGGCGCTGGCGCTGCTGGCTCCCGTCGTCTCGGGGCAGGCCTATCTGCGGCAATTGACGCTGGCGGCGCGCACTGGCCGGTCCGCGGGGGCGCCGGAGCCGGACTGGCTGGAGACCGCCGGCTTCCGCCTGCACCGGAGCGATGTGGAGGTGCTGGCCGGCATCGAACTGGCCGGCATGCTGGAAGCGGCGCGTGTTCCGCAGGTCCTTGCGCTGCTTCCGCCACGGCAGCCGATGCCGGGCGCGGCGCTGGCGGCGCGACTGCGCGAGGCCGGCACCATGCTGACCGAGGCGCGCTTCGAGGGCTATGACGCCTTCCTGCGCGACGCCTACCTGTCCCGGGTGCCGCGCGCGGATTTCGTCCGCGTCACTGATTGGTTGCGCCAGGGGGCGCCGCCGGCCACGGGGGCGCAGAGCGCGGTCGCTGCCCGCGACCTGCTCGCCCTGCCGGGTGGGGTGCGGGAGAGGGCGGTCCTCTTCGGGCCGGGACTGGGCCTGGCGGGGATGCTCTGCGAGCCGGAGCCGGGGCGGGCCGCTGCTGGCATACCCGCGGTGCTGCTGCTGAACACCGGTGCCAACCATCACATCGGCAATGGCCGCATGGCGGTGCGGATGGCGCGGCGCCTGGCTGGGCTGGGCGTGACCTCCTTCCGCGTGGATGCGGCCGGAATTGGCGACAGCGCCGACCAACCCAGCGCCGCCGATCCGGACGGGCCGCCCAGCCTGTATGGCGAGGATGCGACCGTCCATGTCCATGCGGCGCTGGACCTGCTGGAGGCGCGGGGCTTCCCGCATTGCTTCGTCATCGGCATCTGCTCCGGTGCCCATGTCGCCTTCCAGGCGGCGCTGTGCGACCGGCGCATCGCCGGCCTCGCCCTGGCCAACCTGCCGGCCTTCGACCGGGACGCCGGCGGCGCGCCGGCCCTGGATGGCGGCCCGCCGCCGGGAGAGATCCACGCCCTGCGCCGCCTGCACATGCTGGTCCGCCGCCTGCTGGCGGAGGCCGACCGCCTGCTGGCCGAAGGGCTGGGGGTGGAACTCGGCCTGAACCGGGCGGGTAGTTGGGTCCGCGGGCTGGCGCGGCGCGGCGTCAGCATGCTGCTGGTCTACAGCGCCGGCGACCGCGGGCTGCGGGAGCTGCGAGCGCATTTCGGCCGGGGCGGCCGTACCCTCTCGGGGCTGCCTGGCCTGCGGCGCGTGGTGCTGAGCGGCAGCGACCACGCGCTGACTCCGCGGGCGATGCAGCAGGAATTCCAGAACCTGGTCGAGGAGCATCTGCAGCGCCACCACGGCCTCGGTGGAGCCTCGCGGGTGGTGCAGCCGGAGCCGGCGCCGCCCCTTGTCGAGTGGCCCGGCGGGGCTGGGGTGCCGGTCATGCTCCGGCGCGCCGTGCTGCCGCTGGCGCCAGCCTGGCTGCGTCGCGGCCGGGTCGCGGGGCGGCGATTCCAGGACCGCAATTTCAAGGCAGGTTGAGACGATGACGGTGATTCATGCGCCCGCGGCTTCGGCCACGGGCGAGATGCAGGGCACCTTGAACAGATCCGCCGAGATGGCGGACCTGTCCGGCACGATTGAGGTCGCGCGCGTGGTGCTGGTGATCGGCCTAGTCTTCCTGCACTACTTCGCCTATCCGAACAGCCGCGTGCCGCCCTTCGAGGGGTTCGACCCGAACCACCATCAGGTCGCGACCTTCGTCAACAGCTTCGTGCTGTTCTTCTTCTTCAGCGCCGTGCCGTTGCTCAGCACCATCTCCGGCTGGCTGTTCTTCGGCTTCAGCGCGCGGCCCTGGGAGGCGATCCGGCGGCGGATCGGCAAGCGCGGCTGGTCGCTCTTCGTGCCGCTGGTCATCTGGAACCTGGGCGCGCTGGCCATCGCCTTCGCCCTGCGCGCGGTGGCGCCGACCAGCAGCCTGCTTGGCCCCTTCGGGATCGACTTCGCGCATTTCGGGCTGTGGGACGGCGTGGATGCCGTGCTCGGCCTGACCCGCCTGCCCGTCGCCTTCCAGTTCTGGTTCGTGCGGGACCTGTTCGTGACGGTGCTGGCCAGCCCGCTGCTCTGGCTGATGCTGCGCCATGCACCGCTGCTGGCTGCCGCGGCGCTCTGCGTCGCCTGGCTGGCGGATTTCACCTTCTTCGGCCTGTTCATCCGCACCGATGTGCTGTTCTTCTTCTATCTCGGGGCGCTGGCGCGGCTGCGCGGGGTGGAGCCGCGGGTCGGCTGGAACACGACGAAGCTGCTGCTGCTGGTCTATGTTGTGCTGATGGCGTTGCGCGCCCTGGCGCCGCTGGCCTTCGACCCGAGCCAGCCGGACCAGCGCGAGATGCTGGATCTGTTCACGCGGCTGGCGCGGCCGTTGGGCGTGGTCGCCTGCTGGGGGTTGTGTCTGCGGCTGGCCGCCACGGCCTGGGGGGAGGCCATCGGGCGCTATGGCGGCTTCGCCTTCTTCCTGCACGCGGCGCATTTCCCGATGATCATCTTCGTGAAATTCGTGCTCTGGCGCCTGGTGCCGGCGGAGACGGATGCCTGGATGATCGCGCATTACGCGGCCAGCGTGGCGATGACCGTGGCGGTCGCGGCGCTAGGGGCGGCGGTGATCTTCCGCATCTCGCCACACCTCTACGGCCTGCTTGCGGGCGGGAGGCGGCTGGTGTGATGCCGCCCGGCACCATGCCCGATCTCGGCCAGCCGGTGGATCCGACGCCGCGGCCGAAGCCCGAGCGGATCGTGCATCGCGGCGCCTGGACGACGCTGGAGCCGCTTGGCGCGCAGCATGCGGAGGCACTGTGGCCGGCAGCGCGGGATGCGCCGGAAAGCTGGGCCTGGCTGCCCTTCGGGCCCTTCCCCGACGAAGCGCGCTTCCGCGGATATCTGCGCTTCGCCGCGGCCAGCCCGGCGGAGCTGGTCTGGGCGGTGCGGCCGCATGGGAAGGATGGCACGCCCGGCGATGCCGCTGGCTGGCTGGCGCTGCTCGACATCCAGCCGGCGCATGCGGCGATCGAGCTGGGCAATATCTGGTTTCCGCCCGGCCTCGCCCGCACCCGCGCAGCGACGGAGGCGATGTTCCTGCTGCTCGATTACGCCTTCGGGCTGGGCTATCGCCGCGTCGGCTGGAAGTGCAATGCGCTGAACCTGGCCTCACGCCGCGCGGCGGAGCGGCTGGGCTTCCGCTTCGAGGGGATATTGCGGGCGCATATGGTGGTGCGCGGGCACCGGCGCGACACGGCCTGGTTCTCGCTGCTGGATGAGGAATGGCCGGCGCGCCGCCGTGCCATCGCGGACTGGCTGGCGCCGGCGAATTTCGACGCGGAGGGGCGGGCCATCCGCCGCCTGGAGCGGCCGGAGGGCGTGGTGCCGCCGTCGCCCTGACGGTTGGTGACCGCCCTGGAAGAGGACGGCGGGACTACACGGGATCGAAGCTCCGCCCGGAGCCGGGCTCGAGCATCGGCACAAGCGGACGAGGCCGACCCGCATCGCCGCCGGGGTCGGTAGGCGATGGCCGGTTCCGTCCGCGCGCGACGTGAATCCGGATGCGCGTCCGAGCAGAAGAACCGCTTGAGCGCGCAGCCGCCGGCATGCTGCGTGTCATCGTTCCGGACATTGCCGCATTCGACGCCCTCTGCAAGCGGCTGACGGAGACGCCGGGGGTGACCGATGCGGCCATTCGTTTTTGAATAGAAATGCTCAAGCACGCCACTGTGCTGCCGGTGCGGTAGCGGCGCTGGGGTCCCCTCTGGCGCCCGGCGCAGGGAGTGGCAAAACAGGGAGGAAGAGGCGCGGACGGCGCTCACACGGGAATCGGGAGGAAGGACATGGGGATCACCACGACCAGGCGCGGCCTGCTGGCCATGGGTGGCGCGGCGGCGCTGGCGGCGGCTCCGCGCCGGCGGGCGGCGGCGCAGGCGGGTGGAGAGGCCATGCGAATCGGCCTGATCCTGCCGATGACCGGCCCCTTCGCCTCCACCGGTCGGCAGATCGAGGCCGCGGTGCGCACCTATCTCCGCGTCAATGGCGAGAGCTTCGGCGGCCGCCGGGTGGAGCTACTGCTGCGCGACGATACCGGCGTGGCGCCTGACCTGACTCGCCGGCTGGCGCAGGAATTGGTGGTGCGGGAGAAGGCGCGGGTGCTGGCCGGATTCGGCCTGACGCCGCTGGCGCTCGCCGCCGCGCCGGTCGCCACTGAGGCCAAGGTGCCGATGGTGGTCATGGCGGCTGCCACCTCCATCATCGTCCAGCGTTCGCCCTACATCCTGCGCACCTCCTTCACCCTGCCGCAGGTGACGGTGCCGATCGCCGAATGGGCGGCGAAGAACGGCATCGGCGGCGTGGCGACGCTGGTGACGGACTACGCCCCGGGCCTGGACGCCGCACGCGCCTTCAAGGAGCATTTCACGGCGAAGGGCGGCCAGGTGCCGCTGGAGCTGCGCACGCCGCTGCGCAACCCGGACTACGCGCCCTTCCTCCAACGCGTGCGTGATGCGAAGCCGGACGCGCTGTTCGTCTTCGTTCCCTCCGGCGAGGGTGCTGCGGTGATGAAGCAATTCGCTGAGCGCGGGCTGAAGGAGGCCGGCATCCGCCTGATCGGTACCGGCGACCTGACCGATGACGACATCCTGAACGGGATGGGTGACCCTGCCCTGGGCGCCATCACCAGCCACCACTATTCCGCCGCGCATGACAGCGCGGAGAACCGGGCCTTCGTGCAGGCCTATCATCAGGGCTATCCCGACATGCGGCCGAATTTCATGGCGGCCGGCGGCTGGGACGGAATGCACCTGATCGCGGAGGGGCTGAAGCGCAGCAATGGTGCGACGGATGGCGACAGGCTGCTTGCCGCCATGAAGGGCCTGTCCTGGACCAGCCCGCGCGGGCCGGTCACGATAGACGCCAAAACCCGCGACATCGTGCAGGATGTCTACATCCGCCGGGTGGAGCGGCGGGACGGCCAGCTCTGGAACGTCGAATTCGACCGGATCGCGCAGGTGCGCGACCCCGGGACCTGAGCGCCTGCCCGGCATGCTGACCGTGCTGATCGACGGCATTGCCAGCGGCATGCTGCTCTTCGTGCTGGCCTGCGGGCTGTCGGTCACGCTCGGGCTGATGAATTTCGTCAACCTGGCGCATGGCGCCTTCGGCATGGCGGGCGGCTATGTCTTCGTGGTGCTGCTGAACCGGCAGGGCTGGCCCTTCGGGGCCAGCCTGCTTGCGGCAACACTGGCCGCGGCGGTTCTGGGGGTAGCGCTGGAGCGGGTGCTGTACCGGCGACTGTATGGGCGGGACCACCTGGACCAGGTGCTGTTCTCCATCGGCCTCGTCTTCATGGCCTCGGCGGTGGTGGACTGGCTGATGGGGGCAAGGCAGCAGCTCATCACCCTGCCGGGCTGGCTTTCGGGGCGGATCGAACTGGGGGTCGCCTCCATCGGCGTATATCGGTTGTTCCTGATCCTGCTCTGCGGCGCGGTGGTGCTGGCCTTGCATCTGGGGCTGGTGAGCACACGCTTCGGCAGCCGGCTGCGCGCGGCGGTGGATGACGCCGTGGTGGCGCGCGGGCTCGGCATCCCGGTGGAGCGGGTCTTCGCCGTGACCTTCGCCATCGGCTCCGGCCTCGCGGGGCTGGGCGGCGCTCTGGGGGTGGAGGTGCTCGGCCTCGATCCGACCTTTCCGCTGAAATACATGGTGTATTTCCTGATCGTCGTGGCGGTGGGCGGGGCGAACACGATCCTCGGGCCGTTCCTCGCGGCGTTGCTGCTCGGCGTGGTGGATGTGGCCGGCAAGTATTACGTGCCGGAGGTCGGGGCCTTCGTGATCTACACCGCCATGGTCGTACTGCTGCTGCTGCGGCCGCAGGGGCTGCTGGTGAAGGGAGCGGCGCGATGAGCACCGCCCTGGCCGGCGCTGCGCTGCCGCGGCCTGCACCGGGGCGCGCGGGCCGGCTGGCCGGCAAGGCGCTGTTCTGGGGCGCCTGGATTGGCGCGTATCTCGCCTTTCCGGATTACCTGCCGCTGTTCGGCCAGGTGGCGATCGCGGCGCTCTTTGCACTCTCGCTCGACCTGCTGGTCGGCTATGCCGGCGTGGTCACGCTGGGGCATGCGGCCTTCTTCGGCCTGGGTGCCTATGTGGCGGGGCTGCTGGCGGTGCAAGGCTGGGGGGAGCCGCTTTCGGGGCTGCTGCTGGCCGCCGCCGCGGCGGCGCTGCTCGGGCTGCTGACCGCGCCGCTGGTGCTGCGGGGCGGGGATCTGGCTGGGCTGATGGTCACGCTCGGCATCGCCATGATGCTCTATGAGGCGGCGAACAAGGCGGCCTGGTTGACCGGCGGCGCCGATGGCTTGCAGGGCGTGGAGGTCTGGCCAGTCCTCGGGATCTGGCGCTTCGATCTGTTCGGGCGGACGGCCTATCTCTACAGCCTCGCGGTGCTGGCGCTGCTGTTCGCGCTGGCACGGCTGATCGTGGCCTCGCCCTTCGGCCTGGCGCTGCGGGGGATCCGGGCGAATGCACGGCGGATGCACGCGCTCGGCACACCGGTGCGGGCGCGGTTGGTCGCGGCCTATGCGCTCTCCGCCGCCTATGCCAGCGTGGCGGGAGCGCTGCTGGCGCAGACGACGCAATTCGTCTCCCTCGACGTGCTTTCCTTCCAGCGCTCGGCCGAGGGGCTGCTGATGCTGGTGCTGGGCGGCCTCGGGCGGCTCTACGGCGGCTTGCTTGGGGCAGTGGTTTTCGTGGTCGCGCACCATTTCCTCTCGGAGATGACGCCGCAATTCTGGCAGTTCTGGATCGGTGCTGCCTTGGTGGTGCTGACCATCGCCGGGCGTGGCGGCGTGCTCGGCCTGCTGGAAGCACTGGCGGCACGGCTGCGGCGGGGGCGCGCATGAGTGCGGGCGCGGTGCTGGAGACACGCGGCCTCACCCGGCGCTTCGGCGGCTTCGCGGCGGTGGACGGGGTCAGCCTGTCCCTGCCGCCCGGAGCACGGCATGCGCTGATCGGCCCCAATGGCGCGGGCAAGACCACCTTCGTCAACCTGCTGAGCGGCGCGCTCCTCCCCAGCGCCGGGCAGGTGCTGCTGGGGGGCGAGGACATCACCGCCCTGCCGCAGCACCGGCGGGTGAAGCGGGGGCTGGCGCGGACCTTCCAGGTCAACCAGCTCTTTCCCGATCTGACGCCGCTCGATTCCGTTTCGCTCGCCATTTGCGAGCGCGAAGGGCTGAGTGCGCGCTGGTGGCGGCCGGTGCGGGCGCATCGCACGGTGGAGGAGGAAGCGGCGGCGCTGCTCGCCGCCCTGCGCTTCCAGCCAGCCGATCTGCGGGCGCCGACGCGCGGCCTGCCCTATGGACGCCAGCGGCTGCTTGAGATTGCCCTTGCCCTGACCCTGAAGCCGCGCATCCTCTTGCTGGATGAGCCGGCGGCCGGCGTGCCGCCGGGCGAGAGCCGCGAGGTGCTGGAAACAGTCGCCGCCCTGCCGCGCGACGTCACCGTGCTGCTGATCGAGCACGACATGGATCTGGTCTTCCGCTTCGCCGAACGCATCACCGTGCTGGCGCAGGGGGCGATCTTGGCGGAAGGGCCGCCGGAGGCGATCGCGCGGGACCCGCAGGTGCGCGCGGTCTATCTGGGAGAGGAGGCCGCTGCCCATGCCTGAACCGCTGCTGCGGCTGGAGTCCGTTTCCGCCGGCTATGGTGATGCCCTGGTGCTGCACGATCTCTCGCTGGAGGTGGGGGAGGGGGAGGCGCTGGCGCTGCTCGGCCGCAACGGGGCCGGCAAGACGACGCTGATCGCCACCTTGATGGGCGCCGGGACGCGGCTGGCAGCGGGCCGGATCCGCTTCGCGGGGCAGGAGATCGCCCGGCTGCCAAGTGAGTGGCGGGCGGCGCTCGGCCTCGGCTGGGTGCCGCAGGAGCGCAACGTCTTCCGCTCCCTGACCGTGGAGGAGAACCTGACGGCGGTGGCGCGGCCGGGGCCGTGGACGCTGCGCCGGGTCTATGACCTGCTGCCGCGCCTTGCGGAGCGCCGGCGCAACCTGGGCAGCGAACTCTCGGGCGGGGAGCAGCAGATGCTCGCCCTGGGTCGCGCGCTGATGCTGAACCCACGCCTGCTGCTGCTGGACGAGCCGCTGGAGGGGCTCGCCCCGGTGCTGGCCTGGGGACTGCTCGGCGCGATCCGGCAGATGGTGTGTGCCGAGGGCACCGCCGCCATCATCGTCGAGCAGCATGCGCGCCAGATCCTGCCCATCACCGACCGCGCGGCGGTGCTGGAGCGCGGCCGGCTGGTGCATCTCGGGCCAAGCGCGGCGCTGCTGGACGCGCCGGAAACCCTCGAAGCCTTCCTGGGTGTAGCGGCGCGAGGCACCGCCGCCACGCCCGCCTGAACCGCATCCAAGGAGGATTCAGCCATGCCCAACGGCAAGCCCCCCTTCCGTGCCGATCATGTCGGCAGCCTGCTGCGCCCGCCCGAGCTGCGCGAGGCGCGCGCTGCCCGCGCCGAGGGCCGCCTTGACGCCGCCGCGCTGCGCGCCGTGGAGGACCGCTGCATCCGCGATGCGATCGCGAAGCAGAAGGAGATCGGCCTGAAGGCCGTGACCGATGGCGAGTACCGCCGCGCCTTCTGGCATTTCGACTTCCTGGCCAAGCTCGGCGGCGTCGAGATGTACGAGGCCGACCAGGGCATCCAGTTCAAGGGCGGCCAGACCAAGGCTTTTGGGCTGAAGGTCACGGGGCCGATCCGCTATCAGCCGCACCCCTTCGTGGAGGATTTCAAATTCGTCGCGGCGAATGCCGGCGGTGCGGTGCCGAAGCAGACCATCCCCTCGCCGAGCGTGCTGCATTTCCGCGGCGGGCGCCGGGCGGTGGACACCCACACCTATCCGGAGATGGAGGGCTTCTTCACCGATCTCGGCGCCGCCTATGCCGATGCGGTGCGGGCCTTTGCCGATGCCGGCTGCCGCTACCTGCAATTGGACGAGGTGAACATCGCCTATCTCTGCGATCCCGAGCAGCTTGCGCAGCTCCGCAACCGCGGCGAGCAGGTGGAGGGGCTGCTGGAGACCTATGCGAAGCTGATCAACACGGCGATCGCGGAGCGGCCGGCGGACATGGTGGTTTCCATGCATCTGTGCCGGGGCAATTTCCGCTCCATGCACATTGCCTCGGGCGGCTATGACCCGGTGGCGGAGGTGCTGTTCAACGGCATCAATGTGGATGCCTATTTCATGGAGTACGATACCGAGCGCGCTGGCACCTTCGCGCCGCTGCGCTTCCTGCCGAAGGGCAAGACGGTCGTGCTCGGCCTGGTCACCAGCAAGACCGGGGAACTCGAGAGCAAGGACATGCTGAAGCGGCGCATCGAAGAGGCGGCGAAATACGCCCCGATCGAGCAGCTTGCCATCAGCCCGCAATGCGGCTTCGCCAGCACCGAGGAAGGCAACCTGCTGACGGTGGAGCAGCAATGGGCCAAGCTCTCCCTCTGCCTCGAGGTAGCCCGGGAGGTCTGGGGAGAGATCTAGGCGCCGGCGCCATCGGTCTCCTGCCCCGCCCCTCCGGCATCCCTGGCTGCTGGATTGCGTTCTCCGGCAGCCAGGTTGCTGTCCGGGAGGTGGAGCGGAGCGATGCTGCTGTATGGCGATGCCGTGCGGGCCGAGTGTCCGCGCAGGAAGCTTGCCGCCATTGCCGATGCATGCGCGCGCGTTGCGGGAATGCCGGCTGGGGTCGGTCGGCACGCCGCGCTGGTGGCGGGTTTCATCGAGGCCGGTGAGTTGGCGCAGGGCATCGCCGATGCCGAATTCCGCGGCAGCGGGCAGGATCGCCCTTCGCCGGGCCAGGATGCGGCGATGGCTTTGCTGCTGCGGCTTGCCGTCGCGGTTCGGTTGTCCTGGGAGAGTGGTTTTGCCCGCCTCGCGCCGGTGCCGGGCGATTGCCTCCGGAAGCTTGCGGCGCAGGCCCTGCCGGACCGGATCGCCAGCCGGCAGGCGGAAGGCTTCGCCTTCTATGCGCTGTATCCGGAAGCCTATCTGGCGGCGGCATTGGGTTCGGCTCTCGGCGGAGGCATTCAGGTCATCGGGATCCGGAGCATCGGCGCCCCCCTTGGCGCCATGGTGGCTGCCGCGATCGGGGCGCCTCCGCCGGTAACGGTCCGTCCAGTCGGGCATCCGTTCCGGCGGGAACTGGCCGTATCGGAGGAACTGGCGACGAGCCTGCTTGCCGGCCCGGCCTCATTCGCCGTGGTGGATGAGGGGCCCGGACTCTCCGGAAGCTCCTTCGGCGCGGTCGCGGATTGGCTGGAGGGGAGGGGCGTTCCGCCGGACCGCATTGCCTTCTTTCCCGGCCATGGCGGCGCGCCGGGGCCGCAGGCGAGCGAGCGCCATTGCCGGCGCTGGGCCGGGGCTGCCCGGCATCTGGTGCCCTTCGGGGATCTGCTGCTGCGCGCCCGGCGGCCGGAGCACAGGATCGAAAGCTGGATGGCTGGGCTGCTGGGCGCGCAGGAAGCGCCGATGGAGGAAGTCTCGGGAGGGCATTGGCGGCGGCACCGCTATGCGCGGGAAGCGGACTGGCCACCGGTGCACGCGCAGCAGGAGCGCCGCAAATTCCTGCTGCGGGCGGAGGGGGAAAGCTGGCTGCTCAAATTTACCGGCCTCGGGCGAGAGGGCGAGCGCAAGGCCGAACGTGCGCAGGCCCTGGCAGCCGCTGGGTTCGCGCCGCCGGTCGCCGGCTGGCGGCACGGCTTCCTGGTGGAGCGCTGGTTCGAGGAGGCCCACCCGCTGCCGCAATGCGCCGTCGAGCCGGGCAGGCTGACGGAGCATATCGGCTGCTATCTCGGCTTCCGCGCCCGATCCTTCCCGGCCGCGCCGGAACGGGGCGCGTCCCTGCTGCGGCTGTGGGAGATGGCGCGCCACAACACGGAAGAGGCCCTCGGCCCGGACTTGGCCCGCCGCTTCGACCGATGGGCGCCGGCGGAACTGGCACGGCTCGCGGTCCGGCTGAATCCGGTGGAGACCGATAACCGGCTGCATGCCTGGGAGTGGCTGGTGCTGCCGGACGGGCGGATCCTCAAATGCGATGCCACCGACCATCATGCCGCGCATGACCTTGTCGGCTGCCAGGACATCGCCTGGGACGTCGCCGGGGCGGTGGTGGAACTGGACCTTCCAGACGCGGCATCCGCGCGGCTTCGCGCCCTGGTCGAGCGAGGGAGCGGGCGTACCATCGACCCGCGGCTGCTTGCCTTGCTGATGCCGTGCTATCTGGCCTTCCAGCTTGGGTATTACAGCATGGCAGCGGAGGCAGCGGCGGAAGCCGGGGAAGCAGTCCGCCTGCGCCGGATGGCGGGACAATATGTGGGGCGGCTCCGACACCTGCTGCTCTCCGGTGACGGGCGGCCATGTGCCGTGAGGCCTGGAAGCCTTTCCGAATCCGGATGCGAGGGCCGATGATCCTGCTGCGCCATGGACAGAGCGAGTTCAACCTCCGCCTCGAGGAGAGCGGTCAGGATCCAGGCATTCCCGACGCGCCGCTCACGCCGCAGGGCCACAGGCAGGCCGAGCGCGCGGCGGAAGCCCTGGCGGGAGAGGACATTCGGCGCATCCTCTGCTCCCCCTACACCTGTGCCTTGCAGACCGCGGCTCCGATCGCGCGCCGGCTTGGCCTGCCGGTGACCGTCACGCCTGTGGTGCGGGAACGTTGCTCGGCGAGTTGCGACATTGGCACGCCACGGACGGCGCTCGCCCTTGCCTGGCCGCATCTCGACTTCGGCACCGTGGAGGAGGTGTGGTGGCCCGCCACCGAGGAGCCGCACGAACAGCTTGAGGCGCGCATTGCCCTGTTCCGTACGGAAATGGCGGCGCTAGCCGACTGGCGGCATACCCTCGTCGTTTGCCATTGGGGCTTCATCATGGGCTTGACGGGCCGGAGCCTGATGAATGGCGAGTGGCTGCGCTGCACCATAACGGAGGAGGGACGCCTCACGCGGGTGGGTGCATAGCCTCCGGAAAGAAGTGGCGGGAGGCTGCCCGGATCTGATCCAGCCCCAGGCCGAACCGGGCGGCGAATGCGGCATCGATGGGACGGCCCTCCCGGTTTACGGCGGCGGTGAAGGCACGCCGCCAGGCGAGATGGGGGCCGTGGATCTCCGAATGGTTCTCGGACGTGTTGATCAGGTAGTTGCCGCAAACCGGCAGCCAGGCCAGCTCCGTGCCATGCTTCCGCGCAACATCGAGCCATTGGTGGTGCGATCGCAGGATGCTGAACGGATCGCGGCGGAGGGCATCGGCTTCGTCCGGGCGTAGCAGGGGACGGTGCTTGAGCCGTAGAGCCGGTGGAACTCCCCGGCGAAGATGCGCGGATGCGGCAGGGGCGCGGCGCGCAGGGTCCGGAAATCGGTGACGAAGCCCGCAGGGATAAGGCCACCGACCTGCACCGGGCCGATCGCGGCGCGGGCGGCCTCGACCATGCGCTTGTCCACCCAGTCATCGGCATCCAGCAGCATGAGCAGCCCGCTACCGCTTGCCAGGACGAAGTCGTTGATCGCGTGCTTCTTCCGCCCGCTGTCATCGTTGTACCGGTCGGTATCCCGCACCGGCCAGTTGGCCGCCAGGAAAGTCAGGCGCGGATCGCCGTCCATGGTGGTGCGGGGCCGGTCATGGCCGGCGATGATCACGCGGAAATCCTGATCCGTCTGGGCCAGGACGGAGGCCAGTGCGAGATCGAGCAGGGTTTCGACCAGCCGCCAATTCCCGGCCGCAGCGCGCGGCGTCAGGGCAATGCCGAAGGTGAAGGGGAGCGAGGGCGCCATCGCCTTCCGGAGCGTCGGGACGGAGCGTCGGTTCCGATGGACGGGGACCGGTATGTTCCCGCGAAGGCATGAGCCGCGGCCGGGACGAAACCATGGCACCGGACCCCGTGTTGCAGGCATGTGCAGAGCGGGGAAGAGGCATGGCCATTCGTCCGGACGGAGCATCGCCGCGGGGCACCGTTGTCGTGACGGGGGCCTCGGCCGGAGTGAACCGGGCCACCGCCATGGCCTTTGCCCGCCGCGGCTGGAATCTCGCCCTGATCGCCCGTGGCACTGAAGGGCTCGAGGCGGCGCGGCGCGAAGCCGAGGCGGCGGGCGCCCCGCGCGCCCTGGCCCTGCCGGCCGACACCGCGGATGCCGATGCCGTTTTCGGTGCAGCGGACCGCATCGTGGAGAGTTTCGGCGGCTTCGACATTTGGGTGAACGGCGCGATGGTGACCGTCTTCTCCCCCGTGCACGAGATGACACCAGAGGAATTCCGCCGGGTCACGGAGGTCACCTATCTCGGCTATGTGCATGGCACGCTGGCGGCACTGCGGCACATGCGGCAACGCAACAGGGGCACCATCGTCCAGGTCGGCTCCGCCCTCAGCTACCGCGCGATTCCGCTGCAATCGGCCTATTGCGCAGCGAAATTCGCCATCCGCGGCTTCACCGACTCGCTGCGCTGCGAATTGCTGCATCAGCGCAGCCGGATCCGGCTGACCATGGTGCAATTGCCGGCGGTGAACACCCCGCAATTCGACTGGGCGCGCAGCCACATGCCTCGCCGCGCCCAGCCGGTGCCGCCGATCCATCAGCCGGAGCCGGTGGCGGAGCGCATCTATGAGGCCGCGATGCGGGTGCCGCGCGAATCCTGGATCGGCTGGCCCAGCGTGAAGGCGATCGTCGGCACCATGCTGGTGCCGGGGCTGGCGGACCGATTCCTTGGCCGCACCTGCTATTCGGGCCAGATGACTCAGGAACCCGAGCCACCGGGCCGCCCCGACAACCTGCTCTCGCCGTTGCCCGGCGATCACGGGACGCATGGCCGCTTCGATGCGCGGTCCTGTGACCAGGTCGGGGCCGTGAATCCAGTGCTGCTGCGCGGCGCAGGGGGGCTGGCGCTGGGCGTGCTGCTGCCGCTGGCGCTGCGCGGGCTGGCCGCTTCGGGCGGGGCGGGGCACTGGAGGCGCGTGCCGCGCCGGCTGCGCTGGCCCTGACCATGGCCTTGCGGATCGAGGACTATGCCATTGTCGGCGATACCGAGACGGCGGCCTTGGTGGGGCGCGACGGCTCGGTGGACTGGCTCTGCTGGCCGCGCTTCGATAGCGGGGCCTGCCTTGCGGCGCTGCTCGGTACGCCGGAGAATGGACGCTGGCGGATCGCGCCGGCCGATCCGGAAGCGAAGGTCAGCCGGGCATACAGGGATGGCAGCCTGGTCCTAGAGACCAGCTTCACCACGGCGGAGGGCGAAGCCGTGGTGGTGGACTGCATGCCGCGCCGTGACGATGCGCCAAGCCTGGTCCGCCTCGTCATCGGGCGCCGTGGCCGGGTGGCGATGCGCATGGAGCTGGTGCTGCGCTTCGATTACGGGCGCAGCGTGCCCTGGGTGACGCGCCTGCAGGATGGCAGCGGCATCCGTGCCATTGCGGGGCCGGACCTGGTGGTCCTCCGCTCTCCGGTGCCGCTGCGCGGCGAGGATCTCCGCACCCGTGCCGAATTCGAGATCGAGGCCGGGGACAGGCTGTGTTTCGTCCTCTCATACGCGCCGTCGCATCTGCCCGTGCCGGCACCGCTCGATGCCGTGGCAGCGGTCGAGGAGACGGATGCGGCATGGCGAGAGTGGTCGTCCCACGTGCAGGATGCAGGCTGCTGGACCGAGGCGGTCCGCCGCTCCGCCATCACGCTCAAGGCACTGACCTACCGGCCGACGGGGGGAATGGTCGCGGCGCCGACGACCTCCCTGCCAGAATGGCCGGGCGGCGTGCGGAACTGGGACTACCGCTATTGCTGGCTGCGCGACGCAACGCTGACGCTGCTGGCGATGCTGCGCGCCGGCTATGAGGACGAGGCGCTGGCCTGGCGCGACTGGCTGCTGCGCGCCGCCATGGGCAGCCCAGCGCAGATCCAGATCATGTACGGCCTGGCCGGGGAGCGCCGCCTGCCGGAATTCGAGGCCGAATGGCTTCCGGGATACGAGAATTCCCGCCCTGTCCGGATCGGCAATGCCGCCCATGTGCAGCTTCAACTCGATGTCTTCGGGGAGCTGATGGATGCAATGCACCAGGCGCATCGCCGCGGCCTGCCGATGCCTGACGCAGCCTGGGCGCTGCAGCACGCGCTGATCAGGCATCTGGAAAGCATTTGGGACCAGCCGGATGAGGGCATCTGGGAAGTGCGCGACCGACCCCATTGCTTCACCTATTCCAAGGTGATGGCCTGGGCGGCTTTCGACCGTGCCGTGCGCGGCATCGAGGCCTTCGGCCTCGACGGACCGCTGGACAGGTGGCGCGCGCTGCGCCACGCGATCCACGACGATGTCTGCCGACACGGTTACGATCCCGAACTCGGCAGCTTCGTCCGCAGCTATGGCTCGCGGGAGGTGGATGCCAGCCTGCTGCTGCTGCCGGCGATTGGCTTCCTGCCGCCGGAGGATCCGCGTGTCCTCGGCACTATTGCCAGGGTGGAGCAGGAACTCCTGGTGGATGGGCTGGTGCGCCGCTACCGGACGGAGTGCGTCTCGGACGGCCTGCCGGGGAAGGAGGGCACCTTCCTTGCCTGCAGCTTCTGGCTGGCGGATGCCTATGCCCTGACGGGGCGGATGCAGGAAGCGCGAGCGCTGTTCGAGCGCCTGCTGGCGCTGCGCAACGATGTCGGCCTGCTCTCGGAGGAATACGACCCGGGATTGCAGCGCATGCTGGGGAATTTCCCGCAGGCTTTCTCCCATGTCGGGTTGGTCAATGCCGCCTATACCCTTGCCATCTCGGGCCGGGGTGCGCGGGAGTTGCGGAGCGGCACCCCGGCCGGACCGGATACCAAGGCCGGCCGCCCGGCGGGCTGAAGCCGGCCGGGATAGGCGAGCCATCCCGGCTGGCGGCTCGCCTGTGCCCTGGCGTCAGGAGGGCATCAGGCGCGATCCGGCCCTTCCTCGCGCTCGCGTCGGCCGGACCTGCCAGGCAGCAGCGAGGACACCACCTCGCGCGCCGTGTCCTTCAGCACGCTGCCGAGCTCCGGCTCGCCGCCGACCATGCTGCTGACGAAGTTGCGGGCCTGCTTCAGCGTGATGTGCGGCGGCAGCGGCGGCACGTTGGGGTCCGTATAGGCTTCCAGCAGAGCCGGCCGGTCCGCGGCGAGGACCTGGTCCCAGGCACTTCCGACGCGGTCCGGATTGTCTACGAAGACGCCCTTCAGGCCGAGCATCTCGGCATATTTGTGGTAGGGGATGTCCGGCAGGTCCTGGCTGGCCTCGAATTTCGGATCGCCGGCCATGACCCGCTGTTCCCAGGTCACCTGGTTCAGGTCGCGGTTGTTCAGCACCACCACCATGAAGCGGGGGTCCGACCAGCGCTTCCAGTATTTGGAGACGGTGATCAGATCGTTCATGCCGTTCATCTGCATGGCGCCATCGCCGACGATGGCGAGCACCGGCCGGTCCGGATAGGCGAATTTCGCCGCGATGGCATAGGGCATGCCGGAGCCCATCGTCGCCAGCCCGCCGGAGAGGGAGGCCATCATGCCGCGCCGCAGCTTCACGTCCCGCGCATACCAGTTTGTGTGGGAACCGGAATCACCCGCGATGATGCAGCGGTCCGGCAGGCGCGGCGACAGCTCCCAGAAGACCCGCTGCGGGTTCAGCGGATTGGCGGCGTGCATGGCGCGGCTTTCCAGGGTCTTCCACCACTCGCCGACCTCACGCTCAATGCGCTGGCGCCAGGTGCAGTCTGTCTTCTGCTGCAACAGGGGCAGCAGGGCCTCCAGCGTCGCCTTGCTGTCGCCGACGAGGTTCACCTCCATCGGGTAGCGGATGGAGAGCATGCCCGGATTGATGTCGATCTGCACGCCGCGGGCCTGGCCCTCCTTCGGCAGGAATTCGGAATAGGGGAAGCCGCTGCCCACCATCAGCAGCGTGTCGCATTCCATCATCATGTCCCAGCTCGGCTTGGTGCCGAGCAGGCCGATGGAGCCGGTGACGAAGGGCAGGTCGTCCGGCACGGCGGCCTTGCCCAGCAGCGCCTTGGCGATGCCGGCGCCGAGCCGCTCGGCCACGGCGATGACCTCATCCGTCGCATGCAGCGCGCCGGCCCCCACCAGCATGGCGGGCTTGGAGCCGGCATTCAGCGCATCCGCTGCGCGCTGCAATTCCGCCTGTGTAGGGATAACCAGCGGCTTCTCGTAGCCGATTCCGGAATGGATGGTGCCGTGCTGGCGAGGCGGCACCTCCACCGCCTCCATCTCCTGCAGATCGTTCGGCATGATGATGCAGGTGACTCGGCGCTCCGCGATGGCGATGCGCATGGCGCGATCGATCAGATGGCGGATTTGCGCCGGCACGCTGGCCTGCTGCACGAAGGCGCCGGCCACGTCCTTGAACAGGTTCTGCAGATCCACTTCCTGCTGGTAATGCCCGCCCATCGCCGCGCGGGCCTGCTGGCCGACGATCGCCAGCACCGGCATGTGATCCAGCCGCGCATCGTAGAGGCCGTTCAGCAGATGGATCGCGCCGGGGCCGGAGGTGGCGAGGCAGACGCCGATCTCCCCGGTGTACTTGGCGTGGGCCGAGGCCATGAACGCCGCCATCTCCTCGTGCCGGACCTGGATGAAGTCGATGGCGCCGTCCATGCGGTTGAGCCCACCGAGGAGGCCATTGATGCCGTCGCCCGGGTAGCCGAAGACGCGCCGCACCCCCCATTCATGCAGGCGCCGCCAAAAGAAGTCGTTGACCAGGTTCGCCATGCCTCTCGCCCTCCGGAAGCCGGCGCGGCGCCGGATCGTACCGGGCCGCTCATGGCTGCGGCGCTGCGCCGTTTTGTCACTCCTGGGGCAACGCGCCGGGCGTTGGGCTGTTCCACCAGCGGCCCGGGGATTGCCTGCTGTTCTTACAGCCTGATCAAGGCAAGCCCCGTTTCCGGATCCTCCACCCGGCGCAGATGCGCGGGCGATTCGGTGATGATCACTTCGAGCGTCGGGCGCACATGCCCTTCCTTCAGGTCGCCGCCCATCGCCATGCCGTCCCGGCGGCCGAGCACCGCATGCATGTGCAAATTCGGCTGGCCCTGCTGGTCCAGCGCGATGTCGCCATTCAGGGAGACGACCTCCACCTGCTCGTCCACCTGAATCGGCTGGTATTGCTTCGAATCCCAGTCGAAATAGCGGAAGACCGCCCGCTGGAAGGCACCGATCGCGGTGACCTGTGCGGCCGCGAGGTTCTCCTGCCGTGCGAAACGAAGCAGGCAGCCCCGGACCTCGTCGCCCTTCTCGAGCACGACGGCATAGGTGCGCTGGCCATGCGCTGAATGAATGAGCCTGCTTTTCATCGTATCCTCCCTCCGCTGCCAGCGGCAGCCACTCTTACCGGAACGGTCCCGCAATCCTGCCGGTTCCACTCGGAACCGCGCCGGAGACGGCGGTGTTTGGCCCAAGTCGCCGCGTGCGCCCGCCCTTCGGGGAAGGGAAGAGGTCCGCGCGGTCCGTGCAGGAGGCGCCATGCTGTCGCGGGCGGAGATCGAGCAGGTCGAGGCGCATGCCTATACCATTCCCACGGACGCTCCCGAGGCGGACGGAACCTATGCCTGGGATCACACAACCCTGGTTGTCGTGGAGGTGAAGGCCGGCGGCCGGACCGGCCTCGGTTATACCTATGCCGATCCTTCACTGCTGCGGCTGATCCGGCACCCGCTGGCCGGGCTGCTCAAGGGGCAGGATGCCCTGGCGATCCCGGCTCTGCATGCCGCGCTGGTGGCGCAGGTTCGCAATCTTGGCTCCCGGGGCCTGACCGCCTGTGCGATTTCCGCGATCGACGTGGCCCTGTGGGACCTGAAGGCGAGGCTGCTGAACCTGCCGCTGGCGGTGCTGTTCGGCCAGGCACGGGATGCGGTCCCGATCTATGGCAGCGGCGGCTTCACCACCTATGCAAATGAGCGCCTGCGGGACCAGCTCGGCCGCTGGGTGCATGAGGATGGCTGCGGCAGCGTGAAGATGAAGATCGGCGGGGAGGTCGCGACGGCCCTCTCCCGCATGGGCGCGGCACGGCAGGCGATCGGGGATGCCGATCTGATGATCGACGCCAATGGCGCCTGCACGCGCAAGGTAGCCCTGGAGATCGCGGAGAGGGCCGTATCGCTTGGCGTCACCTGGTTCGAGGAGCCGGTCTCCAGCGACGACCTGCCTGGCCTGCATCTGATGCGCGACCACGCCCCGCCCCCGATCGAGATCGCTGCCGGCGAGTATGGCTACGACCCCTTCTATTTCCGCCGGATGCTGGAGGCCGAGGCTGTGGACGTGCTCCAGGCGGACGCGACGCGCTGCCGCGGCTATACGGGTTTCCTTCAGGCCGCGGCGCTGGCCGATGCGCAGGGGATTCCCCTCTCTGCCCATACCGCGCCGGCATTGCACCTGCATGTCTGCTGCGCGGCGCCGCGGCTGCGGAACATCGAGTGGTTCCATGACCACGTCCGCATCGAGTCCATGCTGTTCGAGGGCGCACCGCAGCCTCGGCAGGGTGCCATCCGGCCGGACCTGTCCCGGCCTGGACACGGGCTGGCCTTCCGCGGTGCGGATGCGCAACGCTTCGCGGTTTGAGCCATCGGGAGGGTGATGGCGAGGCCGAGCAGCATCGCGTTCTGCATCATGAGCCAGAAGGTCCAGCTGTCGCGCTCCAGGCCAGGGAGGAGCGAGAGCTGCACCGCCGCCATCCCGACCAACATGCCGACCTTACAGTCGGTCAGGCAGAGCGTGAGGAGAACGATTCCGGCCAGTCCGGCGCGACCCTTGTGCCTTCATCCGCAGCGGCTCCGAATCCATGGGCCGACGCCACAGCGGGTGAAGGTGGCGCTGGCTTGGTCGGCACCGCTGGGCTGGCGACGAGGGGCGCCAATCTGTGGCATGGTGCGCCACCGCGCCATCACGGATGACGAACGAAATGTCCACCACTGCGAATTTCTCCGAAAAAGGCGGCCGCCGGCCCGTGCTGCTGCTGACAGGCGCCTCGCGGGGAATCGGCCATGCGACGGTCAAGCTGTTCTCCGCCGCGGGCTGGCGCGTCATCACCGTCTCGCGCCAGGCCTTCCCCGAGCAATGCCCCTGGGAGATGGGGCCGGAGGATCATATCCGGGCGGATCTCGCCAGCCCCGATGACACGCTGCGCGCCATCGCCGAGATCAAGCGGCGACTTGAGCCGGAGGGCGGCTGCCTGAATGCCCTGGTCAACAATGCCGGCATCTCGCCCAAGGGGCCGGGAGGCAGCCGCATGGGCACGATCGACACCAGCCTGGAGGACTGGCAATGGGTCTTTCAGGTGAATTTCTTCGCGCCCATCATGCTGGCACGCGGGCTGGTGGAGGAGTTGAGGCGCGCGCGGGGCGCAGTGGTGAATGTCAGCTCCATCGCCGGCAGCCGGGTGCATCCCTTCGCCGGCGCGGCCTATGCCACCTCCAAGGCGGCGCTGATGGCGCTGACGCGGGAGATGGCGCATGATTTCGGGCCGCTCGGCGTGCGGGTGAACGCGATTTCTCCAGGGGAGATCGACACCTCCATCCTCTCGCCCGGCACCGAGCGGATCGTGCAGGAGCAGATCCCGATGCGCCGCCTCGGCGCACCGGCCGAGGTGGCGCGGGCGATCTACTTCCTCTGCACGGAACAGGCGTCCTACGTCAACGGCACCGAGCTGCACGTCAATGGCGGGCAGCATGTCTGAGCTGCCCGCCCGGCCCTTCAGTCCAGCTTCAGCCCGAGGGCGTGGATGAGGGGCACCCAGACGGCGCGCTCCGACCGGATCAGGGCGCTGTATTCGGCGGGGCCGCCGGTCAGCGGTTCCAGCCCGATTTCCCGCATGCGGGCCTGCACCGCGGGCTGGGCCACGGCCTTGGCCAATTCGTGGGTGAGCCGCGCCGCGATCGGATCCGGCGTGCGGCTTGGGGCGGTAAGGCCCTGCCAAGCATAGGCGGTGAAGCCCTTGAGGCCCAGCGCCTCGTCCACCGTCGGCACATCCGGCAGGCCGGACAGGCGCTGGTCCGAGCAGGCCGCCAAGGGTCGTACCCGGCCGGAGCGCAGGGTTTCCGCCCCCGCCGCCATGTCTACGATCGCCGCCTCGACAATGCCGGCCATCAGGTCGTTCAGCACCGGGGCCATGCCGCGATAGGGAACATGATTGAACCGGACGCCACCGGAATCGCGCGCCAGCCTTTCCATCGCGAGATGATGTGGCGAACCGATACCGGGGGAGCCGTAATCGATCCGGCCCGGTTCTGCCTTCGCCCGCTCGATCAGTGCGCGCGCCGTGGTTGCGCTGGAGCCTTGCCGGACCGCCAGCACCAATTGGAAGCGCGCCATCAGGCCGATCGGCCGCAGGTCGCGGTCTACATCGAAGGTCAGGTGGCGGTAGAGTGCCGGGTTGAAGACCAGCGTCTCATTGCCGGCGGTGAAGACCGTATAGCCATCCGGCGCGCTGTTCGCAACATATTCCGCCGCCACATTGGTGGCGGCGCCAGGGCGGTTCTCCACCACCACCGGCTGGCTGAGGCTCTCCGTCATCGCGGCGCCGACGAGGCGGGCCAGCACATCCGTGCCGCCGCCCGCGGGATAGCCGACCACCCAGCGGATCGGCCGCTCCGGCCAGGTGCCGCTGCCCTGCGCGGCACCTGGCCGTGGCGCGGCCACTAGGCCCAGCCCGGCCGTCAGCGCGGCACGGCGTGAGAGACGTGGTCCTTGCATGATCCTCCCCTATCGGTCGTTGTTTCGTTGTCAGGCCAGTCTAGTGCAGCCTCACCGGGATGCTCAGAAATCCGCGGAATCGCGCGCGGCCGCCACGGACCGGCGGGGCAGCGGGGCCGTAGTTCGGGAAGCGTGCGAGGAAGCGCGATATGGCGATGCGTCCCTCCAGCCGCGCCAGGGACAAGCCGGCGCATTGATGCGCTCCGCCGCCGAAGGCGAGGTGGCGGTTCGGCGTACGGCCGACATCCAGCCGTTCGGGATCCGGGAATTGCGCCGGATCGCGGTTGGCAGCGCCGATGCAGAGGGTGATCTGGGTGCCGGCCGCTACCGGCACGCCGCCGATCTCGGTATCCGCCACCGCCAGCCGGTTGCCGAGCTGGTTCGAGCTTTCGAAGCGCAGGAATTCCTCCACCGCCGTGCGGATGAGGTCGGGGTTTTGCAGCAGGCGGCGCTTCTCCGCCGGCCAGTCGAGCAGCGCCTGCAACCCGTTGCCGATCAGGTTGGTGGTGGTCTCATGCCCGGCATTGAGCAGGAAGATGCAATTGTGCAGCAGTTCCTCTTCGGTCAAGCGCTCGCCATCCGCCTCACCCTGGATAAGGCGGGTCAGGACGTCCGTGGCCGGGTCGCCGGGAGCCGCACGGCGGCAGGCCACGAGGGTGCGGAGATAGTCCAGGAATTCGGTAACGGCGGCATTGCCGCGCGCGGCCATCTCCGGCGTCACCACCGGCTCCAGCGCGCCGAGGATTGCGAGGGACCAACCTCGCAGCGGGCCGCGCTCCTCCCGCGGCACGCCGAGCAGGTTGCCGATCACCTCGACCGGGATGGCGGCGGCGAAGTCCTCGATCAGGTCGGCCTCGCCCCGTTCCTCCATGGCGTCCAGCAGGCTGTCCACCAGGGTGACCAGGGCCGGCTCCATCCCGGCGATGGCGCGCGGGGAGAGGGCGCCCATGATAAGCCGCCGCACCCGCGTGTGCAGCGGCGGGTCGTTGAAGACCAGGCTGGTGGTATGGTGGGCGTAGAGTGGCGTGTCGCCGTATTTCGGGGCGAATTCGACCTTCTTGTCGGAGCTGAAGACGCGCGTGTCCCGATAGACGCGGTCGAGATCCGCCCAGCGGGTGAGGAAGAGCGAGCCGTCCGGCATGCGCTTCACCGGCGCATGTTCCCGCAGCGCGCGATAGGTCGGGAAGGGGTCTTCGTAGAAGGAGGGCGGCAATGCGCGCAGGTCGAAGGCTTCGGCCAGAGCCTTCCCATCCTGGATCTGAAAGGCCTCGCTCATCGAATTTTCCTTCCGGGCGCTCCCGGCGGGAGGTTACGCGGGGCCCGGCTGGTTCGGCAATTTGCGCCGGCGCCTTATGGCCGCTCCGGCCGGGGCAGCCGGAACACGCCGCTGGAACGGAGGATTGGCTCGCCCTCCACGGTGAAGATGCCCTGGACGAACATGGTGGTGCGCGTGGCGCGGAGGAGCTCGACCCGGACCTCGATCCAGGCGCCGAGCGGCGCGGGGGCAAGGAAGTCGTTGGTCAGGCTGACCGTGGTGAAGAAGCCGCTGACGCCTGCCTGCTCCATGCCGCCGATGCCGAGCACGACATCCGCAAGCGTGGCCAGCATGCCGCCATGGCAGATATCCTTGCTGTTGCAGTGTCGCTCCTCGACCAGCAGGCCGAAGATGCTGCGGCCGTTCTCGTGCTTCACATAGATCGGGCCGACTGCCTTCAGGAAGCCGCCGCTGACCGGCCTCGGCAGGAATCCCTCCGGCACCTGCGCGCTCCTCCGCGTATCATGGCCCGGCATGGCGGCGCTGGCGGCAATGGCAGGGGTATTGGTCATTCGGCAATTCACTCGGTCGCGGCGGCCGGCGCAGGTTACCGTCATGCTGCGATGCGTCAATGCGATGGCGGCGCGGCTGTGGAGGAATGACTTGACGCTAACGTCACCTTTGGCTGTCATCCGCCGAAACCGGGAGGATATCGTGGCGTGAACCCTGGCGGTCCACGCATTGTCATCATCGGCGCCGGCCATGCGGGCGGTTCGGCGGCGGCTTTCCTGCGCCAATATGGTTGGAAGGGGCCGATCACCCTGATCGGCGAGGAGCCCATCCCCCCTTATCAGCGCCCGCCCTTGTCAAAGGCATGGCTGAAGGGCGAGGCCGATGCGCGGAGCCTGGCGCTGCGTCCCGCCGGCTTCTACGCGGAACAGCGGATCGAGCTGCGTCTGGGGAGCCGCGTGGCCGCGATCGACCGTACCGCAAGGACCGCGCTCCTCGATACCGGCGAGGCGCTTTCCTATGCGCATCTGATCCTGGCGACCGGTGCGCGGCCACGCAGGCTCGACCTGCCCGGAAGCGGCATGGCCGGCGTTCTGGAACTGCGCAGCATGGCGGATGCGGACCGGCTCAAGGCGGCACTTCGGCCGGGCGCCAGGCTGGCGGTGATCGGCGGCGGCTATATCGGGCTGGAAGTGGCCGCCTCGGCGCGCGCGCTCGGTGCCGAGGCGGTGGTGATCGAGCGTGAGCCGCGTGTCCTTTCGCGGGTCGCCAGCCCGGCGCTTTCCGCCTTCATGCAGGACTACCATTGTGCCCGGGGTGTGGCGCTGGAACTGGGCGCCACTGCCGAGGCGCTGGAGGGCACAGCCGGCCGCGTCACCGGCCTCCGTCTGGCGGATGGCCGGCTGGTCCCCTGCGACATCGTCCTGATCGGCGTGGGAGCCGTGCCGAATGACGAACTGGCGCGGCAGGCCGGGTTGGACTGCGCCGGCGGCGTGACTGTCGATCTCGCCGCGCGGACCAGCGATCCGGACATATTCGCCATCGGCGACTGCACCATCCGGCCGCTGCCGCTCTATGGTCGCATGGGGCGGCTGGAGAGCGTGCCCAACGCGGTCGAGCAGGCGAAGCAGGCCGCCGCCGCGATCTGCGGGCGTTCGCCGCTGGCGCCCGAAGCGCCCTGGTTCTGGTCGGACCAATTCGATTTGCGGCTGCAATTCGCCGGCCTGCCCTTCGGTGCGGCAGAGACGGTGATCCGCGGCGATCCGGCCAGGCCCGGCTTCGCGATCTTCCACCTGGACCCCGAGGGCATCGTGCTGGCGGTGGAGGCGGTGAATGCCGCGCCGGAATTCATGGCAGGGCGCATGATGATCGCCCGGCGCCAGCGGATCGCGCGCGACAGGTTGCGGGATCAATCGCTCTCCATGCGGGAGCTTGCCGCCTGAGCGGCGGAACGTGCCAAGGAGAAGACATGCCGCAGGTCACCTACATCGAGCACGACGGCACCGAGCACCGGATCGAACTGGAGGTCGGGCAGTCCGTCATGCAGGGAGCGGTGAACAACAACATCCCCGGCATCGACGCCGATTGCGGCGGCGAATGCGCCTGCGCCACCTGCCATGTCTATGTGGAAGGGGACTGGCTGCCCCGGACCGGCACGCCGGGGGAGCAGGAGGCGAGCATGCTGAGCTTTGCCGCCACGGCGCAGCCCAATTCCCGGCTCTCCTGCCAAATCAGGATGAGCGAGGAACTCGACGGGCTGGTGGTCCGGTTGCCGGAGGCGCAGCACTGAGGACAAGGAAGGAAAGACCATGAACGCCCCGGTGGATGTCGACCATGAGGCTATCGCGGCGAGCCTGCCCCTGGACAAGATCGATGTAAGCGATCCCGCGCTGTACCGCGACGATGTCTGGATGCCCTATTTCCGCCGGCTGCGGCGCGAGGATCCGGTGCATTACTGCGCCAGCAGCATGTTCGGGCCCTACTGGTCGGTGACGAAATACAAGGACATCATGCGGGCGGAGCTGGCGCACAAGGTGCTGTCCTCCGACTCCAGCCTCGGCGGCATCACCATCCGCGACCGGCCGAAGGACCTGCGCCTGCCCATGTTCATCGCCATGGACCCGCCGCGGCATGACGAGCAGCGCAAGGTGGTGCAGCCCATCGTCGCGCCGGGCAACCTGGCGAAGCTGGAGCATATCATCCGGGAGCGCGTCTGCCGCATTCTGGACGGATTGCCGCGGGGCGAGACCTTCAACTGGGTGGACCACGTCTCGATCGAGCTGACGGTCCAGATGCTGGCGACGCTGTTCGACTTCCCCTTCGAGGACCGTCGCAAGCTCTCCTTCTGGTCAGATTGCGCGACCGCTCTGCCGGAGGCCGGCGGCGTGATCGACAGCGAGGAGAAGCGCGAGGAGGTCTTTGCCGAGTGCCTCGCCTATTTCACCAATCTCTGGAATGAGCGGGTGAATGCCGAGCCACGCCCCGACCTGATCTCCATGCTGGCGCATGGCGAGGCGACGCGGAACATGACGCCGCGGGAATTCCTCGGCAACCTGATCCTGCTGATCGTCGGCGGCAATGATACCACGCGTAATTCCATCAGCGGCGGCGTACTGTTCCTGAACCAGAACCCGGAGGAATACCGCAAGCTGCGGGAGAACCCGGCGCTGATCGAGAGCATGGTGCCGGAGATCATCCGTTACCAGACGCCGCTGGCGCATATGCGCCGCACTGCGATCGAGGATTACGAACTGGGCGGCAAGAGGATCCGTGCCGGCGACAAGGTCATCATGTGGTACATCTCCGGCAACCGCGACGAGGAGGCGATCGAGGAGCCGGACCGCTTCATCATTGACCGCAAGCGGCCGCGTCAGCACCTTTCCTTCGGCTTCGGTGTGCATCGCTGTGTCGGCAACCGGCTGGCGGAGATGCAGTTGAAGATTCTGTGGGAGGAGATCCTGAGGCGCTTCCCGGTGATCGAGGTGGTGGGCGAGCCGAAGCGGGTCTATTCCGCCTTCGTGCACGGCATCACCGAATTGCCGGTGCGGATCCCGGCTTGACCGCTAGCGGCTGAGTTCGCGCGTCATCGCCTCGATTCCGCCGAGGGTCAGGGGGAACATGCGTCCCTCCATCAATTGCCGGATCAGGCCAATGGAGACATAGTGATCCCAGGCTTCCTCCGGCATCGGGTTGAGCCAGGCAGAGCGGCGGAAATGGCTGCTCAACCGGTTCATCCAGACGGTGCCGGGTTCCTCGTTCCAGTGTTCCACGCTGCCGCCGGGCTGCACGATCTCATAGGGGCTCATGCTCGCATCGCCGACGAAGATGAGCTTGTAGTCGGGGCCGTAGGTGCGCAGCACCTCGAAGGTGGAGATTTCACTCTCCCGCCGCCGCCGGTTGTTCCGCCACAGCCGCTCATAGGGGCAGTTGTGGAAGTAGAAATGCTCCAGATGCTTGAATTCGGACCGCGCGGCGGAGAACAGCTCCTCCGAGATGCGGACATGGTCGTCCATGGACCCACCGATATCCAGCAGCAGCAGTACCTTCACCGCGTTGTGCCGCTCCGGCACCAGCTTCAGGTCCAGCGTGCCGGCATTGTTCGCCGTGGCGCGGATGGTGTCCGGCAGGTCCAGCTCCGTCGCCGCACCCTGGCGGGCAAAGCGGCGCAGCCGGCGCAGCGCCAGCTTCATGTTGCGGGTGCCGATCTCCACACTGTCGTCCAGGTCGCGGAACTCCCGCTTGTCCCACACCTTCACCGCGCGGCGGTGGCGCGATTCGTCCTGGCCGATGCGCACGCCTTCCGGGTTGTAGCCATAGGCACCGAAGGGAGAGGTGCCGGCGGTGCCGATCCATTTGCTGCCGCCCTGGTGCCGGCCTTTCTGCTCCCTGAGGCGCTGTTTCAGCAATTCCATCAGCGCCTCGAAGCCGCCGGCGGATTTGATGGCGGCCTTCTCCTCCTCGGTCAGCAGCTTCTCGGCCAGCTTGCGCAGCCAGTCCTCCGGGAGCGCTTGGCGCAGGTCACCTTCCAGCGGCTCCAGCCCCTTGAAGACCTCGCCGAAGACACGGTCGAAGCGGTCCAGATGGCGCTCATCCTTCACCAGCGCGGCGCGGGACAGGTAGTAGAAATCCTCCACGCTGTATTCGGCCACGCCCTCCTTCATGGCCCGCAGCAGGGTCAGGTATTCGGTGATCGAAGCCGGCAGCCCGGCCTCCCGAAGCGCGAGGATGAAGGTGGCAAACATCGGCGCGGCCCTAGCGTTGCTGCCGCCGGGAGAGGAAGGCCAGCCGCTCGAACAGGTGCACGTCCTGCTCGTTCTTCAGCAGCGCGCCATAGAGCGGCGGGATCGCCACCTTCGGATCCTGGCTGCGCAGCACCTCGGCCGGCAGGTCCTCGATCATCAGCAGCTTCAGCCAGTCCAGCAACTCGCTGGTCGCCGGCTTCTTCTTCAACTCCTGCACGCCGCGGATCTGGAAGAAGACGTTCAGTGCCTCCCGCGCCAGGTCCTGGCGGATATTGGGGAAATGGGCGTGGACGATCCGCTCCATCGTCTCGCGGTCCGGGAAGCGGATGTAGTGGAAGAAGCAGCGGCGCAGGAAGGCGTCCGGCAGCTCCTTCTCGTTGTTGGAGGTGATGATGACGATCGGCCGGTGCTTCGCCACCACCGTCTGCCGCGTCTCGTAGACGAAGAACTGCATGCGGTCGAGTTCGAGCAGCAGGTCGTTCGGGAACTCGATATCGGCCTTGTCGATCTCGTCGATCAGCAGCACCACCGGCTGGTCGGCATCGAAGGCATCCCAGAGCTTGCCGCGGACGATGTAATTGCTGATGTCATGCACCCGCGGATCGCCCAACTGCCCGTCCCGCAGGCGGGAGACGGCATCGTATTCGTACAGCCCCTGCTGCGCCTTGGTGGTGGATTTGATGTGCCACTCGATCAGCGGGTAGCCGAGTGCCTTCGCCACCTCATGCGCCAGCACGGTCTTGCCGGTCCCGGGCTCCCCCTTCACCAGCAGCGGCCGCTGCAGCGCGACGGCGGCGTTCACGGCGACCTCCAGGTCGCGCGATGCGATGTATGTCTCGGTGCTCTTGAAGCCAGCCACACGAACCCCCTGGCGCTATCCGGGCAAAGGGTGGGGGT
>Ga0207747_1000776_pt1 | contig 29790 bp, 31 predicted proteins | sample HigsolmetaGSP11D_FD_184839 | JGI IMG/M metagenome (GOLD analysis project Ga0207747, IMG submission 184839) | High solid enriched microbial communities from the Joint BioEnergy Institute, USA - SP1-1-D (SPAdes) | ecosystem: Engineered > Bioreactor > SSF (Solid state fermentation) > Aerobic >...
GGCGGGCGCTCTGGGCGGTCTATGCCTTCTGCCGCGCGGTGGACGACATCGCCGACGGCGCCATGCCGGAAGCCGAGAAGCGCCGCTTTCTGGCTGACTGGCGCCGCAAGCTGCACGCGCCGGACTGTGCCCTCTCGCGCGAATTGGCCTGGGCACGGCAGGAATACGGCGTGCCGCTTGCGGAATGCGAGGCCATGGTCGCCGGCATGGAGACCGACGCCGCCGACCGGCTGCGCCTGCCGGACGAGGCGGCGCTGGACCTCTACTGCCGCCGCGTCGCCGGCAGCGTCGGCGCCATGGCGGTGCGTATTTTCGGCGCGCCGGAGGCGGAGGGCTTCGGCCTTGCCCTCGGCCACACCTTCCAGCTCACCAATATCCTCCGCGACGTGGACGAGGATGCGCGGCGCGAACGCGTCTACATTCCGCTGGACATGTTGGCGGCGGCCGGCATTCCGGACGGCCCGGCGCGGGAGATCGTGGCGCATCCCCGCTTCGCCGCGATCTGCGCCAGGCTGGCCGAGCGCGCCCGGGCCGGCTTCGCCCGCGCCGAGGCCGAGATCGCAGCCTATGACGCAAAGGCGCTGCTGCCGGCGCGCGTGATGATGTGGGGCTACCGGCGCCTGCTGGATCGCCTGTTGGCGCGCGGCTGGGATCAGCGCGGCGAGCGCCCGCGGTTTACCACTGCGGAGAAGCTACGCATGGCCTGGATGGCGCTGGGTTTTGGGACGCCGGCATGACGGTGCATGTTATCGGCGCCGGCATTGCCGGCCTGGTCGCGGCGCTGCGCCTGGCCGAAGCCGACCATGCGGTCCTGGTCCATGAGGCCTCGCCCCAGGCGGGTGGCCGCTGCCGCGCCCTGCCGGACGGCAGCGACAACGGCACCCATGCGCTGATCGGCGGCAACCGCGCCGCGCTTGGCTTCCTTGCCCATATCGGCGCGCTCCCCGGCTGGGTGGAGCCGGAGCCGGAGGGGCTGCCGGTGCTCGACCTCGCCACGGGGAGGGCAGCGCGGGTCGCACTTTCGCCGCTGGATTGGGTCCGGCCGGAACTGCGCCCGGCCGGGCTTTCCATGGGCGCGCTGCTGGCCCTGGCACGGCTCGCCCTGCCGCTGCGCGACCGGCCGGTGGCGGAGGTGATGGCGGCGCATCCCGAATTCCACCGCGGCTTCGTCGATCCGCTGGTGATCGCGGCGCTGAACACGCCCTCCGCCGAGGCATCCTCCCGCCGCCTCGGCGCCGTGCTGCGCCGCCTGAGGGGACGGCAGGCGACGCGGCTGCTGGTGGCGCGGGATGGCCTCGGCCCGGATCTGGTCGCCCCGGCCCTGGCAGCGCTGGAGCGTGCAGGGGCGCGCATCCGCTTCGGCGCCCGGCTGCGGCGGTTGGTGCAGCAGGGCGGCCGCGCCACGGTCCTGGATTTCGGGGAGGAGGTGGTGCCGCTCGGCTCGGAGGATGCCGTGGTGCTGGCGGTGCCGCCCTGGGAGGCGCAGCGCCTGCTGCCGCACCTGCCGGCGCCGGCCTCCCATTCGCCCATCGTCAACCTGCATTTCGCGCATCGCACGCCCGGCCCAGTACGCTTCCTCGGCCTGCTGGACGCGCTCTGCCAATGGGTGCTGGTACGGCCGGCGGGGGTCAGCGTCACGGTCAGCGCCGGCAATGCCGCGGCGGGGGAGGAGGTGGTGAGCCTCGCCCCACGCGCTTGGGCGGAACTGCGGCAGGCCGCGCTCGCCTTCGGCGTCGCTGGGGAGTGGCCGGAGGCCGTGCCACCCTGCCGCGTCGTGAAGGAGCGCCGCGCCACACCGCGCCACCTCCCGGGCCCGCCGCCCCGGCCGCCGCGTAAGCCGCTGCCCAACCTCACCCTCGCCGGCGACTGGACCGTGCCAGACCTGCCCGCGACCATCGAGGCGTCCGTCCTGAGCGGCGAGGCGGCCGCCCGCACCATCGGCGCGCACCGCCTGGCACGGCTGAACCGGCCGGCCTGACGACACCGGGACGCGGCCCCATTCCCGCACCGCCAGCAGCCGGCGCTGGGCAAGGGAGATCGTGCGGCCGAACCTAGCAGGGCGCGAGCGGACCGGTGCCGCCGGACAGACCGGCAGGACTATCGAGGTCGGTATCAGGCCGCGACGCAACCCTGCGGCTTCACCTTCCGCACCGTGCTGGCCGGATGCTTCAGCAGCCGCTCCGCCGGACGGATCGGCCGGCGCACCAGTTCGCCCCCGCAGTTCGGGCATCGCCCTGCCAGCACGCCTTCCGCGCAGGTGCGGCAGAAGGTGCATTCGTAGGAGCAGATGCGCGCTTCCAGGCTCTCCGGCGGCAGGTCGGTGCCACAGCATTCGCAGCAGGGGCGGAGTTCGAGCATGGCCGGTCCTTCTTCATTCCGGCCTTCAGCCTCCGTACCGCGCCCGGCCGGGTCAAGCGCAACCTGCACCGGCCGGCCGCGTTGCCGCGCCACCGCAACGGGAGGTGCCGCATGGGCCCGAAACGCGACTGGATCACCCACCGCGAGGACCGGGCGGAGGAGCCCGGCCCGGACGACCTGAATCTCGATACCGGGGAGGATTCGGTGGAAAGCCTGCCGCCTGACGAGGATGCGGAAGGCATCGAAGGCTCGCCTGCCCCCGATGATGAAGAGGAGACGCGACCCGACTGATCAGAAGGGCAGCCGCAGCGTCGCACCCGGCGAGGGCAGGCGGATTCCGGACGGCTGGCGCTGATCCGGGGACGGATCGCCCTGGCGGAAGGTCTGGCCTTCCGGGATCAGCGGCGCGGTCGGCACGCCGAGGTCCAGCTGTGGCCCTGGCTGCCGGTTTTCCGAGGGAGGGCTGATATCCCGGCGCGGCACTGGCGCCGGCTCCGAGCCGGGAATGCGGGAGGGCGCTGGCGGCCCCTCGATCCGCGGCGGCGGGGGAGGGGGCAGGGGCAGCGGGGTTTCGGCCCGTGAGGGCGGCGCGCGGCGCTGACGGCGAGTCCCCTCCGCGCCCTCGGCCGGTCCGGCCAGCAGCACAGCGAAGCCCAACAGCCAGAGCCGGCGCGGTACGCCCGCGCATCTTTCCCACATGGCGACAATACGCTCCGGCGGGCCTCGGGTTCAGCCGGCTGGCGCCGCCCTCTCCAGGCCCAGGTTGCGCGCCAGCAGCCGGACCAGCCCATGCACGCCGCGCAGTTGTGGTGCCTCCAGGCCCAGATGATCCGCCAGTTCCACCAGCCCGCCGAGCAGCGGCCCGGTTTCCAGGCTCCGGCCCGCCTCCAGGTCCTGCAGCATGGAGGTGCGGAAGGTACCGAGGCGGCGGGTGACGGCGATCCGTTCCTCCGGCTCCTGCGCGATGGGCAGGCCGATGCGGGCGCCGATCTCCGCCATCTCCCCCATCATCGCCACCACCAGGCCGCGCACGCCTGGATCATCCAGCATCTGCGCCGCATCGGCGCGGCAGAGCGCCGAGAGCGGGTTCATGTTGGAATTGCCCCAGAGCTTCAGCCAGATCTCGGCGCGGATGTCCGGCACCGCCTCCGCCGGTACCCCGCCGGTGCGGAAGGCTTCCACCAGCGCCGCGACCCGCGGGCCGGGCGCGCCGCCCGGATCGCCGAGCAGCAGCCGGTCCGCCTTCACCAGCCGGATCCGGCCCGGCGCCTCCACCCGGCTCGCCACATGCGCGACGCAGCCGATGACGCGCTCCGCCGGCAAGGCGCGGGCCAGGGCGCCGCCGGGATCGACGCTTTCCAGCGTGAGCCCCTGCGCCGGGCCGCCGAAGCCCTGCAGGAACCACCAGGGAATGCCGTTCTGCGCCGGCAGGATGACCGTCTCCGGCCCGAGCAGCGCCTCGATCAGCGGCAGGGCGCGTGGCAGGTCGTGGCTTTTCAGCCCGAGCAGCAGGAGGTCGGCGCCGCGCAGCGCGGCCGGGTCGTCCGTGGCCGGCAGGCGAAAGACCTCCTGCCGCTCGCCCTCCAGGACGGAGAGCCCATGGTCCCGCAGTGCCACGAGGCTTCCGCCGCGCGCCAGGATCCCGACCTCCAGCCCGGCCCGCGCCAGCCCGGCGGCGAGCCAGCCGCCCACCGCCCCGGCGCCCAGGACCGTGACCCTCATCGGGTTATTCGTAGACCAGCGACAGGGTCTCGGCGACCAGGGCAGGGCGGGAGTTGCCCTCCACCTCCACCGTCGCCTCGAAGGTGAGGCGGGAGCAGCCATCGCCCATCGGCTCGATGCCCTTCAGCGTCAGATGGCCGCGGATGCGGGAGCCGGCCGGCACTGGCGCGGTGAAGCGCACCTTGTTCGAGCCGTAATTCACCCCGCGCTTCCGACTCTTGATGCTGAAGATGCCCTGGTTCAGCCGCGGCAGCAGCGAGAGCGTCAGATAGCCATGCGCGATCGTCTTGCCGCCCGGCATCTCCCGCTTCGCCCGCTCGACATCCACATGGATCCACTGGTGGTCGCCGGTCGCCTCGGCGAACTGGTCGATCATCTTCTGATCCACCACCATCCAGTCGCTGGTCCCGAGCTTCTGGCCGATATGGGCCTTCAACGCCTCGACATTCTCCACTTCCAGCATGCGTGCCTCTTTCCTCAGGGGATCCTATTCGGCGGCGAGCCGGGCCGTGCCGCCGCCCAGCGTATAGCGGGTGAATTGCCGGTTCAGCGCCGGCAGCGGCGCGATTTCCATCACGCCCAATACCGGTTGCATCAGGATCATCGCCACCGTCGCCGAAAGATTGCCGCCGAGATTCATCCGCGGCGGCCGGCAAACCGACCAGGGCGACTGCCAGTCATCGAACAAGGCTTCCCGCAGCGCCTCCATGTCCAGCCTGCCGCGCTTCGCCTCCAGCGCCTGCCGTACGCGCTGATCGCGGTACAGGCTGTCCGGCGTGGTGGCGATGCCCATGTCCTTCAATTTCGAGAGCGCCACCGGGCTCTGCCAATGATTCGCATGCACCAGGATGCCGTCCTGTGGGTGCAGTAGGAAGCTCTCATCCGGCGCGCATTCGATGTCGATCCCGAAGCCGTCCGCCTGGCTCACCATCAGGTTGTTCGAGGCCGATTTCGGCGTGGCATAGATCGCCTGCAGGGCGAGGGCGAGCTGCTCCTGTTCCAGCGCCTTCCGCCGCAGCAGGGAAAGGGGCACGCCCTCCTGCCGGTAGTCGCGGTCGCTGGTCAGGTAATTGGCGGTGATGGCGATGCCGGCGCTGTTCATGCCGCAGCGGGCGAGGCCGCCGGCCTCGACGAAGGTCAGGATGTCCGGCCCGTCATCCCGGCGGATGCGCAGCACCACGCCGGTTTCGGCGCATTCGCTCTTCCAGTCCCAGTTCTGGCCGTGCACCAGCACGCCATCCCGCGTCGCGCCGGGCAGTATGATGGCGCCGGTGCAGCCATCCGGGTTGCGGCGCTCCGCCGCGGCCAGTGCCTCGGCTTCCTGGCGCTTGGCCAGTTGCAGGATCTCGGTGCGGCAATTGACCAGGACGATGTCCTCGAATTCCACATTCGCCCCGGCGGCGATGCCGCGCATCTCCGGCACGAAATGCGGCGCGAAGGCTTCGATGCGCGGCACGAAGGCGCGGGCCAGGGCGCGGATGCCGGCGGCGTCCTGGCCGCTCTCGGCAAGCTGCGCGCCGTAATGCGCCAGGCTCCTGCGCACCCGGTCCGCCGCCGCGGCGCCATAGGCGCGGCCGCGTGCCTCCGGGCTGCCGGAAAGCTCGATCAGGGGAAAGGGGGTGATGCTGGCCACGGGCGCGCCTCTCCTGCCGGTGCGGAATTCGTCGCATATCGGCGGGAGGATGGCCAGCCGCCCCCTTGCCTTCCGGGCCGCTGGGTACAACCCTTCGACCTTCGGGATGTGCCGCAAGGTTTCGGTCGGGAGGGGAGAAGGATGGGAATGCGGGAACTGGCCTTCGTCTCCGCTGCCGAACTGGCGGCTCTGATCCGCAGCCGGCAGGTCTCGCCGGTGGAGGTGATGCGGGTGACGCTGGAGCGTGCCGAAGCCTCGCAGCCGGTGGTCAATGCGTTCATCACCCTCTGCCCCGAACAGGCCATGGCGGCGGCGCGGGCGGCGGAGGCGGTGGTCATGTGCGGCGATGACCTGCCGCCGCTGCATGGCGTGCCGCTCTCGGTAAAGGATCTGGTGCCGACGGCGGGGGTGCGCACCACCTGGGGCTCGCGCATCTTCGCCGATCATGTGCCCACGCAGGACGCGGCGGTGGTGGCGCGGCTGAAGGCGGCCGGCGCTATCCTGTTCGGCAAGACCACCACGCCCGAATTCGGCCAGCAATGCCTGACCCAGGCCCCGCTCTTCGGCCGCACGCGCAATGCCTGGAGTGCGGAGCGGACCTCCGGCGGCTCCTCGGGCGGGGCGGCGGTGGCGGTGGCGGCCGGCATTGGGCCGCTCGCCATTGGCACGGATGGCGGCGGCTCCACCCGCATCCCGGCGGCCTGCAACGGCGTGGTGGGCTTCAAGCAGGGGCTCGGCGTGGTGCCGCAGGAATGGGCGCAGGACGGATTCGGCAACATCTCCTACGTCACGCCCATGACGCGGACGGTGATGGACACGGCGCTGATGCTGGACGCCATGGCCGGGCCGCATCCCGCCGATCCGCTGACCGTCGGCCGGCCGCAGCCTTGCTTCGCCGAGGCAGCACGGGCGGAGGGCGACCTGAAGGGGCTGCGCATCGCCTGGCGCCCGCGCCTCGGCAACAGCCGCGTCGCTGCCGAGGTGCTGCGGCTGTGCGGGGAGGCGGTGGGCACGCTGGCCGGCCTCGGCGCGGCAGTGGAGGAGAGCACGGCGCCCTTCGACAATCCCGAAGCCGTCTGGTTCGTGGTGAACGGCAGCTACCGCATGGCGCAATTCGGCCATCACCTGGAGAAGCACCGGGACATCATGTGCCCCACCTTCGTCCGGCAGATGGACCGGGTGGCGAGCTATTCGGCGCAGGAGCTCTATCGCGGCATCTTCCAGCGAACGGATCTGTACCGGCAGGTGCAGTCCTGGTTCGATACGGCCGACATCATCGCCATGCCGACCCTCTCGCGCACCGCCCTGCCGATCGACCAGGACTTCTTCGGCCCCATCGAGATCGATGGCGAGGCGGTGCCCAATCTCCGCGCCGCCTGGTATCCCTACACCATGCCCTTCAACCTCACCGGCAATCCCGCCGTCTCGCTACCCTGCGGCTTCGCGGCGGACGGGCTGCCGGTCGGGCTGCAACTGGTGGCCCGGCCAGGGGAGGACGCGGCCCTGCTGCGCGTTGCCGCGCTGTTTGAGGCGGCGCGGCCCTGGGCGCAGCACCGGCCGGACCTGCCGGAGCTCGGCTGAGCGGAATGGAATTCCAGCCCGCCCCCGCCAGCCTGCCGCAAGGGCACCGCGTCTATGCCATCGGCGACATCCATGGCTGCGCCGACAAGCTCGCCAGCCTGCATGCGATGATCGCCGCCGACCTGGCAGCGCGACCGGTGGCGCACCCGCTGCTGCTGCATCTCGGCGACTATGTGGACAAGGGGCCGGACAGCGCCGGGGTGGTCGCCCGCCTCGCCGCCGGGTCGCCTCTGCCAGGAGTGCCGGTGGTGAACCTTATGGGCAACCATGAGCGCACCATGCTGGATGCCCTGGCCGGCGAGCGCGCCGCGATCACCGACTGGCTCTATACCGGCGGGCGGGAGGCGCTGGCGAGCTGGGGGCTGGACCCCGATTCCACCCCTCCCGCGGCTTGGTCCGGCGCCATTCCGGTGGAGCATCAGGCCTTCCTGCGCGGCCTGTCCCTGCATCACCGCCTTGGCGGCTACCTCTTCGTCCATGCCGGGCTGAAGCCGGGGGTGCCCCTGGCGGACCAGGCGGAGGATGATCTGTTACGGATTCGCCACGTTTTCCTGCATTCGGAGGCGGATTTCGGCGCGGTGGTGGTGCATGGTCACACCCCAGTGCGCGGCGGGCCGGACATAAGGCGCAACCGAATCAATATCGATACCGGCGCGGTCTTCGGCCGGGATCTGACCTGCCTGGTGCTTGAGGCGGACCGGCTGGCTTTCCTGCGGAGCTGAAGGGCTGGTTTGCGCCCGGATGGGCTTGGATCACGCGGCGAACCGGCGCATATGCCCGTGGATGACTCCGTTCCGGAAAATGCATGGCCTGGGCAATGACTTCGTCGTGCTGGATGCGCGGCGGTCGGACCTCGGCATCACGCCTGCCCGTGCCGCGGCCCTTGCGGACCGGCACACCGGGGTGGGCTGCGATCAGCTCATCATCCTGGAGCCGGCGGCGGGCGCCGACGCCTTCATGCGCATCCTCAACCCGGACGGCTCCGAGGCCGGGGCCTGCGGCAATGCCACCCGCTGCGTCGCCCATCTGCTGGCGCGGGAGACCGGCCGGCGCGCGGTGACAATCCGCACCATCAGCGGCGACCTGCCGACGGAGGCCCTGCCGGATGGCCGCTACACGGTGGATATGGGCCCGGCCAAGCTCGGCTGGCGGGAGGTCCCGCTGGCCCGCGAGGCGGACACGCTGCACCTGCCGCTCTCCCGCGGCGCGGTGGCGGATCCGGCGGCATGCTCCATGGGCAATCCGCACGCCACCTTCTTTGTCCGCGACCTGGACACGCTGCCGGTGGCGGAACTCGGCCCCTCCCTGGAACACGACCCGATCTTCCCGGAACGGGCGAATATCGGCTTCGCCCAGGTGCTGGCGCCGGACCATATCCGCCTGGTGGTCTGGGAGAGGGGCGCCGGCCTGACCCGCGCCTGCGGCTCCGGCGCCTGCGCGACGCTGGTGAATGCGGCAAGGCGCGGCCTGACCGGGCGGCGCGCCACCGTCACCCTGCCGGGCGGCGATCTGGAGATCGAATGGCGGGAGGACGGGCATGTGCTGATGACCGGCCCCGTCGCCACCGCCTTCACCGGTGAGCTGGATCTGGATGCCTATCCGGCATGAGCGTTGACGTCCTTACCTTCGGCTGCCGCCTCAACACCTACGAATCCGAGGCGATGCGGGACTTGGCCACCAAGGCCGGCCATACCGGGACCATCGTGGTCAATACCTGCGCCGTGACCGCGGAGGCCGAGCGCCAAGCCCGGCAGGCCATCCGTAGCGCCCACCGCAGGAACCCCGGGGCGCGCATCCTCGTCACCGGCTGCGCCGCGCAGATCAACCCGGAACGCTGGGCCGCGCTGCCCGGCGTGGCCCGCGTGATCGGCAATGCCGAGAAGCTTAAGCCCGAAGCCTGGGCGCTGGACGCGCCGCCCGCCCCCGTGACCGACATCATGGCCGCGACCGAGACGGCGGCGCATCTCGTCACCGATTTCACAGGCCGCGCCCGCGCCTTCGTCCAGGTGCAGCAGGGCTGCGACCATCGCTGCACCTTCTGCGTCATCCCCTATGGCCGCGGCCCCTCCCGTTCCGTGCCGGTCGGGGCGGTGGTGGAGCAGGTGCGGATCCTGGTGGAGCGCGGATACCGGGAGGTCGTGCTGACCGGGGTGGACATCACCTCCTACGGCCCGGACCTGCCTGGGCGGCCGACGCTCGGCCAGATGGTGCGGCGGCTGCTAGCTCTGGTGCCGGAACTGCCGCGGCTGCGCCTCTCCTCCCTCGATCCGGTGGAGATGGATGAGGATCTCTGGCGCCTGATCGCCGAGGAGCCGCGGCTGATGCCGCATCTGCACCTCTCCCTGCAGCACGGGGCCGACCTGATCCTGAAGCGGATGAAGCGCCGGCACCTGCGCGCCGATGCGCTGGCAGTGGCCCGCCGCGCCCGCAGCCTGCGGCCGGACATCGTCTTCGGCGCCGACCTGATCGCCGGCTTCCCGACCGAAACCGAGGACCAATTCCGGCAGATGCTGGAGCTGGTGGCGGAGATGGAACTCACCTTCCTGCACGTCTTTCCCTATTCCGAGCGGCCGGGCACCCCGGCGGCGCGGATGCCGCAACTGCCCGTGCCGCTGCGGCGGGAGCGCGCGGCCAGGCTGCGCGCCATCGGTCAGGCGGCGGCGGCGCGCTTCTTCGCCTCGCGCATGGGTCAGGAGGAGGCCGTGCTGTTCGAGCGGGAGGATCGCGGCCACACCGCGCATTTCGCCCCGCTGCGCTTGGCGCGTGGCTGCGCCGCGCCCGGCGAACTGCGGCACCTGCGCGTGACCGGCGCGACGCCGGATGGTCTGCTGGCGGAGGTTGCCTGAGCATGGCACTGCGCGACTGGATCACCCGCCTCCGCGGCCGCGGTCCTGAGACCGAGCAGCCGCCACCCCCTGAGAAGGAGCCGCCGCAGACCAACCCGCCCGGCCAGCCGCCCGAGCCGGCCCCGCCCGAGGGGCCGCCCACCCTGCCGCCCCAGGCGCTGCCGGAACCCCCAGTGCCACCCCCGGTGCCGCCCCCGCCCTTCACCCCGCCGAGCCCGCTGGAGCGGATCAGCAGGGAGGACCTTCCCCCGCCGGCCCCACCGCCTTCGCCCGCCGAGGAGGCGTTGCGCGCCCCTGCCGAGGACACGACGCCACCGGCAGCGGAGGCGGCCGAGCCGGAGCCGGTGCCCAGCGCCCCGGCCAGGCCGCAGCCAGGGGGGTGGTTCGCCCGGCTCAAGGCCGGGCTGGCGCGTTCCAGCCAGCGGCTGAATGAGAGCGTCACCTCCCTCTTCCGCAAGCGCCGCCTGGATGACGAGGCGCTGGAGGAGTTGGAGGAGACGCTGATCACCGCCGATCTCGGCGTTGCTGCCTCCCGCCGCATCGTCGAGAGCTTCCGCCGCACCCGCTTCGGCAAGGAGGTCACGGACCAGGAGGTGAAGGCCGCCCTGGCCGAGGAGATCGCCGCCATCCTCGCCCCGGTGGCGAAGGAGATGGAGATCGAGCCGCGCCACGCCCCGCATGTGGTGCTGGTGGTCGGCGTCAACGGCACCGGCAAGACCACCACCATCGCCAAGCTCGGTCGGATCTACCGCGATCGCGGCCTCTCCTGCGCCTTCGTCGCCGGCGACACCTTCCGCGCCGCCGCGGTGGAGCAATTGCAGATCTGGGGTGAGCGTACCGGCTGCCAGGTCTATACCCCCGCCAAGCCCGGTGCCGACGCCGCCGGCCTGGCCTTCGACGCGCTGAAATCGGCGAAGGAGCAGGGCACGCAGGTGCTGTTGGTGGACACCGCCGGCCGCCTGCACAACAAAGCCGCGCTGATGGAGGAATTGCGCAAGATCGTCCGCGTGCTGAAGCGCCAGGACGAGACGGCGCCGCATTCCGTGCTGCTGGTGCTGGACGCCACCACCGGCCAGAATGCCATCCAGCAGACCAGGATTTTCAAGGAGATGGTGGACGTCACCGGCCTCGCCGTCACCAAGCTGGACGGCAGCGCCAAGGGCGGCGTGGTGGTGGCCCTGGCGCAGGAATTCGGCCTGCCGGTGCACATGGTGGGCGTCGGCGAGAAGGCGGAGGACCTGCGGCCCTTCAAGGCAAAGGATTTCGCGCGGGGGCTGGTGGGGCTGGAGTGAACGCCATCCCGGATCCAGGGGCGCCGCGATGATTCGGCGCCTGTTCCTGGCTGGCGTTGGCCTCGTTGGCTTCGCCGTCGCCGCCGCGGCGCAGGAGGCGGCAGGGCCATCCGCACCCTCGCCCTTCATCGAGGTCATCCCTACCGAGGGCCGCGCGCCCGTCGAACTCGTCGCGGCGCAGGTGGTGCGAGTGGCGCGGGTCGAGAACTACACGGTCATCGACACCACCGCCTGGGTGCAACAGCGGACCATCGAGCCGGTCGATTCCGTAGCCCGTCGCCTGATCGCGGCAGGGCAGCGCCTGGTGCCCCTGACCGACCTGAGCGGCGCCCGCATCTACTTGGCCGCGGACCGGGTCGTCCTGGTCCGCGACGCGCAGGAGCGCTACGCCAACGGCGCGCGCACGGCCATCGTCATGGTCGGGCTCCGCCTCACCACCGATATCGCCGTGCGCGAGTCGGTGGAGGAGGTGATGGCCGCCCTTCGCCGGGCCAGCGCAGGCAACGGGGGTTGACCGCATCGCGGGCGCACCCGAGGCTTGCCCTGCGAGCAGGGGGAGTGACAGGCCGATGACGGAACTCCGCTGGGAACGCCTGACTGCGCCGGAGCTGACGGCGCTGGCCGCGCGCGACGCGCTGGTGGTGCTGCCCGTCGGCAGCCTGGAGCAACACGGGCCGCATCTGCCGGTCTGGACCGACAGCCATGCCGCGCACAACCTCTCCCTCCGCGCCGCGGAAGCGGTGGCGGCGGAGATGCCGGTGGTTGTGCTGCCGCCCATGTGGATGGGCCTGTCGGAGCATCACTTCCCCTTCGGCGGCACGATCAGCCTGGATTACGCGACCTTCCACGCGGTGCTGCGCTGCGTGGTTCGTAGCCTGCGCGCCGACGGCTTCGGCCGGCTGTTCATCGTGAACGGCCATGGCGGGAATATCGAGCCGCTGGCCGTCTCGGCGCGGGAGCTGGCGCATGAGTTCGGCATGCCCGTGGTCGCCACCACCTGGCCGCAGGCGGCCCCGCAGGAGATTGCCGGCATCCTGACCGCGCAGCCCGCCATCCACCATGCCTGCGAGGGCGAGACCAGCCTCTGGCTGGCCCTCGATCCCGCCCAGGTGCGGCAGGAGAAGATCGCCGATGCGCTCTCCAATGCCAGCCTGCCCGCCCCGGCCGGCACCTCCCGCTTCTGGAGCTTCGAGGAGCGCGCTCCGCGCACCGGCGTCCGCGGCGACCCGCGCGCCGCGACGGCGGAGAAGGGCGAGCGGATCATCGCCGCGGTTGTCGCCGGCTTGGCCCGGATGATGCGTGACCCGGTGCTGTGGCGCCGGCCTGACTCGGTCTGGACCCCGGGCCGGGCGCAGCAGCCGCCGGCCTGACGCCGCCCGCCATCTCAAGGCTCCGGGGCATCCGGTTGGACGCAGTGCGCCCAGCCTGCCGATCGGACCGGTTCAGTAGGAGAAGGGGACGCTCAGCCGGGCGCCCGGCGCAGGGTTGAAGAGCTGCTCCTCCCGCAGATTCGGGCTGCCTTCCGCGGCCATGCCGCGGCTGGGCAGGCGGCGGTAGATCACATCGGGCGACAGGTGGGGCTCGTCCTTCACTACCACATGCGGCGCTTCCAGGTCCCGGTTGGGGACGGGCGCGGCCTCCAGCCGGGGCGGCGCCTGCTCCGGCGGGGGCGGGCTGGGCGGCAGCTTCATTGGCGCCGGCTTCTCGGCGACAGGCACCCCGCGGCGCGGTGATGGCAGGGCAGAGGGCTCGGCCCGCGCCGGCGCCTTCCGCGCTGTGGCCGGCGCAGCGGCCAGGATGCCGAGCGCCACCAGCAATTCCCGCCGCCTCACAGGCCCTCCACCTTCGGCAGCGGGCTGGTGCCGCGCGGATCCTCGGGCGGATTGAGCGCCGGGGCGCCCAGTGGCCTCCCTGCTGTCTCCCGCCAGTGCCGCAGCGCCCAGCGGACGGAGGGGAAGGCGATCTCCTCCCAGGGGATCTCCTCCCAGGCGAAGAGGCGCACTTCCCGGCTTTCCGGCCCCGCCTCGAAGCCCGGCTTGGCCAGATGGGCGCGGAAGATCACCTGCACCTGACCGAGCCGGGCGATGGAGAAGACCGCCAGCACGCCTTCCAGGGTGATGCGGGCACGGGCTTCCTCCCAGGCTTCGCGGCGGGCGCCTTCCTCCACCGTCTCCTGCATCTCCAGATAGCCGGCGGGCAGGGTCCAGAAGCCGGAGCGCGGCTCGATGGCGCGGCGGCAGAGCAGCACGCGGCCGCCCTCCACGACCACGCTGCCCACCACGACCTTCGGGTTCTCATAGGCGATGAACCCGCAATCCGGGCAGGTCAGCCTCTCGCGGTCGTCACCCTCGGGGATGCTGCGGATGAAGGCAGGCATGACGACACGATGGGCGTGCCCCGGCGCCGATGCAAGCGCCGCTATCCGCGCCCGGCCGGCCGCGGCAATGTGAAACGAAAGGCGGGGAGCAGCCGCAACATTTCGAAGGCGCACGTCTTCCATCTTCGCAACAAGCGGAGATGGCCATGGCTTCAGCGCGGAGCCTGCCATTGCGGCGGCGTTTGCTTCTGCTCCTCGCGCCGGGCGTCGCCTTGGTCGCGAGCGCCTGCTCCACGGCATCAGGCGGCGGGGCGCTGGCCAGCCAGTCCGGCATCAGCATCGAGCGCGATGTCCCCTATGCGTCGGGCCCGCGCCGGCTGCTGGATATCTACCGGCCGGAAGCCGGGGAGGGCGGCCTGCCGCTGACCCTCTTCTTCCATGGTGGCCAGTGGCAGATGGGGAGCAAGGACAGCCTGGAGAACCACGTCATCGCCATGGGCCTGGCGGAACGCGGCGCGGTGGTGCTGGCGGCGAATTACCGGCTCTATCCCGAGACGCGCTTCCCGGGCTTCCTAGAGGATGCCGCCGCGGCGGTGGCCTGGGCGCGACGCCATGCCGCCCGGCTCGGGGCCGATCCGGACGCCATCTTCGTCGCCGGGCATTCCGCCGGCGGCTACATGGCGCTGATGCTGGCGCTGGACGGGCAATGGCTGGCGCGGGAAGGCCTGGACCATCGGGATCTCGCCGGTGCCATCGGCATCGCCGGCCCCTATGCGGGCAACTTCCCGCGGCATTGGGCGGTAAGCCCGGTCTTCGCCGGGCAGCCGGACTTGGCGCCGCTGCTACCCGAAAGCTTCGCTGCCGCCGATGCGCCGCCGCTGCTGCTGCTGGGCGGCGACATGGACGGAATCGTCGGTGCCTCCCAGCTCCGCATCATGGAGGAACGTGTGGTCCGGGCGGGGGGCAGGGTGGAAAGCCGAGTCTATCCCGGCATCGGGCATCTGGGGATCCTGATGTCGCTGCCCTGGCTGCCGAGCCTGGCGCCCACCGCAGCCGACATCATGCGCTTCGTGACACGGCAGCATGTGCGGCGCATGGCGGCACGGGCCCCACTGCCGCCGGACATCCGCCAGGCCGCTGCCCCTTGAGGGGCGGCGCCGTCAGACCCGCAGATCGAGCAGGGAACCGCGCGGCAGGGGCCGGGGCGGCTGCTGCGGAACGGCCTCCAGCGTCCGTGGCGTGCTGGTGGGGCCGGGCGTCGCGCCGGCCTGGGCCGGCGAGGCGGTGCGGACCGCCTGCACTGGTTGCCTCGGGCCGATGCCCGGAGTGAAGGCGGAGAGCGAGTTGGATGCGATCATGCGCAGAATGATCGCGCCAAGTTCCGAATCAACCGTGAACGCCACCCGACGCGCGCGGAGGAGCCGGTCGCGGTGAATCGCTCTGGGGGCGAGGGAAGGCATGTCCGGGAAATTACGATCCCGGACTGTTAACCTTCAAGTAACCAATGATCGCCGAAGTGGCGAGGTCAGGCCGTTTCCAGCGCCGCCACCCCCGGCAGGGTCTTGCCTTCCAGCCACTCCAGGAAGGCACCGCCGGCAGCGGAGACATAGGTGAGCCGATCCGCCACCCCGGCATGCTTCAGCGCCGCGACGGTGTCGCCGCCGCCGGCAATGGATTTCAGCCCGGCCGACTGCGTCAGCCCGGCCACCGACTGTGCCACCGCCACCGTTGCCTCATCGAAGGGCGGCGTCTCGAAGGCGCCGAGCGGGCCGTTCCAGACCAGGGTGCTGGCCTCGCGCAGCCGCGCCTCGATCGCCGCCACGGTGTCGGGGCCGACATCCAGCGCCATCATGTCGGCGGGGATGTCGTCAATGCCCACGGCCCGGGTCGGCACGTTCGGGGCGAAGGTCGCGGCCACGACCACGTCCACGGGCAGCAGGATCTCGCAATTTGCCGCTTTCGCTTCCTCCAGGATGCGGCGGGCGGTGTCGTGCATCTCCGCTTCCTGCAGGGACTTGCCGACTGCATGCCCCTGGGCGGCGAGGAAGGTGTTGGCCATGGCGCCGCCGATGACCAGCACATCCACCTTCTTCGAGAGATTCCCCAGCAGGTCCAGCTTGGTCGAGACCTTGGCCCCGCCGACGATGGCCACCACCGGCCGGCCCGGATTGCCGAGGGCGGTGTCCAGCGCCTCCAGCTCCGCCTGCATCAGCCGGCCGGCATAGCTTGGCAGCAGCCTTGCCACGCCTTCCGTGCTGGCATGGGCGCGGTGCGCGGCGGAGAAGGCGTCATTCACGTAAACATCCGCCAGCTTCGCCAGGCCGCGCGCCAGCTCCGGGTCGTTCTTCTCCTCGCCGGTATGGAAGCGGGTGTTCTCCAGCAGCAGGACATCGCCGTCCTGCAGCTTCGCCACCGCTGCCTCCACCTCGGGCCCGATGCAGTCATCCACGAAGCCGACCGGGCGGCCCAGCGTCTGGGACAGCGCCTCGGCCATCGGCTTCAGCGACATCTCCGGCACGCGCTTGCCCTTGGGGCGGTCGAAATGGCTGCAGACGATGACGCGCGCGCCCTTCTCCGCCAGTTCCCGGATGGTTGGGCTCAGGCGCTCGATGCGCGTACGGTCGGTGATCTGCCCGTCCTTGACGGGCACATTCAGGTCGGCGCGCAGCAGGACCCGCTTCCCGCGCGGGTCCAACTGATCCAGCGTGCGGAAGCGGGCCATGCCTTATCGCCTCAGCCCAGCCGGCCCATCAGCGCCGCGGTGTCCGACATCCGGTTGGAGAAGCCCCACTCGTTGTCGTACCAGCCCATGACGCGGATCAGGCCGCCATTGTCGATGCTCTGGGTCTGCGACGCGTCGAAGGTGCAGCTATAGGGGGTGTGGTTGAAGTCCACCGAGACCAGCGGCTCGGTGTTGTAGGCCAGGATGCCCTTCAGCGCGCCTTCCGACGCCTCCTTCATGGCGGCGTTCACCTGCTCCTTGGTCACGCCCTCGGCCTTCAGGTTCACGTCGAGGGAGACCAGGGAGACATTCGGCGTCGGGATGCGGATGGCGGTGCCGTCCAGCTTGCCCTTCAGCTCCGGCAGGACCAGCCCCACCGCCTTGGCCGCGCCGGTCGAGGTCGGGATGGCGGAAACCGCCGCCGCGCGCGCCCGGTGCAGGTCCTTGTGCAGCGTGTCCACAGTGTTCTGGTCGCCCGTATAGGCGTGGACCGTCACCATATAGCCGCGCAGGATGCCGAACTTCTCGTGCAGCACCTTGGCCATCGGGGCGAGGCAGTTGGTGGTGCAGGAGGCGTTGGAGACGATCCGGTGATGCGGCTTCAGCGTGTCGTGGTTCACGCCATAGACGATGGTCGCCTGCGCCGTGATGTCCGCATACTTCTCCGACCAGGTGACAGGGGCGGAGACCAGCACCTTGCGCGCGCCGCTCTCCAGCAGCAGCGCTGCCTTGTCGCTGTTGGTGAAGATGCCGGTGCACTCGGCGGCGACATCCACGCCCTTCCAGGGCAGCTTGGTCGGGTCGCGCTCGGCCGTCACCTTGATCGGCGCGTAGGTGCGGCCGTTGCAGGAGATGACGAGGCTGTCGCCCTCCACCCGCACCTCGCCGGGGAAGCGGCCATGCACGCTGTCGTAGCGGAACAGGTGGGCGTTCGCCTCGGGCGAGCCGAGGTCGTTGATGGCGACGAATTCAACGTCGTCGCGCCCGCTCTCGATGGCGGCGCGCAGCACCAGGCGGCCGATCCGACCGAACCCGTTGATGGCGACTTTCACGGCCATGGTCTCTTCCCTCTCTCTTCCCGTCCGGGATTATGGATCAGCCGAGCCGTTTGCGCACGGCCTGGGCGACGGCCTCGGGCGTGATGCCGAAATGCCGGAACAGATCCTCCGCCGGCGCCGAGGCGCCGAAGCCGGTCATGCCGATGAAGATTCCATCCGGCCCCAGCCAGCGTTCCCAGCCGAAGCCGCTGGCGGCCTCGATGCCGACGCGCAGGGCATCGCCCAGCACTTCGTTCTGGTAACTGACATCCTGCGCCGCGAAGAGTTCCCAGCAGGGCAGGGAGACGACAGCGGTGGGAATGCCCTCCGCCTCCAGCGCCGCGCGGGCGCCGAGCGCCACCTGCACCTCGGAGCCGGTGGCGATCAGCGTGGCACGGCGCGGGCCGCTCGCCTCCTCGACCACATAGCCGCCGCGGGCGCAGCGATTCTCCCCGGCATCGGTGCGGAAGGCCGGCAGGTTCTGGCGGGAGAGGGCGAGCAGCGAGGGCCCCTCGGCGCGCTTCACCGCCAATTCCCAGCACTCGGCCGTCTCCATCGCGTCGCCGGGGCGGAATACGGCGACATTCGGCATGGCGCGGAAGCTGGCCAGGTGCTCGATCGGCTGATGCGTCGGCCCGTCCTCGCCCAGGCCGATGCTGTCATGCGTCAGCACATGGATCACCCGCTGGCGCATCAGCGCCGCCAGGCGGATTGCCGGGCGCATGTAGTCGCTGAAGACCAGGAAGGTGCCGGAATAGGGAATGATGCCGCCATGCAGTGCCATGCCGTTCATGGCCGCCGCCATGCCGTGCTCCCGCACGCCGTAATGAACATAACGGCCGGCGAAATTCCCAGGTGCGATCGCGGGAATGCCCTTCACATTGGTGTTGTTCGAGCCGGTGAGGTCGGCCGAGCCGCCCACCATCTCCGGCACTGCCGGCACCAGCGCCTCCAGCGCGCGCTGGCTGGCGACGCGGGTGGCGAGCTTCGGCTTGTCCTCCGCCAGCTTGGCGCGCAGCGCGGCCAGCGGCTCGCGCCAGGCGTCCGGCAGCTTGCCGGCCATGGCGCGGTCGAATTCCGCCTGCTGCGGGTGCTTGGCCAGCCGCTTGAGCCAGGAGCGGCGGGTGCCGGCGCTGCGGCGGCCGGCGGCCTCCCACTTCTCCTTCAGCTCGGCCGGCACCTCGAAGGGCGCGTAATTCCAGCCGAGCGCGGCCTTGGCCGCCTCCGCCTCCGCCGCGCCCAGCGGCGCGCCGTGCGAGGCGGCGGTGCCGGCCTTGTTGGGCGCGGCGAAGCCGATGATGGTGCGGCAGGCGATCAGCGTCGGCTTGCGGCTGCGGGTCGCCCAGGACAGCGCCGCCGCGATCTCCGCATGATCGTGCCCGTTCACGCGCCGCACCGCCCAGCCATAGGCGCTGAAGCGCTTCAGCACATCCTCGGAGAAGGAGAGCGAGGTGTCGCCGTCGATCGAGATGCTGTTGTCGTCGTAAAGGACGGTCAGCTTGTCGAGCTGAAGATGCCCGGCGAGGGAGGCGGCCTCATGGCTGATGCCCTCCTGCAGGTCGCCATCCGAGGCGATGACCCAGGTGCGGTGGTCCACCAGGCTCTTGCCGAAGCGCGCCGCCAGCATGCGTTCCGCCAGCGCCATGCCGACCGCGGTGGCGATGCCCTGGCCGAGCGGGCCGGTGGTGGTCTCGATGCCCGGATGCTCGCCGAATTCGGGATGGCCAGCGGCGGGGGAGTGGAGCTGGCGGAAGCGCTTCAGCTCCTCGATCCCCATGCCCGCATGCCCGGTCAGGTGCAGCAGGGCATAGAGCAGCATGGACCCATGCCCGGCCGAAAGCACGAAGCGATCGCGGTCCGGCCAGCGGGGATCGGCGGCGTCGAATTTCAGGAAGCGGGTGAACAGGACTGTCGCCACATCCGCCATGCCCATCGGCATGCCGGGATGGCCGGATTTCGCCTTTTCCACCGCGTCGATCGCCAGCGCCCGGATCGCATCCGCCATGCGCCGCTCCTCGGTGGCCGGGCGAGCGAGCAACTCGGCCTGGAGGGCAAGGGCAGGGGTGGTGTGCCGGACGGCCGGCTGGGTATCGGGTTCCAGGGTAGCCAAGCGACGGGATTCCTTTAATTGGCGCGCCCTATAAGACGCGCCGCCGGAGGGGGCAACCCGCCGCCCGTTGCGCACCCGCCATAAGTCTAGCGCATCAGCCCCTTGCCCTCCATCCATTGCTGGATCAGGGCGGCGACCTCGTCCGAATTGGTGTCCATCATCAGCATGTGGGAATTGCCGCGCAGGCCGGCGGCCGGCAGGTCCAGCGTGTCGGCGGTGCCGCCGGCGGCGCGGATCTGCTCCTGCCAGCGTTCGATATTCGGCCGGATGCGGGTCCAGAAGGGGTTCTCGGCCATGTGGTCGCCCCAGACCACCAGATGCGGAATGTTCTTCACCCGCGCCGCATCCGCCGTTGTAGGCGGTGCGCCTGAGGGCTCGATGGCGATCAGCGCGCGAATTTTATCCGGCGCGTTCAGCGCGGCGGTGAAGCCGAAATTGCCGCCCTGGCTGTGCACCATGACGACACAGGGGCAGACCGCCTGGACATAGGCATCATAGGCCGCCTGGATCTGCCGGTCGGTCGTCACCCAGCGCGGTACGCCCTGCTTCATGAACTGGTCCCAGGCGGCCACGGGGAAGCGGCTGTCCGGATAGGCGCGGCGCAGGGCCGGGTCGCGGTTCCAGCCGGATGGCTCGCCGATGCGGAACAGGCCCCAGCCCTCGCCCATGGTGCGGAAGACCGGCTCGCCGGCCAGGATCTCTGGGAAGCGCGCCCAGCCGGACCGGCCGCGTTCCATGGCATCGCTGACATAGACATCGTGGCCGGCACGCAGGAAGAACATCTGCCAGCCGGGGCGGCCATCCGGCGTCGTTTCCCAGGTCACGCCGGTTAGGCCGCCACCATGCCAGAGCAGCAGCGGATAGCGGGCGCGCGGATTCGCCAGCTTCACGTATTGCGCATACATCTGTTCGACCTGGAAATCGCCGTTCGGATTGATGCGGAGCGGCGGCGAGCCCGGGCTAAAGGTGATCTCACGCTCCGGCAGGCCCTCGATGGTGGCGATGCGGCCGCCGACATGCAGGCTGCCGATCTCCCGCACCTGCAGTGGTGCCGGCGGACTGTCCTGAGCCATGGCAGGCAGGCCGAAACCGATTGCCAGCAGGGCGGCGATGAAGCGCTTCATCGGGATCCTCCAGTTGGCTTGCGACGCAGCCTGCCAGCACCCGCATGCCTTGGGGAAGTGCGTTGCGCTGGCGGCACCTGCACGCTGCGGCTAGTTTGCCGGCATGGATTCGCCCGTGCCGTCCCCTTATCGCGAGGGGCTGCCGCCTCAACCCCCCGGCCCGCCGGGCGGGGAGCAGCACTTCACCGCCTCGGAGACGGTGCGGGACCTGGTAATCGGCACAGCGGACGGGCTGACCGTGCCCTTCGCCCTGGCTGCGGGCCTGTCCGGCGCGGTAGCCGCCAATCCGCTGATCGTCACGGCGGGCCTCGCGGAAATTGCTGCGGGCTGCATCGCCATGGGGCTCGGCGGCTACCTTGCCGCCCGCACCGATGCCCAGCACTACGCCGCCGAACGGGCGCGCGAGGAGCAGGAGACCAAGGACTACCCGGAGCGGGAGAAGTGGGAGGTCTCCGCCATCCTGCACCGCTACGGGCTGCGCGGCGAGACGCTGGCCCGGGCGACGGAGGCCATCGCCAGCGACCGTAGGCGCTGGGTCGATTTCATGATGCGCTTCGAACTGGAATTGTCCGAGCCGGAGCCCGGCCGGGCGGGGCGGAGCGCGGCGACCATCGGCGGCGCCTATGTCATGGGCGGGCTCATCCCGCTGCTGCCCTACATGGTGCTGGCGGAGACGGGGCCGGCGCTCGCCGCTTCCTGCGGGCTGACGGGGGCGGCGCTGCTGGCTTTCGGCTGGCTCAAGGCCCGGGCCACCGGCCTGCCGCCGGTACGGGGGGCGGTGCAGACCCTGGGCATTGGCGGCCTGGCTGCGCTGGTCGCCTTCCTGGTGGCGCGTTGGGTGGGCGGCTGATCTAAATCAACTGCCCGTTCAAAGGGATCGCGGGGTGCCGGAGTCGCTGGCGGTCAGCGGCTGTCGCCTCGCTGGCCCCACCGATCCGATGGGGGCCTTCGGCTCCCGCCGGGGCCGGAGGTGGAGACGAGATCCCATGACCGGCCTCACCAGCCAGGCGCAACTCCGCGGCGAGCTGGAGGGGGCTGAGCCGTTACAGCACCCGGTTGGCGCGGGCGAGGACGGCCTCGAACAGGACCTGGCAGCCGGCTTCGGCTTCCTCCGGCAGGATGCTCTCGGCCTCGTTGTGGCTGAGCCCGTCCTTGCAGGGGGTGAAGATCATCGCCGTCGGCACCTTGCGGGCGACATAGACCGCGTCATGCCCGGCGCCGCTGACGATCTCCCGCGCCGGGAGGCCCAGCTTCGCCGCGGCCTGGCGGACCAGATCCACGCATTCGGCATCAAAGGGCTGGTGTGGGAAGCGGAACAGCTCCGTCAGTTCCAGGGGCAGGCCGCAGTCGCGGGCGATGAAGCCGGCCTCGCGCGGGAATTGCGCGGCCAGGCGCTCGATCTCCGCGGTGTCAGGGTGGCGGAATTCGACGCTGAAGCGGACCTCGCCGGGGACCACGTTGCGGCTGTTGGGCAGCACCTGGAGGAAGCCGACCGTGCCGCGGCCGTCCTCGCCGCGAGCGCGCATCATGCGGTCCACCAGGTCGATGATGCGGGCGGCGCAGACCAGCGCGTCCTTGCGGGCGGAGGGCGGCGTGGTGCCGGCATGGCTGTCCTGCCCGATGATGCGCGCATCCCACCAGACCTGCGCCTGGGCGCCGGTGACGATGCCGATCTGCTTGCCTTCCCTCTCCAGGATCGGGCCCTGTTCGATGTGGAGTTCGAAATAGGCGTCGGCGGGGAAGGACTCGGCCTTGTGCGGGCCCTTGTAGCCGATCCGGTCCAGCGCCTCGCTGACCGTGACGCCATCCACATCCTTCAGGCCATAGGCCTTGTCCTGGGGATAGACGCCGGCCCAGACGCCGCTGCCCATCAGGGAGTGGCCGAAACGGCTGCCTTCCTCATCGGTCCAGTTCACCAGTTCCAGCGGCGCCTCGGTGGTGATGCCGAGGTCGTGCAGCGTGCGCATCACCTCCAGCCCGGCGAGGACGCCGAGTGCGCCATCGAACTTCCCGCCGGAAGGCTGGCTGTCCAGATGGCTGCCGAAGAGCACCGGCTTGCGCGACGGGTCGCGCCCCTCGCGCCGGGCGAACATGTTGCCGATGGCGTCGACGCGGACGGTCAGGCCCAGCTCCTCGCACCATTGGCGGAAGCGGTCGCGGCCGCGCTGGTCCACCTCGGTCAGGGTCAGGCGGCGAACGCCGCCCTTGGGCGTGGCGCCGATCTCCGCCATGGACATCAGGCTATCCCAGAGGCGCTTGCCATCGATCCGCTGGTTGGTGCCGCTCATCCCTCCGCCCTTCCATTCCTTCCCAGGATGCTGCCGGGTTACGCCGGAGGGGGGCGGGTGGGCAAGCGGTTGCCTGGCCGGCTACGGCGAAACGGGGGGAGCCCTCCGGCCCGGTGAGGTGCCGCAGATGGGCGGCGGCCCCGGCCGTATCCGCACCCTGCAAGCCATCCGAACAGGCGATGACCGGGGCGACGAGGATGGCGGCAATCCGCGCCTTCCTGCATGGATCGTTCCTGTCGAGGGAAGGATCAGTAGATCGGCCAGAGGCCCGGCGTGGCAAACTCCAGCAGGTGGCCGTCGGGGTCACGGAAATAGATGCTGATGCTGCCGCGGGGCCAGTGGGTTCGGCCCTCGATCGGGATGCCGTGCGCCGTCAGATGCGCCTCCCAGCGCGGCAGCTCCGCAGCAGGGATGGACAGGGCGCAGTGGATCGGCCCGGCGCCGTCATGCGGCGGGATGGTGCCGCCGGGAAGGTGCGCCGTGTGCGTCGCCGCGCCGCGCCGGAAGATCAGCAGCGCGCTGCGGCCGCCGACCGGATAGGCGGTCAGGCGCTCGTCCCGGAACATGGGGGAGAGCCCGAGCACCCCTTCATAAAAGGCGCGGGCGCGCTCCATGTCGTCGACATAGAGCGCTGTCTCCAGCACGCCGGAGAGTGGTGGGGCGGGGGTCTGCTCGTCCATGGCGCGATCCTCTGCCCAGGTTCCGGGCGGTGCAAGCCACGCCCTGGCGATGGTGTGGCTGACTGCCGATATGGGGGACAGGATGCGCCGCCGCGATGCCCTTGCCCTGCTGCTGGCCGCCCTCGCCACCCCGGCAGGCGCAGAGGGACAGCGGCGTCCCGATCATGCCGAGTGGCAGCGGCAACTCGATGCCTGGCAGGCCCGGCAGCGGGAGAAGGTGGCGGCCGACCGCTTCTGGAACGGCCCGCGCGAGCAGCAGCGCAACCTGACCCGCGACCAGGTCGAGCGCTGGGAATACCAGCACTGGCGGCGGCGGGGCTGGCGTAGCTATCCATACTGAATCCGCCGCTTGCCGGCACGGCCGGTCCTTGCGATTTTCATCCGGATCCTGCACTGGAGGCGATTGTCTTGGCCCATGCTCTCGGCGCGCCCACCGCGCCTGCCCTGCTGCGCAATTCCGACCTCGATGCCGATGCGGTCCGGCAGGCCCGCATCGACTTGGCCGCCTGCTTCCGTATGGCGGCGCGGCTCGGGCTGCAGGAGGGGATCTGCAACCACTTCTCCTGCATGGTGCCGGGGCGGGACGACCTGTTCCTGGTCAATCCCTATGGCTATGCCTTCGGGGAGGTCACCGCGTCGCGCCTGCTGATCTGCGACTTCCACGGCAATGTCGTGGCCGGGGAGGGAGTGCCGGAGGCCACCGCCTTCTACATTCATGCGCGCGTCCATAAGAACGTGCCGCGGGCGCGGGCCTGCTTCCATACCCACATGCCGAATGCGACGGCGCTGGCCATGCTGGAAGGGCCGCCCCTGGTCTGGGCCGGACAGACCGCATTGAAATTCTACGGCCGCACCGTGGTGGACGAGGAGTATGGCGGCCTCGCCCTGGACGAGGCGGAGGGGGACCGGATCGCCGCCTCGCTCGGCGAGGCCGATGTGGTGTTCATGAAGAATCACGGGATCATGGTGGTCGGGCCGAGTATCGCCGAGGCCTGGGACGACCTGTACTACCTGGAGCGTGCCTGCGAGGTGCAGCGCCTGGCCATGGCGACCGGCCGCCCGCTGAAGCCGGTGCCGAAGGAGGTGGCGGAGAAGACCTACGCTCAGATGCGCGAGGGCGACCGCGAAAGCGCGCGGCTGCATCTGGAGAGCATCAAGCGCATCCTGGCGAAGGAAGAGCCGGACTTCATGATGTGAGCGGTGCCGGCGTGGAATTCCGCAAGAACAGCCCAGTGCCGGCGGTGCTGAACGGCGTCCCCTTTGCCCCTTGGACGCCCCCCGCCGACTGGGCCTCGGTGGAGGGCAGGGCGCCGCTGCCGGAGCCACCCCTGGTGCCGAAGCCCGGCCGCGCCGCGGCGGCGGGCGCCGCGATCCTTGAGCCGGACTGGTGCGTTTGGATCATCGACCCGGCCGGCGGCTTCGGTGGCTACAGGCACACCTTCCCCAAGGGGCGGATCGAGGGCGGGCTGGATCCGCAGCGCGTCGCCATCCGCGAATGTTTCGAGGAAACCGGCCTGCGCATCTCCATCACCGGCTGGCTGGGGGATTTCGACCGCTCGACCACGACCACGCGGCTCTATCTGGCGCAGCGTATTGGCGGGCGTCCGGTGGATTTCCACTGGGAGGTGGAGGCGGTGCGACTGGTGCCGGTCATGGAATTGCCGTGCTGGCTGACCAACCCGCATGATGCGAAGCCGGTCGCTGCACTGCTCGCCCATGTCGCCGCGCGGAGGATCTGAACATGTGGGTGTTCCTGGCCGACTCCTTCCTCAGCATCGTGGCGACACCGGAGGATCCGGACCTGGTGAAGGTCCGCGCCCGCTTCCGCGGCGATATCGAGCGCGTCTTCCCTGAAGCCAAGGTGGAAGCCTGGACCGGCACTGACTACGCCTATCGCACCACCCTGCCACGCAGCCGGGTAGCGGAGGCCATGGTGCAGGCGGTGAAGGACACGCGTGCCACTAACTTCAAGGCTTGGGTGCGGGAGCGCTGGCGGCACGACGCCTATATGCGCGTCTGGTCCGTGATGGCGGAGGAGCAGGACCGGCGCGAGGGAAGGCCCCCGCGCCGGCGGACCTAGGCGCTATCCCGCGATCTGCGGCTGCCGCGCCAGCCGCACCGCGGGCGAGAGCAGGATCACCACCGCCTGTGCCAGGAAGCCGCAGGCCGCCACCACCAGGCAGGTCTCCGTGCCATACAGCCCGCCGGCGAGGGCGCCGATGGCCGCGCCCAGCGGCCGTGAGCCATAGGCCATGATGTTGATCGCCGAGGCGCGGCCCAGCAGTGCCGGCGGCGTCACGCTCTGGCGCAGCGTGGTGGTGCTGATGACCCAGAGGATCGGTCCCGCGCCGACCAGGAAGAAGCTCGCCCCGGCGAGCAGCGGCGAGGGCAGCCAGATGGTCAGCACCATGGCCAGGGAGGCGGCCAGCCCTGCGACCGGTCCGATGCCGATCACCGCACCGAAGGGCAGGCGCCGCATGATCCGCGGCGCCGCGAGCGCCCCAGCCATCATGCCCACGCCATAGGCCGCCAGCGTCGCCCCGACCCCGGAGGCCGAGAGTTCGAGCCGGTGCACCGCATAGGGCACATAGACTGCCTGCAGGACGAAGAAGGCGGTGCCGAAGATGAATTGCGTGACGAAGACCGGCCGCAGCAGCTCATGCCCGAAGACGAAGCTGGCGCCTTCCCGCAATTCCTGCGCGATGCGGCGGTGCGGCAGGTGGGGCCGTGGCGGCTCCCGCAGCCCGCCCAGCAGCAGCGCCGCACCGGCGGAGAGGAGGGCGGCGGCGCCGAAGGCCGTGGCGGCGCCGGTCCAGCCGACCAGCGCCCCGGCCAGGGCCGGGCCGGCGGCGAAAGCGGTGGTGCGCGCCAGTTCGATCCGCGCATTCGCCAGAGGCAGCGCGGAGGGCGGCACCAGCGCCGGCACCAGGGCAGGTGCCGCGACGCTGTAAGCCACCGTGCCGCAGGCGCCGAGGAAGCCGAGAGCGGCCAGCAGCGGCAGGGTCAGCAGGCCAAGCCAGGCCAGCACGAGGATGCCGAGCAGGGAGAGCACGCGCAGCGCCTCCGCAGCCGCCATCAGGCGGCTGCGCGAGATGCGGTCGGCCAGCAGTCCCGCAGGGATGGCGAAGAGCAGGAAGGGCAGGGTCTGCGCCGTTTGCAGCATCCCCGTCTCCCCAGCCCCGGCGCCGAGGGCGAGTACGGCAAGGATGGGTGCCGCCGCCAGACCGATCTGCTCCGCCGATTGTGCGGCAAGGTTCGACCAGGCGAGGCGTTGGAAACCGGCGGGCAGGCGGGTTTCGGCATTGGCGGGCACGGAGGCACCTCTCGGTGTGTCGGTGCCGCGCAAGCTATGCAGGCCGCTCCGGCGGCGCACTCCGCGCGTTGCGCCGGCGCGTCCCAGCCCCGTTGGCGGTCTGCACGTGGGCGCTGATCACGATCCCGGCGCAGTCGGGAAGTTCGGTTGCAATTCACGAAGCTGCCGGGGGCGGTGCAGATCTCCATGCCATCGGGGATGCGCCAATCGGGCTGCGCTGGATGACGGCGCGGACAGCAATGAGGCCGGGATCCAGCAGCTCATGGAGCGGCCCGGCCGCCATCCTCTCCCGCCCGGTTACGGGCCGGCATCCAGGCCGGCGCGCAGGCGGCGGCCTTCCTCGCTGGCGGGGTCGATCAGGCCCTCGCGCAGGAAGAGGTCGATCAGCACCAGGTTGACGTTGAACTTCACCTCAGCCGTGTCCCGCACCATCTCCAGAACCCGCCGGACGGGCCACAGCTCGAAGCGTTCCACCTCGTCGTCATGCGGGCGGGGCGTAAAATCCTCGGGCAGATCGAGGTCGAAGCAGTGCAGCACGTCGCGCCGCGTGCCCTCCTCATTCGCCATGACATAGGAGACGCGGCCGACCCGGCGGGCCTGGAGGGCGAGTTCCGGCGGGATGCTGGCTTCCTCTCCCGCCTCCTTCACCAGTGTCTCCTCGGGCGAGAGTCCGGCCGGGATGCCGCCGGCGATCAGGTTGTCGAGCTTTCCCGGCGCGACGGATTTGTTCCTCGCGCGCCAGCCGATCCAGAGATGCAGCCCATCCGGCCGCCGCACCCTTCCGTTCACATGCACGCCCTGGGCGATGATGCCGAAAGCCGGCAGGGCGCCGCGGTCCAGGGTGGCAAGCACCGGTCCTTCCGCCTCCGCACGCACATCGAAGGCTTCTCCGCGCAGGCGGAAGAAGCCGCGGCCGGCCAGAGAGCGGGCGATGGCGGCCAGCGCCTCCGACCGCGCGCCGGGACTGCGGAGCCTTCCGGCCAGCGCCGCTCCCCTGCCGTCGAAATGGATGTCGCGCGGGAAAAAGGTCAGCGCCCGGGCAAGATCGGTCGAGAGCCAGCCAACCTGCGCCTCACCAATGCGGAAGGGCACCAGATGGGCCGGGGAGGGGAGGTTGTTGCAGGCGGCGATGTGGCGCTGGAAGGGGCTCATGCCTTTCCCTGTAACCCTGCGCATGGCGGCCCCGCCAGATGGCGGGTTTGCCTCCCCTGGCCTCGACCCTATCTCGGGGGAGAACATCCGGAGATCAACCGTGGCGCAACCCAAGGCGGCCGAGCGCAGCCACCTGCAAACCCTGCTGACCCTTGCCCCCTGGCTTTGGCCGAAAGGGGAGCCTGGCCTGCGCATCCGCGTGGCGGCGGCGCTGGCCTTCCTGGTGCTGGCCAAGGGCGCGAATGTGCTGGTGCCGATCGTTTATGCGCGGGCGGTGGATGCGCTGTCGCCGCATGAGGGCGCCGCCGCCATCGCCGCACTGCCGATCGCGCTGGTGCTGGGCTACGGATTGCTGCGCATCGCCAGCAGCGCCTTCGGGGAATTGCGCGATGCGGTCTTCGTGAAGGTGCAGGCGCGGGCGACCCGGCGCATCGCCCTGCAGGTCTTCCGGCACATGCATGCGCTCTCCCTGCGCTTTCACCTGGACCGGCAGACTGGCGGCCTTTCCCGCGTGATCGAGCGCGGCACGCGGGGCATCACCTTCGTGCTCGACTTCATGCTGTTCAACATCATCCCGACGATCCTCGAGATCCTGCTGGTGGCGGGGATCCTGTGGGGGATGTTCAACTTCTCCTTCGCCGCGGTCACGCTGGGGACCATCGCGGTCTATATCGCCTTCACCCTGATCTTCACCGACTGGCGCCTGCGCTTCCGGCGGGAGATGAACCAGACCGACCAGGAAGCGAACACCAAGGCGATCGACAGCCTGCTCAACTACGAGACGGTGAAGTACTTCAACAACGAGGCGCATGAGGAACGGCGCTACGACGCCAGCCTCGCCCGTTACGAGGGCGCCTATGTCCGCTCCGAGGTCACGCTGAACCTCCTGAACATGGGCCAGGCCGCGGTGATTGCGATCGGGCTCACCATCGTCATGCTGATGGCGGCGCAGGGCGTGGCGCAGGGTAGGATGACGGTCGGCGACTTCGTGCTGGTGAACACCTATCTGATTCAGCTCTACCTGCCGCTGAATTTCCTGGGCTTCGTCTATCGCGAGATGAAGCAGAGCCTGACCGACATGGAGGCCATGTTCCGCCTGCTGCGCGAGCAGCGGGAGGTACAGGACAAGCCCGGCGCGCCGGACCTGGCGCCAGGGCCGGGGGATCTGGTCTTCGAGGATGTGCGCTTCGGCTACCGGCCGGACCGGATCATCCTGAAGGGCGTCTCCTTCCACGTTCCGCCGGGGCGGACGCTGGCGATCGTCGGCCCGACCGGGGCAGGGAAGTCCACCATCTCCCGCCTGCTGTTCCGCTTCTACGACGTGACCGGCGGCCGCATCCTGGTGGACGGGCAGGACATCCGCGACGTGAAACAGTCCAGCCTGCGTGCCGCCATCGGCGTGGTGCCGCAGGACACGGTACTGTTCAACGACACCATCCGCTACAACATCGCCTATGGCCGCCCCGGCGCCACGGAGGAGGAGATCATCCAGGCTGCGAAGCTCGCCCAGGTGCATGATTTCGTCATGCGCCTGCCGGAGGGCTACCGGACCATGGTGGGGGAGCGCGGGCTGAAGCTCTCGGGCGGGGAGAAGCAGCGGGTGGCGATCGCCCGC
>Ga0207747_1000777_pt1 | contig 29784 bp, 16 predicted proteins | sample HigsolmetaGSP11D_FD_184839 | JGI IMG/M metagenome (GOLD analysis project Ga0207747, IMG submission 184839) | High solid enriched microbial communities from the Joint BioEnergy Institute, USA - SP1-1-D (SPAdes) | ecosystem: Engineered > Bioreactor > SSF (Solid state fermentation) > Aerobic >...
CTGCAGGCACGATCGTCCACAGGTTGTCGTCCGTCCGATGTGGGAAGAGCCGCCAAGGAGGTCGTTCAGGCAGGTTTCACCGCGGTCAAGATGAATGGCACTGAGGAGATGCAGTTCGTCGATTCCTACGCCAAGATCGATCAGGTCGTGGAACGGATCGCTGCGGTACGCGAAGCGGTTGGCAATGATGTCGGTGTCGCGATCGATTTCCATGGAAGAGTCCATAAACCGATGGCGAAGATTCTGATCAAGGAACTGGAACCGTATCGTCCGATGTTTATCGAAGAGCCGGTACTTCCTGAACACAATGAAGCATTAAGAGAGATTGCCAGCTGCACGCATATTCCGATCGCGACCGGGGAGAGGATGTTCTCGCGGTGGGATTTCAAGTCGCTTCTGGCGGACGGCTCAGTTGACATCATCCAGCCGGATGTATCCCATGCCGGCGGAATTACGGAAGTGAAGAAGATCGCCTCGATGGCTGAAGCGTATGACATTGCCCTGGCGCCGCATTGCCCGCTCGGACCGATTGCGCTCGCAGCTTGTCTCCAGGTGGATGCGACGTCCTATAACGCATTTATTCAGGAACAAAGTCTCGGTATTCATTACAACACCTCCAATGATATTCTCGACTATATCAAGGATCGAAGCGTGTTCGCTTATCAGAACGGCTATGTAGCCATTCCGAAAGGCCCGGGGCTCGGGATCGAGATCGATGAAGAATATGTGCGCGAAAGAGCAAAGATCGGGCACAACTGGAAGAATCCCGTTTGGCGTCATCGTGACGGCTCAATCGCCGAATGGTAAGCTGCGGGATGAGCGAGGGGGCTGACCGAATGTCTGGAACATTCATCACCGATGAAGTCAGATTGGGCGTGTGCTATTACCCCGAACAGTGGGATGAATCGAGGTGGCCGGAGGATTATCGACGAATGCGGGAGTTGGGAATCGCGACGATCCGCATCGGCGAGTTCGGTTGGGCGCTTATCGAGCCTGAGGAAGGCGTGTACGACTTCAGCCTGTTTGACAGGGCGATCAACCTGGCAGCGGAATACGGACTGAAGGTGATCATGGGTACGCCGACAGCGACGCCCCCTGCATGGTTGACTCAGAACTATCCGGAAGTGTTAAACGCCACGCAGGAAGGAGTCATCTACCGGCATGGGGGACGCCGGCACTATAATTACAGCAGTCCGAAATATCGGGAGCTGTGTGCCAACATCACGCGGAAATTGGCGGAGCATTACGGCCGTCATCCAGCCATCATCGGATGGCAGATCGACAATGAACTGAACTGCGAGGTCAATGTTTTCTATTCGGAAGCAGATCATCAAGCATTCAGGAAATGGCTGCAGGCTAAGTATGGCACCTTGGAGCGGCTGAATCAGGCGTGGGGCACCACCTTCTGGAGTCAAACCTACACAGATTGGGAGCAGGTGCATCTCCTGCGACCGACGGCCTCGAGTTCTCCCAACCCGCATCAGGCGCTGGATGAGAAGCGGTTTATATCGGACAACGCGATCTCGTTCGCGAAACTTCAGGCCGATATCTTGCGCGGGATCGTCGAGAATCAATGGGTGACGACGAATACGCTATTCGGTCATCTGAACTATCATGAATTGACGGAACAGGCTCTGGACTTCCTGTCCTACGATTCCTATCCCCTGTTTGCACAAGTCCGGCCCGAGCCCGGGGAGCAGCCGCTAAGGGACAGGAAGTGGAGCATGAATCTGTCAACTGTGCGGTCAGTATCCCCGAATTTTTGCGTGATGGAGCAACAGGCCGGACCGGGCGGCTGGGTGAATCGGCCAGCCATTCCCTCTCCCCGTCAGGGACAGCTTCGCTTGTGGACGTATCAGTCGATCGCCCACGGCGCTGATCTGATCTCCTACTTCCGATGGAGAACAGCGACTTATGGAACTGAGATGTACTGGTTTGGCATCAATGACCATCACAATCAGCCGAACAGGCGGATCGAGGAAATCGGCAAGGTCGCGTCGGAGCTGGCGCGAATCGGCCGCCGGCTGGCCGGCTCCAGGTATGCGGCGAATATCGCGATCATTCGCGATTATGACAATGAATGGGACGGGGAACTCGACACCTGGCATGGCCCGATGGACAAGCAGAGCGTGCTCGAATGGTTCAAGGCGCTGCAATATTCGCACATCCCGGCTGACTTCCTCTACATGCGTCCGCAGACGACCTTGCAGCATTTGGCGAGATACGATGTCCTGGTATATCCGCATCCGGCCATCATGACCGAAGCAACGGCGCAATTGCTAACGCGATATGTGCAGCAGGGCGGCACGGTCATCTTCGGCTGCCGCACCGGATACAAGGATGAGTTTGGCCATTGCCGCATGCAGCCTATTCCGGGTCCGGTTGCTGGTTTATGCGGAATCTCCGTTGAGGATTTCACCCATGTGATTCCCGCGGAGGAACCAACCGAGATTCGGTTCGTCGATGGCTCTTCCCGGTATACGGCTGACCTGTTCAATGAAGTGTTGCGCGTGGATTCTCCTGCGACAGAGGTGCTTGCCGCATATGATTCCAAGTACTGCAAAGGCAAGCCTGCGTTGACCAGAAACAAGGTCGGACTGGGATATGCCTGGTATTACGGGGCTTCCTTCAATCAATACGTGATTGATGAGATCATCAAGCGTCTGGGATTGTCGTCTCCTGTCGAGGAGCATGTCACTGCGCCGAAGGAAGTCGAGGTTGCCTTGCGCCAGGCGAAGGACAGGCAATATCTCTTCCTGCTGAATTACAGCAGTGAACCGGTGAGGATCGAGCTCAAGCATGAGGCGGAGGACATTGTGTCGCAACGCCAGTTAAATGACGTGGTTATGCTCGAACCGTATGGGGTAATCATTCTGGAGATATGATGAGAGAGCTTCGAGTGGTTACTGGTCAGCAAGATTGGCAAGTTATAATGTGAATACATGGCGATGGCAAGAGGGACGGAAGAACCGAGCGAGCACTGGCGAGATCAGCGGTTTGCTTGGTTCTTCCGTGGCCAGAATCGCGCTTCCTGGCGGCAACGAACCTTCCCCGAGGGCCCCGGCAAATCTGATCCTGTCGATGCTGTGGTTGGCATGGCTGTATGCCAGACGGAAGCATCATCAAGAGAAGAGCGAATGATACGTCTGCTTGATGTATTCAAGCTCTGGACACGAAGGATAGCCGCGCGTCCGTTCATAGGCGATCATGGCCTGTTCTTCCGCTTCCACAATCCGGCCCAGTTTGACTAACGCGTTTGCTCTGTACGCATAAGCAGTGTATCTGCGAATCTTGTCGAGCGGATGATGGAAAGCATTGATGCGCGGTGTTCGGATCTTGCCTAACGTCTCCAATGCTTCAGCGTATCTTTCCATTCCAAATAGTGAGATCCCGGTTTGCAACAAGTAACTTTCCTCGTCATTCTTGCGGAAATATAGAGACTGTTCGGCATGCCGCAAAGCGTCCTCATACCGGCCTTCCCAATTCATCACACGCACTTCAGCATGTTCCACCAGACCAAGCGATTCCTCCACTTCCGTGACCTCTGCAAATTGCCGCGCCTTCTTCAGATAGTGCCATCTCTTGTCTGTTTCACCCGTGAGAATGCAGTTTTGGCCAAGAATCCGGTAGAAATGATCCGTCAGGTGGTACACGCCTTCTTCCTTGGACAAGCGAAGCGCCTCAAGCATGACATCCCGGCACTCCGCATATCTGCCGACGGCCGAGAGGGATACGCTCTCCGCATAATACAATTGAATCTCGAACAGAAAGTCCCGGCTCGTCCGCTTGGAAGCATACTCCTCTTGCAGCGACCGGATCAAGTCCAGGCTATCCTGGTATTGCTCCCTGGCAAACAATAATGCGTACCGCAAATATTTGATCTTGACGCTGTCAACATACAACCCGAACCGCTCGCATATATCCGCTGCCCTGGCGACCGCCTCTTCTCCGCCTTCCGTTCCGGTATAGAAGCAGGCAGCAATATAATGCTCAAGCACTCTGGCGGTATCGACGGTTGCTGGCAGACTCTCCAGCTTGGGCACGACCAGCGCGAGCACCTTCTCATAGTTTTTGGCCTTGCTGGCTTGCTCCACTTCGCGCAGCAGCTCGCGGACCGACTCGTTTCCATGCTCTTCCAGGAAATATCCCGGGTCCTGATTCAACTTCGATGCCAGATACTGAAGCGTGCGCATAGAAGGGAATGTTCGGCCGTTCTCAATCTGGCTGAGCATGCTTTTCGTCATATGTTCCCCTGCCAGCTCCTCCTGCGTCAGTCCCATGCTCTTGCGCAGGGCGCGGATCTTTGCTCCGATCTTCTTCGGATCAGTCATCGATGGCTCATCCTTTGCTAAAGGCTGTGTTTATCTTCGATGTTGCTTACGTGACAGAGGGACGGGAGTTTTGTCACGGTTGGTAACGGAATGCGGAGCCGTTATTTGTGGCAAAATGAGCAGTTTCGCCAGGCTAACGGAACGAGATGACGTTATTTGTTGTTCTCGAGCGTGATTCCCCGTCCCAAGTGCCCCATAACGGCTGTACGTTCCGTTAGCATCAGAAAAAAGCAGGTCTTCCGCCAAATAACGGCTCCTGGTTCCGCTAAAGTTTACGGATCTGAAATATGGAGCCGCCAAGCAACAATCAACCTTAAGACAGCCTTGTTTTTTTAGTCTTATAGAAAGTATAACTTCCCATACATTCTCGTAAGACATAAGAAATACTAAGCTGCCACCGGCGTCCTAAAGGACTTGGCGCCAGCCAAGTATTTCTTTATTGAGAAAAGTATACCTTAATTAAACTTTTTGCGAAAGTGAAAATAAATGAATGTTGATAAAGTTAAATTAAATTAAACTTTATTATTGACTATCGCGAGAAAGGGGTGTATGATGAGTTTAATCAAATTTAACTTATTGATTTTGGAGATGATTTTCGTGGACAGCAAGCGAATTGGCCTGAGGAATATGACGTTGTTTTTTATCGGCAAGCTGATCTCCGTGCTTGGGTCAAGCATGTTTACGTTCGTGGCGGGACTGACGATCCTGAAGATGACGGGATCCGGCAGCAATTTTGCCATCTCGCTCATCTGCGGCACCTTGCCGCGCATCCTGATGGCGCCCTTCGCCGGAATCATCGCCGATCGGATGAATCGCCGGGCGCTGCTCATTGCCTCGGATATTGCTGGCGTCGCCGTCATGCTGCTGACCTTTGCCTCGATCATCCTGGCTCCTGGCAGCTTGTTGCCGATCTATATTTCGCTGGCTTTGCTGTCCATATGCAGCACGTTCTACAGTGTAGCCGTGTCGTCATCCTTGATGATGTTGGTGGATAAGGAGCAGATACAGAGGGCGGGCTCGCTTAACCAGATCGCTTCGTCCTCCGGCAACATCCTGGCGCCTGTTCTGGGAGGAATCTTGTATGCGTATCTTCCGCTTTCCATTTTCACCTTGATCAATGGAGCAGCCTTCGTCGTATCGACGATCGTGAGCGTCATGCTTGTGTTCAAGCCTCGGACAGTGGAGGCGTCTCAAGTGACCCATGCTGAAGTTAATGGGAATGAATCCGGAGCACCTGCATCCGAAACAACTGGAGCATCCAGCGGCAAGCCGAGCTCCATTCGGCAAACGATCGCCGCGATCAAATCGGATCTGCGCAGCGGGTTTCGATATGTCAGGAGCAAGCCTGCGGTCAGCACGCTGATCCAGCTTGTCTTCTGGATCAACTTCTTCACCGCTTCGCTCGGCGTTCTGTTGCCTTTCGTGCTCGTCCAGACACTCAAACTGCCTTCCGAGCAATTCGGAACCGTCGAAGCGATGGAAGCCGTCGGAGTGCTCCTCATGTCCCTGATTATGACGATCCGCAAGCAATCCAAAGATCATGTCCGTCCGATGACCATAGGGTTATATATGCTAAGCGCATTGCTCATCGCAGTTGCCATTCCGCTGTTCTTCAGCCTGAGCAGAGACGCGATCTTTGTATACTACATGGCGATCATGCTGCTTATCGGATTCTCGATCATCATCGTCAACATTCCGATTTCGGTCTTTATGCAGACGACGATCGATGAGGAGTATCGCGGTCGTGTATTTGGTCTGCTTGATACGTTCGCAGGGGCGATCGTACCGTTGGGAATGCTGATCGTCGGATATCTGGTGGATCTGGTGCCGATTTGGATCTTGCCGATCGTATCCGGGTTGGCGGTGGCAAGCATCACGTTAATCGGACATCGCCGGCTTCGTGCAGCTTCCGGAAACAACAAGCAGGAGAATGGAGCAGGTGCAGCAGGGATTGTTCGCAGCGGAGAAGTCGGGGTATAATTCGATCGTACGCCCCGACGGCGATATTAGGGCAGTTCGTTTCAGGCAAAGTTGACATATCCCGTTCCTGGATCCGGCAGGCAAGCTGTCGCAGCGTACACCAACATCACCCAGTATTCGAGATGGGAAAGGTGGAAACAGATCAATGGCCATGAAGCAAACAGACCGCAGGTTGAAGCTGTCGATCCTCGATCTGGCGACGATCCATCACGGTGAAACGGCTGCGTCAACGCTACGGCATTCGACGGAAATCGCCCAGCTTGCTGATCGATTGGGGTATACCCGTTACTGGTTTGCCGAACATCACAATACGAAATATCAAATGAGCACATCTCCTGAGCTGCTCATCGCCCACACGGCTGCTCAGACGCAGCGCATCCGCGTGGGCGCGGGCGGCATCATGCTGCCGAACCACAGCCCGCTGAAGGTGGCAGAACAGTTCTCGATGCTCACGGCGCTGCATCCCGGACGCATCGATCTGGGCATCGGTCGCGCTCCCGGCACGGACTTTATGACTACCCTTGCCTTGCGGAGCTCACGGGAAGCAGTCAAGGGAGATGAGTTTCCGCAGCAACTCCAGGAACTGCTGTGGTATTTTAACGGAGAGTTTCCGGAAGACCATCCGTTCAGGGAGATCAAGGCGTCCCCCGAGCCGAACCTGATGCCGGAGATCTATATGCTCGGTTCGAGTGACGGAGGCATGAGATTCGCCGTAGAGCATGGTTTAGGTTTCTTCTTCGCAGCGCATATCTCGCCGCTTCTGGCGATTCCGATGCTGCACGCTTATCGTGAGAAGTTCCAGCCATCGCGTTTCCGTGCCGAACCGTGGAGTGCCTTGTCCCTGATCGTGGTGGCAGCCAAAACCGATGAAGAAGCGCAATACCTGGCTGCTCCTGCCGAGCCGCAATGGGTATGGTGGCGCACAGGCGCTTTCCACCACGAGCCGCCGTCTCTTGAGGCGGCACATGATTATAAGTACTCCCCCTATGAAGAAGCAGTGCTGCTGGATAACAGACGGCGGTTCGTGGTAGGGAGCGTCGAGCGGGTCAGTTCGAGGCTGAGAGAAATCGCCGATGAGGCTGAGGTGAATGAGATTATGATTCTCGACGTGATTCCCGATATGGCCGGACGGCGGCGTTCCTACGAGCTGCTGGCGGATGCTTTTGCTCTGAACGATGAGCGTTGAGGCTGCCGGATCGGACGATTCATCACGGAGCATGTTCCAGCGAGACGTGGACACGGTCAACGTGTCCATTGCTGCGGAACAGCCGCTATCGCGAAGATCCTGACCGTACAGGATGAAAATGTTCAACTCGATATTGACAGATGACCTCAGTGCGAATACAATGAACTCAAACACCAGAAGAAGCGCTTACATTTCTCCTAATTGCTCTGTCAGAACGACAGGCAGTTTATTTTTTCCTTTCCTGAAACCCGTTTCATGTAATGGGTTTCACAATCGGGATGATGCCGGGCAGCTCGGTCCTGCAGCTTGAAGCAGTATAGGAGCGAGCAAGAGAAATAAGCATCCTCGTTGAACTTCCATCCCTCCGTGCATCACTTGATGAAACGGGTTTCATCGTGTGGCTTGCCAAGGTCGCTAACCGTGAAAACAATCTTTCCGACATCCAATGAATCGCAGAATGGAACATATGACGAAGAACCTCACATATCAGAACCTTTGATGATTGTATCCAAGGACTTGGCCGCTCGCCGCAAGGTGTACCAGAATCAAGCCCGACTTTGGTGGTTGGCAGATTTGGTCGGACGTATGAAGCAACCGAATCAAGCAACAAGGCTGTTTCTCGCCGAAACTTCACTTCAGGATGAAACGGGTTTCATTCCTTGAGGTTTATGAAACCCGTTTCATAAATTGTCGGATCGCATCATAAACTGCAAGCAGGAGGCGAAACGGATGAACCTGATTGCTGCAGAACAGCAGCTTGTCCATCTCTCTCCGAATGCCGTCCGCATACAGGGCAGGTCGGAGATCATGCTCTGCGCATCGCTCTTCTATTTTCGCATTCCCAGGGGGCATTGGCGGGACAGGATGCAGCAACTGCGAGCGTATGGCTACAACTGCATCGATGTCTACTTCCCATGGAATTATCACGAAACCAGCGAGGGGGTCTGGGATTTTGAGGGTGAAAAAGACATTGCGGCGTTTCTGCAAATGGCGGCAGAGGCCGGATTATGGGTAGTCGCCAGACCAGGGCCTTACATCTGCTCGGAGTGGGACGGCGGAGGCTTGCCCGCTTATCTGCATGCCATCGACGGAATGGTGATCCGCGACAACAATCGCTCATTTCTGAATGCGGTTTCAAGATGGTTTGAACGGGTGATGCCCTTTCTCGCCCGCTACCAGCTCGGGGAGGAAGGCACGATCATCTGCGTGCAACTGGATAATGAGCTGGATTTCTATGGCTGCCGCGATCCGAAAGGCTATATATCCGCGCTCAGGGATATGGCCATCAACCATGGCATCAAGGTGCCGCTGATCGCCTGCGCCGGTCAGGGAGGATTGATCGAGGCATCGGGCATGGCGGACGGAGTTGTGCCAACCTGCAACTTCTATCCGAATGACCGCGATCCGCTCTTCGAGGAGAAGGTGCTGATCTACAAGCAATGGCTGGCTGATCTTGGACATCCGCTGCTCGTGACGGAAACGAACCGTTCGCACTTCCTGCTGCGCAGGCTGCTGTCCTGCGGCGCGAAGCTGCTTGGTCCGTACTTGCAAGTGTCCGGAACGGACTTCGGATTCACGAACGCGACGAACAACTGGGGGAAGCCGCTGGCATTTCTCGCGTCGGATTATGACTTCGGCGGCATGATCTCTCCGGAAGGGCATGTCCGACCTGAGGCTTACGAAGGGCTGCTGCTCGCGCGACTCATCGCCGCCTATGGAGCGGTGCTGGCTGAAGCGGCTCCTGTTGTGCCAGGGAGCGTTGGCAAGCGGATGGAAGAGGAGAACAGTCGACCGGCAGGAAATCTGGCAGCTATACAGGCTGAGCATGAGACGGCGGTTGCTGCTGGAAGGGTTGCCGCGATCGCCGAGAAGGGATTGACGAGCGTACAGACGCTTAAGCTGGCAGGCGGCGGTGAGCTGTTCTTCATCTCCAATCTTGGCAACGATGCAGCGATTCTCAGCTTCTGTTCCGATGACGATATTCCGATGCCGAACACGCATCTGGAGCTTGGACCATGGCGATCGTTGGCCCTTCCGTTTGCTGTTCCGTTGCTGAACTGGGGGATCGAAGGCACGCTGCTCTACTCGACAGCGGAGCTGTTCATGCACCGGCAAGGTTCTTCTGAAACAGCGCTTGTGTTCCATGCGGAGCACGGAGCGGAGATCGCGCTGCACCTTGCGGCAGCGAAGGTGCTGGCGCAGACGAATCTGGCGGTGACCGCTGAAGGCGGTGCGGTGAGCCTGCGTTATACGGCAGGAGAGCCCGGCTCGTGCGAGCTGGCGTTGGCAGATGGACGGCGGCTGCGGCTCATCGTCATGAGCCGCACCGATGCGCTGCTCGTCGATGAGCTCGATGACAGCGGTCACATCCGCCTGCGCGAGCGGCATGAGCCCAGCCGCGAACCGGTTGAGCTGCCGATCTCGTGGTCGATCGTTCCGCTGCCCGGCGATGAACCGCCTGCCAGGGAGTGGATACGGGTCGATGGCCCGCTTAGGTTTCTCGAGACCTACGGCATCTATCGCGGACTGACGTGGCTGGAAGCATCCGTGGACACGCCGCGCGACATAGCTCGCGAAGGGCTCCTCGTCCGGCAAGGAAGCGACGTCATCTCTCTCTATTCGGGCAGAGATTATGTCGCCACCGTCGTGCCGGGAGGATCGAGCAGCTACATCCCGGCGCCAGCGGCATCCGCTTCGGGACGTCTGGCAGCGCGGCTCGAGATCTGGGGCCACAGCAATTTCGACGATGTGCGACTGCCTGCGCTGCGCCTGAACGCGCTGCGCGGCATGAGAAGCCTGACCTCCGTCACCCGCGTGATCGAGCTCAGCCAGAACTGGAAGGTCAAGCTGGCAGAGGATCGCGCAGCCCTGCAACTACTGGCAGATCAGGAGGCGGATGATCGATCCTGGCCGATCGTGGCCTACGGCGGCTGGCTCTCACCGGATATACCGCAGTTCGCCTGCTACCGGAGAAGCTTCGAGCTGTTGCGTCAGGCTGATTCCTGGATGATGCACTTCAGCGGCTTGCAAGCTACCGCCAGGATATATATCAACGGTCAGGATGCTGGTACGGTTTATCCAACCGATCCGTTCGTTGACATCACGCCGTATGTGGAGCCGGGAGCGCGCGCGCAGGTAACCATCCTCCTGGAGAAGCAGCCGGGCCAGGCGGCAGGCAGAGTGCACGTCTACGAAGGGACGGCGGCACACGATTGGCGTCTCGTGAACTGGCAGCAGGAACAGCTCTGGTCGCATGCCAGCAGCGCGTTCAAGACAGCGCAAGCTGCAGCGGCAGCCCTGCCGATCACGATGCGGCCGGGTGAGATGGCATGGCTCATGACGGAACTGCGGGATTCCAATGCGGACCGCGGCTGGCGGGTCAAGGTCCAGGGCGCCAATCTGAAGCTGACGGTACTGTTCAACGGCCATATCGTCGGACGGTTGTGGCTTGCGGGGAGCAAGGCGCGACCGCTCTTCACCGGCGGCTCGCAGGATTCCTTCTATGTGCCGGGACCGTGGTTCGTTAGCGGCGCAGGCGTTCTGGCGATCCTGCTCGAAGCGCTGGACGGGGAAGAGGCGCCAAGGCTGGAGGCTTTGCTCTTTGTTCCTGTTTAGTGTACGGACATCGCTGGATCGCATCGGACTGCCGAACTCCATCCGCAGTGAGCAACAGACTTCAGATCCGTAACGGAACTTTCGTCACCAGCATCCAGACGTATGGAGCCGTGAAGCAACAGGTCCGAAAAACCGGCCTTTCAGCAAGACGTTCTCTATTATCTCAGTAACAACAAGCTGCTTTAACAGGGCTTGTGTCACATATATAAAGTTATTAAAGGGAGGAACAAGAAATGGTTAAGAAACTGAATCGCACGCTTGCCGTCCTGCTCGCGGCATTCCTGTGCATCACTCTGATCACAGGCTGCTTCGGCGGCAACGAACCGGCACCCACGAACACGCCATCATCGAATACGGGGAATCAAAACGCCGGCAACCAGAACAACAGTAATGCGGGCAACCAGCCCGAAGCCACGGGCGATCCGATCATCATCCGTTTCGGAACGCACTGGCAGCAGGGGGATGATCCTGAGTGGCGCGATCCGGTAACGGGTGAACCGGGCATGCAGCCGGATCAGATGAACGCGCGGCTGAAGGCGAAGGAAGCGGTGCTCAATGAGCTGAACGTCGAGATTCAGTGGGTGCAATACCCGAGCGACGTCCGCGAAGCACTGCTCAAGTCCGTGCTGGCGAACGACCCGATCGTCGATATTGCGCTCCTGTGGGGCGGATCACAAGGCACGCTGCTCGGGCAGAACATTTTCCAGCCGCTGGATGAGTACGCTTACATCTTCGAAGATCCGGACGACGCCTGGATGCTCGGCGACGAGATGTTCGGCGCACGCTACTTCCTGAACTATATCCTGGACTTCGTCAACGTATGGCCGCTTGTATACAACATTCATTACCTCGACCAGGTTGACGCGTTGAAGGTTGACGGCAAGATGGTATATCCGCATGACATGTGGAAACGCGGCGAATGGACATGGTCGGCGTTCCGCGACTATCTGACGAAGGTCAATGAATACTATGCGAACAAGATGTCGCCGGTCAGGACCGATGTGCCGATCAAGGCGTTCCAGACCGACTACCGGTACACAGCGCTGCAAGCGATCCATTCGAACGGCGGAGCGGTGTTCAACGGCTCGCTGACAGCCGATGCTCCGGAGGTGAAGGAAGCAGTTGCCTATATCGATGACCTCATGTCCAAGGGGCTCATGATGTCTGTCCGCTACAGCGATGACTCCACGACGCCCGGCTGGACGTGGAACGGCAGCGACTTCGGCAACGGCGAGACGGTATTCACGAACATGGTGCCATGGCTGTCGAGCGGCGCTGGCCAGTCGCTTGCGTCGCGCGGCGAATCGATGGGCGTTGTCCCGTTCCCGAGACCGGACGACATTCCGGCTGACGATCCGAGATACCAGCAGGTCGTCTTCCCGAACAACCAGATGGCGGTGCTGAAGGGCATATCGAAGGAACGGACGGAGCTGGCGCTGAAGGCGTATCGCCTGTACTGGTCAACGGTTTACAAGACGCTGGCCGGCAGCGACAAGGCGCTCGACTTCTTCGACACGCAAGCGAAAGCGACGGCGCTCAGCTACGGCTACGACGTTACGAATGAGCAATTCGGTCAGGATGTGATGGATGCATTTGTCGGAATCGCTGGAAGCGCCCCGAATGAATATGCGACGATCATGTCGTTCTGGTACACCTGGAGCGAAGAGGTGCTTGGCGCATCGCTCTATGGTCTGAACAGTTCGCCGAAGTATGATGCAGCGATCGACGCCAACAAGAACCGCATCCTCGATTCGATGAGCTCGATCCAGACCGCGCTCAGCTCGAGCACCGCGATCGACAACATGCCGCCGTCCTTCTCGGGAACGGGTGTACCGATCGCAGTGGCGGTCGGCACGAACCCGACTTCCGTCGCATGGGATACGTTCGTCAAGGCGCAGGACGGTGTCGATGGAGACATTCCGTTCGATCGCGTACAGGTGGATACGAGCGCGACTGACTTCAACACCATCGGCAGCTACGACAAAGGTCTCAAGGTGACGGTCAAGGATGCCGCTGGCAACGAAACCACGTCTACGTACACGGTCATGATCTATGATCCGAACAACACGACACCTCCGACGCTCGTGGCCAAATCCGAATACCGTACGATCAAGATCAACGAAGACGCGTCGGCGATTAACTGGGCGAACGACTTCGTCGAACAGGCGACAGACGTGCACGGCTTCGACCTGAAGAGCAACGTAACGGCGGACATCGGCTTCCTCGATGTCACGACAGCCGGTGAATACGACGTCATCCTGTCGGTAACGGACTTTGCAGGCAACAAGACGGAACTTGCGATCAAGGTGAAAGTCGAATAAGACTCGGCAGTTGGGGTTAAGCGCAATCGTCCAGGGCTTCCAGGTGCCATGAAGCAGTTCATGGCACCTGGGAAGCCTGATAATGGAGGTTTGAAGGGTATGACCATGGTCAGGAAGATAATAGTCTTTGGTGTGTTGATAATCATAGCATGTGTCATGTTCATACCGGCATTTGGGGCAGACAGCGGGAACGTCGTCACTGCACTGGAGGGGCCGGAGGATCGCGGGGTCTATCTGGAACCGTCGTACAGCGATTATCTGGCTGAACTTGGGTTTAGCGGTGTAATGGCTTCAGCAGAGATCCAGGTGGATCTTGAGTCTTACCGAACCTCTGAAGATATGGAAGCCTATGTCCAGGACGGCGCGGTCGTGACCGGCGAGAGCGGCACGATCACCTGGGATGTCATGGTGCGTGAAGCAGGTTTCTATCAGATCCAGATCACTTATGTGCCGGTGAAGGGCACGACATCCAAGATCGAACGGAAGTTGTACATTGATGATATGAGTTATTTCAAAGGAATGAATCAACTTATCTTCCATCGCAAATGGGACAACAGCGGCGGGCAGCCGATCGCCATGATGAACGGCAATGAGGTAAGGCCGGTGGCGGTAGAGCTGCCGGAGCCGATGACGGTATACATCATGGATGCGCAGCGCAGGAATCTGGAGCCGTACCGCTTCTATCTGAGTGCGGGCAGACATACGCTGACGCTGGAATCGGTGAAGGAGCCGATGGAGATCCGGGACATCACGCTGAAGAGCGCGCCGGAGATCAAGCCGTATGCGCAGGTCATCGAGGAATGGAAGTCTCTCTACCCCGTTTATGACGGAGACAATCTGCTCTATCAGGCGGAGAGGACAGACGATCATACGCTCGGCATCCTGAAATCATCGATCGACATCGTCATGAACACGGACTACAGCAATCCTTACACCGTTCCCTATCACCCTTACAAGATCCGGCTCAATACGATCGGCGGCACAAACTGGCGCACGCCGGGGGACTACATCGAGTGGAAGATTCATGTTCCTCAGGAGGGCTTGTACGGCATCTCCTTCCGCGCTGTGCAGAACACGAATCGCGGGGTCATGTCCTTCAGGCAACTGAAGGTCAACGGCGAGGTGCCGTTCCGCGAGGCGATGGCCATCCCGTTCGCTTTCCAGTCGGATTTTGCCAATCATGTGTTCGGAAGTGAAGACGGGGAATACCTCATCCACCTGCGAGAAGGGGAGAATACGATCTCGCTTGAGGTCGTGCTGGGCAGCTTCGCCATGCCGCTCTCGGAGGTGGAACAAAGCGTCCTCGTGCTGAGCGACATCTATCGCAAGACGATCCAGATCACAGGGCTCGTGCCGGACCGCTTCATCGATTATGAGCTGACGAAGAAGATTCCGAACTACGCGGAGACGCTGAAGGCAGAGAGCGAACGGCTGAAGAAGGTCGTGGATGAGCTGGTGGCGATCACCGGCGAGAAGGGCGAGAAGACGGCGATCATCGAGAAGATGCAGGTGCAGGTCGAACGGCTCAGTCAGGACCCGGAGAGCGTCATCCTGGAGCTGGGGACGTTCGCCAACAACATCTCCTCCCTCGGCACCTGGATCACCTCGATCTCGGAGATGCCGCTCATGCTCGACAGCTTCACGCTGTCCGCGCCGGGTGCAGAGCTGCCTGCAGCCGAGCCGAACCTGCTGGTCAGTGCCTATAACAGCACGGTCCGCTTCCTGTCCACCTTCCTGATCGACGAGACGGAGATCACCGGCGATGCCGGCGACGATGCGATCAAGGTGTGGATCTCTGCAGGACGCGACCAGGCGCAACTGATCAAGACGTTGATCGACCAGACCTTCACGCCGCAGACGAACACACCGGTCAATCTGCAGCTCATCCCGGAGGATGTCATCCTTCCGGCGACGCTTGCGGGCAATGGCCCGGACGTCGTGCTGGCGCTGCCGCAGGCGACGGTCATCAACTTCGCGATGCGCAACGCCTTGCATGACCTGTCGAAACTGGATGGATTCGATGAGATCGTGGCCAACTTCAATCCGAACATCATGAACACCGTCACCTATCAGGACGGCGTTTATGGCCTGCCGGAGCAGCAGATGTACCTGATGTTGTTCTACCGCGAGGATGTGTTTAATCAGCTTGGTCTGACCGCGCCGAAAACCTGGGACGAGGTGGAACATGTCATCTCCGTGCTGCATGCCAACAATTACGATTTCTATATCAACGGGCAGGAACTGTACCCATCGCTGGTCTATCAGTACGGAGGCGATCTCTACCTGGGAGAAGGACTGGACTATGGCATCCGCAGCGGACTGGGCGAAGAGGCGGCGATGAATGCGTTCAGCCGCGTCACCCGATTCTTCACCAGCTACAGGCTGCCCGTATCCGCTGACTTCTCGAACCGTTTCCGCACCGGTGAGATGCCGGCCGGCATCACGTTGTACACGACGTACAACCAGCTGGAGGTATTCGCGCCGGAGATCAGAGGCCTCTGGTCGTTCGCGCCGCTGCCCGGAGTGGTGCAGCCTGATGGCAGCATCAACCATGCGGGCACCGCTTCGACTGTCAACACGGTGATGCTGGAATCCTCCAGGAACAAGGAAGCGGCATGGGAGTTCATCAAGTGGTGGCAGAGGACGGATACGCAGACGCAATATGCCAACGCGCTGGAGGCGATCATGGGCGCGGCCGCCAGATACCCGGCTGCCAATATCGAAGTCATGAAGCAGTTGCCATGGTCGACCAGGACGTCGCGCGAACTGATGAAGCAGCTCGAGGCAGTCGTCGGTTATCCAGAGGTGCCAGGCGGCTATATGACGGCGAGAGCGATCGACTATGCGTTCCGCGGCGTTGTGACCAGCGGCGAGCATCCGCGGGAAGCGCTGTACCTGAACATCAAGCCGGTCGACGAGGAACTGACCAAGAAACGCAAGGAGTTTAACCTAAGCTATATAGACGGCAACTAACATGCGCATGAAGGCCCTGAATCCAATATAAAGAGGAGTTACATGTGATATGCTGACGAGTCTGAAAACCAAAGCAAACGGCGGCAAGCCGACACATGCGCTCAACATATGGAAAGAGCATCGGGAGAAATACCTCCTGATCCTTCCGTTCGCCATTCTCTTCATCGTGTTTACGGTGATTCCCGTCATCACGTCGATCATCATCAGCTTCACATCGTTCAACATGCTGGAGATGCCTACCTTCGTCGGCTTCCGCAATTACATCAACCTGATGGTGAACGACGATGTGTTCCTGATCGCGATCAAGAATACGCTCTTCTTCGCTCTGATCACCGGACCGATCAGCTATATCATGTGCTTCGTCTTCTCCTGGCTGATCAACGAGCTGACGCCGAAGGTGCGCGCATTCATGACGCTGGTGTTCTACGCGCCGTCGATCTCCGGCAACGCCTATCTGATCTGGAAGCTGATTTTCTCTTCGGATATGTACGGCTATGCCAATGCCTGGCTGCTTAACTTCGGCTTCATCAGCGAGCCGATCCTGTGGTTCGACAAGAAGGAATACGTGTTCCCCATCCTGGTCATCGTTCAGCTGTGGCTCAGTCTTGGCGTCAGCTTCCTGGCGTTCGTCGCCGGTCTGCAGAATGTGGACAGGACGCTGTATGAAGCGGGGAGCATCGACGGCATACGCAACCGCTGGCAGGAGTTGTGGTACATCACGCTCCCGTCGATGCGGCCGCAGCTCCTGTTCGGAGCCGTCATGCAGATCACCAGTTCGCTCTCGGTGTCGCAGATCTCGATCGAGCTTGCCGGATTTCCGTCCGTGGAATACTCCGGCCATACGATCCTGACGCATCTGCACGACTACGGCTTCCTGAGGTATGAGATGGGCTATGCGTCGGCGATCGCCACGCTCCTGTTCTTCATCATGGTATTCACCAACATCATCGTCCAGAAAGCACTGAGAAGGGTGGGATCCTAGGATGACCAACATCGTCGCAGCCGTCCGCAAGGCTTATGCAGCCAGGAAGATCAGGCGGAGGAACCGCAGCATCCTGGGAGACATTTCGCTCACCACTTTCCTGGCGATCTTCGGCATCTTCAGCGTCTGGCCGCTCGTCTTCGTCATCAACAATGCGTTCAAGCCGCTCACCGAGATCTTCATCTTTCCGCCGCGGCTGTTCGTGCAGAACCCGACGCTGACGAACTTCCAGGACCTGGCGATCATCCTTGGCAATTCCTGGGTGCCGATCACGAGATATATCTTCAACACCGTATTCATCACGGCAGTTGGCACGGTCGGCACGGTGATCATCAGCTCGATGGCGGCATTCCCGCTTGCCAAGTACACCTTCCCAGGCTCGAGGTTCATGTCCAAGCTGATCGTGTACTCGCTGATGTTCAATGGCACGGTAACGGCGCTGCCGAACTACCTGATCATGTCCAAGCTGCAGATGATCGATACGTATTGGGCGGTGCTCCTGCCGTCGATCGGCTCGACGCTTGGCCTGTTCCTGATGCAGAACTTCATGGTGCAGGTGCCGACGCCGCTGATCGAAGCGGCGAAGATGGACGGCGCCAGTGAATTCAAGATCTTCTGGACGGTGATGATGCCGCTCTCCAGATCGGCGTGGATCACGCTCATTATCCTGTCCTTCCAGGCGCTGTGGGGGACAACCGGCGGCGGCTTCATCTTCACGGAGAAGCTGAAGCCAGTCAGCTATGCGCTGTCGCAGATCATCAATGCAGGGGTAGCCCGAACAGGGGTGGCCTCAGCGGTGACGCTCATCATGCTCACCGTGCCGATCCTCGTCTTCATCATCTCGCAGAGCAACGTCATTCAGACGATGGCGACGACCGGCATCAAGGAATAAGGATCTCACAGGAAAGGAAGGCCAGATGATTATGAGAGTAAAGTGGTCTCTGGTATGGTTGTGCATACTCGGCTTGATGCTGGCCCCCGTCAGTGCGACTGCCGCAACGACCTTTGAAAGCAACTACACCTACGATTACTGGGGCGCCATGAGAGCCACCCGGAGCCTTCCGGCATTTGAACTCGTTCGTTCGATAGACAGCGGCATGATCGAACAGGTGAGTTTTCAGAGCGTTGATGACGTGCATGTGGGCGGCGGCAGGATCTTCCTCGTCGATGCAACGGACAGCCGCGTCACCGTTCTGGGCAGTGATCTGCAGTTCATCACGTCAATCAAGCTGCTGCGCGATGCCACCGGCAGGATCATCGTCAATCCTGAGACCAACCAGCAGCTCATGTTGAACAAGCCGGAGGGCGTCTACTACAGCGAAACGCTGAATGAGCTCTATATCGCAGATACGGGGGCGGAGCGGATCATCGTGCTGGACGGTCAAACCTACACTTATCTGAGAACGATCGAACGGCCTGACGATATGGTGGGTGTCACGCAGTTCAAGCCATCCAAGCTGGCCGTGAACAAGGACGGGAAGATTTTCGCCGTCGTGCAGGGGAGCTACGAAGGGATTCTGGAAATCAACCGCGACGGCACGTTCTCCCGCTACTTCGGGGTCAACAAACCGCGGGTCAACCTGATCGATTATTTCTGGAAATCGATCGCCTCGAGCGAGCAGAAGGAGAAGATGGGCAAGACTTTCGCTCCGTCCTTCAACAACATTGCGATCGACCCGGAGGGGCTCGTCTATGCGACGACCTACGATTCCTCGGCGCAGGATTGGGTGTTCCGTTTCAACGCCAAGGGAGAGAACGTCCTGATGGAAAATGGCTACTTCCCGATTGTTGGCGACATCCACCGCTACACTTCCAGTGAGCAAAGCCAGTTCATCGATATTGCGGTCACCGATTATGGCGTATATGCCGTGCTGGATCGAATGATGGGTCAGATCTTCGTCTACAACTTCCAGGGAGACCTGCTGAACATCTTCGGTTCCACCGGGAATCTGAAGGGTAATCTCAAAGACCCGTCAGCGATCGCCTGGCTCGGCGACAACCTGATCGTGGCGGACCGATATTTCGGTGTCGCCCATCTCTATCAACCGACGGAGTTCGGCCGTGCGGCGCTGGAGGCGGAGCAAGCGTACTTCCATGGCAGATGGGAGGAAGCAGGCGCTTATTATGAACAGGCTCTTCATCTGAACACCAACTATGATATCGCCTATATCGGGGTCGGCCGAAACTATCTGATGCAGGACCGTTACGAAGAAGCGATGTATTACCTCGAGCTCGGCAACTCCCGTACCTATTACTCGATGGCCTATGCCGAATTCCGCAACCTATTCATTCAGCGGCATTTCATCTGGTTCGTGCTGGTCTTGGCGAGCTTCGCCGCCGCGCTGCTCTGGTCTGAATACCGATACAACCGGAAGCAGGATCTGTCGGCGCGCACGGGCGCAGGTTGAGCCCAATACTACAGAGGAAGGGTATGGTCGCTAACTATGGCAGGGATGATGGAAGACGCCAAAATGATGTTTTACTCGCTTCGACATCCGTTCGAGGGGTTTTATCAGATCAAATTTGTGCGAAGGAACAACTATGTTCTCCCGACGATCATCCTGTTGCTGTGCGGCGTGACGGGGATCTTCAGCTACCAGTACACCGGGTTCATCCTGAACTACAACCCGCTGTTTACGATGAACAGCATCTCGATCTTCATCACGACGCTGTTCCCCTATCTGCTGTTCATGATCAGCAACTGGAGCGTCACCTCGATCTTCGACGGCAACGGATCGCTCGGCGATATCTATATCGTGATCAGCTACGCGATGGTGCCGAAGCTCATCTTCGACATCATCGGCGTCATCCTGAGCAGTTTCGTGATCATCGAAGAAGCGCCGCTGCTGTACGGATTCACCGCAATCGGCACGGTTTGGTTCATCTTCCTGCTGTTTTGCGGATTGTGCGTGATCCATGAGTATACAGTGACGACCAATGTGGTGACGCTGATCGTGACTTTCTTCGCAGCGATTGTGATCGTTTTCCTGGCGATGCTGTTCTTTACGCTGATCGGCAAGGTGCTCGGCTTCTTCTATGCGGTGTTCAGCGAACTGTCCAAAAGGTGGTGATCATCGGTGCTTGGAAACTTGGGCGAAACAGCGGTAAGACGAATCAAACATGCAGGATTAAGGGAGCTTGTCATCGCAGCAGCCGCGGTGCTGGTGATCGCTGCGATCATCTATACCCCGGGGCTGATCAGACATCTCTCCATCGAACGGCAGAGCGAGCCGATATATACCAGGGACGGCCTGACTGCATCTGCGGGAGTCATCGACAAGGCGGCGGGCAATATCCTGCTGGCGGAAAGCGATGGCAAGGAGATGTATATCGACACGTCGACCCTGAACATCCGCATTGTGGATACGAAGACCCGCACGGAGTGGAACAGCACCTATCAGGCGGGGAACGAGGTAGAGAAGTCGCCACTCGTTATCCGCTATCTGGGCAAGGACAGCTCGATGTACGAGTGGGATGCTTACCGGTTTGCCATCCAGAACGGACGATATACGCTGCATCAGATCGAGAATGGCGTACGCATCGAGTTCGATTTCTATGAGACGGAGTCGTATCGGCTGAACGAATATATGCCGAGCAAGATCTCTGTCGAGAGCTACCAGACGAATTTCCTCGATGTGCTCGATGCCAAGGTTACCAGCGGGGAGATGAGCGAGGAGCAGGCGCAGAAGTATCGCGAGCTTCTCGGTCTCGCCTATCAGCTCGACGAGCCGAACGGGCTGTACTATTTCAAGTTCGCCGGGTTGCCTCCGCTCTCCATGGTGCGGGACCTGATCAACTTCTCCAAGGCGGTCGATTATACAACGGATAAGCTGATCGAGGACAGCGCCCAGTTCGGCCTCACGGTCACGATCACCGAGCCGGCGAGGTTCATCGTGCATATGGAAGTGCAGCTTACGGACGGCGACCTTGTGGTGAAGATCCCGACGTATGAGTCGTTAATCGGCAACGATTTCTACATGCTGCAGAACATTTCGGTATTCCCGGCTTTTGGGCTGGCGGCAGCGGATCGCGTCGAGGACGGATATATCCTCGTGCCGGACGGAGCGGGAGCGCTGTTCAGGTTGAACACGTTCAACCCGAAGTATCCGGAGTATGACCGTTCGGTTTACAACAGCGACTACTACAGCAAGCTCTATGAGATGCCGGAATACCCGGAGAACCTGATGATGCCGGTGTTCGGCATGTACTATACGGAGGGAAGCGGGAAGTCGCTCGGCCATCTGGGCATCATCGAGAAGGGCGCAGAGCTGGGCCGCATCCGGGTGCAGCTCGGCACGGTGGATTCGTCCGCGGGCGGAACGCCGTACAACAAGGTGTTCAGCAGCTTCGACGCCACGCAGTATTCGCGCGTCAAGGTGTTCGGTCCGTACAGCGACAATGATGCGCGCTTCCTGGCGACGACAGGCCTGATCGATGTCGATTACACGGTTCGTTACAAGCTGTTCACCGGGAACGTCACCTACTATGATCTCGCTATGGCATACCGGGATTATCTGATCGAGCGTTATGGGCTTGCGCCTGCCTATGATCACCGGCCCAAGCTGTTCCTCGACGTGATCGGCACGCTGACGCTGGAGAAGCGGTTCCTCGGCGTTCCGTATGAGCAGAATGTGTCGATGACAACCTTCCGTGAGCTGCAGGACATCCTGCAGGATCTCGACAGTGAAGGCATACAGACCGTCATCAATTACAAGGGCGTGTTCAACAACGGCCTGAACAACACGATCGGCAACAAAGCCAGGCTGGAAGAAACCAACGGAAGCCGGAGGGAGTATGAAGCGCTGGCGGAGTATGCGGCGAAGAACGGCCACACGCTGCTGATGAACGTCGATCTGATGCGGGTGACGGAGGTGAAGGACGGCTTCCGGCCGCGCGGCAATGCCTTGTACGGGTACGACAGCAAACCGCTCGAATTGCATAGATACCTTTATTCGCTCGGCATCTTCAACATGGACAGCACGAAGCAATATTTGCTGAATCCGCTGTATCTCTCGGATACTGTGGACAAATTCCTGACCGATTCCGAAGCTTATCCGAATCTGTTCGTGAATGATATGGGATCGACCTACTACGCGCACTACAACCAGCGGGAGATCATCGATCCGGTGGTGTCCAGCGAGATCGTCGATGACAATCTGCGGAAGCTGGCTGCCGTGAAGACGCTGGCCCTGGACAATCCGAACATCGATCGCATCGGCTATGCCCGCTATGCGGCGAACATCTCGCGCGAGAGCAGCCAGTACGGGACGATGTACGCGACGATTCCGTTCCGCCAGCTCGTGATGAACGGCCTTGTGGACTATACGACGCTGAACGTCAACATGTCCGCAGACAGGATCGAGTACTACCTGCTGCAGGCACTGGAGCTCGGCAGCATGCCAAAGTTCACGATCAGCTCGGAAACCTCGGACATTCTGAAAAATACCGATTACAGCGATTATTTCTCGCTCCAGTACAGCGTACTTGAAGGCAGGATCAAATCCCTGTATCAGATGTATCGCGATGCGCTGGAGACAATCGGCTCGAAGGAGATCGTGAATCACGAGATGCTGGAGCCGAATGTGTTCCGCACGACGTACGCTTCCGGCAAGTCCGTCCTCGTCAACTACAACAATTACCCTGTAGAGGGAGACGGATACGCGCTGGACGCGCTCGGCTATGCCATCGAGTAAGGCATTACCTAAATCTGTGTTAGCGGGAGGGTAGAGCATGGAGAAAGCAGCGGCCAGCAGCCGAAGCAGAAAGCTGTCCTACAAGAACATGAGGAAAATCCACGGCATCGTATTCGTGCTTCCATGGGTCATCGGCTTCCTGTTGTTCTTTCTTACTCCACTGATGAGCACCATCATGTACTCGTTCCACAAGGTGGGCGTTGCAGACAGCGGCGGGATGGCGCTGGAATATGTCGGGGTGGACAACTACATCAGCCTGTTCAGGGAGAAGGTGTCCAGCAGCAGCGAGCAATTCCTGCGCATCTTCACCGATGAGAACATCACCATTTTCATCAATACGCCAGTCATCGTCGTCTTCAGTCTGTTCTGCGCGATCCTCGTAAACGCGAAGTACAAAGGGCAGGGAATTGCCAGAGTCGTCTTCTTCCTGCCGATCGTGCTCGGGCTGAAAGTGGTGACGGACCTGACGATGGTGACGACGGGCGGCGACATCACCGATGCGGCGGTGAACAACTCGGTTGACAACCAGGGGTTGCTGGATTTTCTGATCGCGTATACATTCCTGCCTTTGCGGGTATCGTTGTTCATCTCTGATCTGGCGAACAACATCTTCTCGCTGATCTTGCAGACCGGGGTACAGACGCTGATCTTCCTGGCCGGCCTGCAGTCGATCGACAAATCGCTCTATGAAGTGGCGAAGATCGAAGGGGCGAACAGCTATGAGGTGTTCTGGAAGATCACGTTGCCGCTTCTCTCGAACGTCACGCTGTTTGCGCTGGTTTACACCTTCGTCGACATGTTCCTGAGATCATCCATTACCACGGAAATTTATTATTTCGCGTTTAACCGAAACGATATCGGCACCGGCTCGGCACTGTCTGCCGTTTATCTGGCGAATGTTCTGCTCGCTCTCGTCGTGCTGATGTTCATCATGAACAGGGTGGTGAAGTTGACTTATGACATCAAATGAGCTCCAGACAGAACTTCAGGCAGGGCTTCAGACCGGGCTGGGCAAGGAACTGCAGAAGGAGCTTCAGCCGGAGCTGCGAATGGACAGAAGGCTGCACGTGTACATCATCAAGGCGAAGCTCAAGAACTTCGTGTTCAAGGTGCTGTTTTTCTCGCTCGTTATCGGACTCGGCTTCGCGATCCTGTATCCGATCATCAAGTTGCTTCCGGTGGTGTTCAACGATCTGGAGGACCTCGGCAATCCCGACGTCATCTGGGTGCCGATCGAGTTTTCGGCCGTCAGCTTCCAGGCGGCGATCCGGCTCGTCTACGGCAACGGACTGCCGATCCTGCAGACAGTTGCCTATGCGGCGTTCATCGCCGTCATCCAGATCATGGTCAGCGCCATTGCCGGCTATTCACTTGGCAGGGTTGACTTCTGGGGACGGAATGTCGTGATGTTCCTCGTCATCCTGACGTTCGTCGTGCCGCCGCAATCGCTGCTCATCTCGCAATACCTGAGCTTCAAGCATTTTGATCCGTTCGGCGTCGTTTCCTTGTTAAACGGCAAGCCTGTCGATCTGATCAATGAGCCGTTCACGCTGTATTTGCTGGCGCTGTTCGGATTCGGCGTGAAGCAGAGCATGTTCGTGTTCCTGTTCCGTCAGTTCTTCAAGGGACAGGCAAAGGAGCTGGAGGAGGCGGCCTACATCGACGGCTGCGGCTTCTACCGCACATTCGTCAAGATTGGTTTGCCGAACGCCATGCCGGCGATCATGACGGTCGGCATCCTGGCTTTCGTGTGGAACTATGGAGATACCTACTATACCGGCTATTTCCATCCGGACGGCCCTTACTTAAGCAACAGGCTGGCGATGACGTTCTCTTCGGCCAATGTCAACAACATCCTGTTTGCCGTTCGAACATGGTACAACGTACCTGGCGCGACGACCTTCGCTTTCGATGCGGTCAAGCAGGCTGCGGCGATCATCTATCTGCTGCCGCTCCTGATCGTCTACTTCATCTCGCAGAAGCGGATCGTCGAGAACTTCGAACAATCGGGTATCGTTGGATAAAGGAGGACGAAGATTGAAGCAGCAGAAGTACAAGGTCGCCATTGCCATCGCACTGGCTTGTGTATTGCTGGGAGTTCTCGTCTATGGCTTGACAAGCGGACAGTTTCAACTTGGGGTGACGAAGGACGAAGGAGAAGGAGGAGATCCACCCGTGGCAGAGTTGACAGGACCATTTGATGCCGAGGTTGCGGTAGACGCATCGATCACGTATCAGACGATCGATAACTTCGGCGCTTCCGATGCATGGTCGATGGACCCGATCGGCAAGCATTGGACGGAGGAGAACAAGCACCGGGTAGCGGATCTGCTGTTCTCGCGGGAGAAGGGAATCGGCCTCAGCGCATGGCGGTTCAATATCGGAGCCGGTTCGGCAGTGACGGACAAGGGCATCATCCCGGACCCGTGGAGGCGCGCGGAGGCGTTCAAGATGTCAGAGGACGGCGAGTATGACTGGAGCAAGCAGTCCGGACAGCAGTGGTTCCTGAGAGCGGCGAAGGAGCGCGGCGTGGAAACGCTGATCGCCTTCGTCAACAGTCCGCCGGTGTGGATGACGAAGAACGGGCATGCGCAGCCCGACCCATCCGTCGGTTCGACGAATCTGAAGGAAGGCTATGAGGACGAGTTTGCAACCTTCCTGGCGGATGTGCTGGAGCATTTCCGCGATGAAGGCCTGAAGTTCCAATACATCAGCCCGATCAACGAGCCGACGTGGGATTGGAACAACGCCTGGCAGGAGGGCAATCGTTACAACAATGAAGATCTGCGGCGCGTCATCCTCGCGCTGTACAAGGAACTTCAGGAGCGGGGCCTGGATGCGCAGATCAGCGCGCCGGACGGCGTCGAGATCACCGCGCTATTGGACAACGAATATTTTACGAAGTTTACGAAACAGGCCATGTACATGGGCGGCGCGAACAACCTTGGGACGGGCAAATATCGCGAATACATCAAGGAATTGCTCGGCGATCCGGAGATGAAGGAAGCGGTCGGGAACAAGATCGCCTCTCACTCCTATTGGTCAGACTACAGCCGTCCGGGCGATGACCGCCTCGGCGAGCTGCGCGACCTGCTCGTGGCAAATCTGCGGAAGTATGACCCCGAGGCGAAATATTGGGTGACGGAATATTGTATCCTCGGTGATTACGGTCCTGGCCGCGATTTGGGCATCGATCCGGCGCTGGTGATTGCGCGGACGATTCACTTCGACCTGACGAGGGCCAATGCATCCGCATGGCAATGGTGGACGGCTGTGTCCAAGGTTGATTACAAGGATGGGCTGATCTATACGGATTTCAACAACGTGAACGACGAGCAGAACATCCTCACCTCAAAGATTCTGTGGACGCTTGGCAACTACAGCAAGTTCATCCGGCCAGGGGCGGTGCGGATCGCGCTGACGGGGTTGGACGAGGAGGCAAGAGAAGGGCTGTTCGCTTCCGCCTATGTGCATGATGGGGAGCAGACGGTGACTTTCGTATTTGTCAACGACGGTCAGGAGGCTGAGCGAGTCAAGGTGGATCTGGGCGGACTGAATGTGAATGTCCTGGAGAAGCATGTGACGAGCGCGAACCACGACCTGGAGCACGTGGAAGATATTCAGGTGCATCCGGATGGCGCATTGGCTGTCGAGATTCCGCCCCGCTCGATCGTCACGTTGTACGGTGGTCTTGGCAACTGAAGTTGCATTGGAGGTTAAAGCTTCGCCCCGCTCGATCGTCACTTTGCTGATGGCGGTCTTGACAACCTGATGATATTTGATATCTATATATTTGGTTCGATTTGCTATCTTAATGGTATTGATTCAGAACGGATTCCGCCTGATCGCACCTGAAAATCTGCATGACAGCAGGTTATGACCATGAATGACCAGGTTTACACATCATGATGCGACTGATGATGAATCTGCCTGTTCTGACAAAAATTATGGTCTAAGACAATGAAAGGACCTGTCCGGAATGAAAAACATTACAGTCTATGATATTGCCAGAGAAGCAAATGTATCGGTAGCTACGGTATCCCGGGTACTGAACGGCACGGCGCCAGTCAAGGCGAGCACGCGCGAGAGGATTCAGGAGATCATCGACAAGTATCAGTTCCAGCCCAATGCCCTGGCCAGGAGTCTGATCAGCAAGGAGACGGGCATGATCGGCATGATCCTGCCCGACATCACGAACCCGTTCTTCCCCGAGGTGTTCAAGGGTGCGGAGACGGAGGCGCGCAGCCGGGGGTATACGTTCTTCCTGTGCGATACGGAAGGGGACTACAAGCGGGAATCGGAATATCTGTCGATCCTGAAGGAGAAGCGGGTGGACGGCATCATTATCCTCGGCGGCCGGATCAACCTGGCTCGTTGCAGCCCCGAGCTGGCCGATGAGGTGCATGAGCTGTCCAAGCAGATCCCGATCGTGCTGGTCAACGGCAATCTGCCGCACGGCAAGCTGCACAGGGTGCTGACTGATGAAGGCAGCGGGACGGCGCTGGCGACGCAGCACCTGATCGAACTGGGGCATACGGACATCGCCTTCCTCGGCGGCTTCGACCACATGAGCACGACGACGACCAAGGTTCGGGCGTTCATCAGGAAGATGCAGGAGCACGGGCTGAAAGTGCGGCGGGAATGGATCGTGCATGGCGGCTTCAGCGTCGAGAGCGGCAAGCAGCTCATGAACAAGCTGATCACGATGAAGGAGCGGCCGACTGCCGTGCTGTGCGTCAACGACTTCACCGCCGTCGGCGCGGTGAAAGAGGCGATCGAGAGCGGCTACCGCATCCCGGATGACATCTCGATCGTCGGCTACGACGATACGCAGCTGTCAACGGCGCTCATCCCGGAGCTCACGACGGTGGCGCAACGGACGTATGAGCTCGGCAAACAGGCGGTGGTGAAGCTGAGCCAGCTGATGAACGGCGAGAAGACGAAGAAGGTGACGCTGCTCCATCCGGAGCTGGTCGTCCGCCAGAGCACCGGCCTCTGCCGCAAGCTGTGACAGATGGACGCGTGACAGAGGGAAGCCCCCCACCATTCGTGATGGAACACACTTGTTTTTTGGCCTGGGCAGTGCTAAGGTGGCAATATTGTGGTATGAAGGCAGGTATGTCAGCAAGCGCACGTGTCGCCGCATGTCCTGGTGGTGAGCCGCAGACTGCCTGCAACGGTAACTCAGTTCCTCCAAGTCGAAGAGTACAGAGACTGCACTTTAGTTGGAAAACATCCATTATTTATGGCGCAAAGAGGGCATTTTCAAGGAATAATTGGATTTCCTCCAATTAATCTTGATCCCAATCCCAAATTACTCGTTCAATTTCCTGAGCTCCTTGTCAGATTAGTTGGATGTTTTCCACTTATTTGGTCTCAGTCGCGGAGGACAATGGTTTGCGCTATATCACTGCTGCGAATGAAACCCATTTCACTAAACTTGACAGAACAGACCCAGAGAGGAGATTGCCCGGTGAATACGATCCACGCTGCAAAGCGGAGAACCGAGATCACTTACGATCAGAAGAGTTTCTGGATCAATGGCAGGAGATTGTTTCTGAATACGGCTGTGATCCATTACTTCCGGATGCCAAGGGAGGAATGGAGAGAGGTCCTCGTCAAGGCCAAGCTTGCCGGCATGAATTGCGTCGATACCTACTTTGCCTGGAACGTGCACGAGCCCCGTGAAGGAGAATGGAACTTCGCCGGAGATGCGGATTGCGGCGCTTTTCTCGACTTGTGTGCTGAGCTGGGACTGATGGTTATAGCCCGTCCTGGCCCGTTTATCTGCGCGGAGTGGGATTTCGGCGGTTTCCCATGGTGGTCCGGCCAGAAGCCCGGCATTCAGTTCAGGCAATATAACGAAGAATATCTCAAGTACGTCGACCGCTACTTTGACCGGATCGTGGATGTGATTCGCCCGCGGCAGATCACCCAGGGCGGGACGGTCATCCTCGTGCAGGTGGAGAACGAATATGGCTACCTTCAGGATGACGACAGCGCTCGTGAATATATGAGCTACCTTCGGGACGGACTGGTGAAGCGGGGCATCGAGGTGCCGCTGATTACTTGTGTTGGCGGAGTGGAAGGCGCTATCGAAGGGGCGAATTTCTGGAGCGGTGCGGATCAGCACTATGCCAACCTGGTGAAGAAGCAGCCAGATACGCCGAAGCTGGTGACGGAGTTCTGGACCGGCTGGTTCGAGCATTGGGGCGCGCCATCCGCTACACAGAAGACTGCCGTGCTCTACGAAAGAATGATGATGGAGCTGATCCGGGCAGGATTCAGCGGCATCAGCCACTACATGTTCTTCGGTGGAACGAATTTCGCTGGTTATGGCGGCAGGACGGTAGGCGGCAGCGATATTTTTATGGTCACTTCCTATGATTATGATGCTCCGCTCAACGAGTATGGCAGAACGACGGACAAATATATGGCGGCCAAGCGCTTTACTTACTTCGTGCTGGCGATCGAATCGTTCCTGCTGGAATCAGAAGCGTGTTCGACGGACGACATCCGATGCACGGCGGGTGCGAAGCTCCGGGCGAGACGGCATGGCGAACAGAAGCTGCTGTTCGTCGAGAGCTTGAAGAACGAACGGGATACATTCCACCTGACCCTGGAAGACGGTCGGACATTGCCGGTTATGGCAGGTCCGGGAGAGATCGTTCCGGTGCTGGATCGTCTGGAACTGTTCGCAGGT
>Ga0207747_1000780_pt1 | contig 29708 bp, 23 predicted proteins | sample HigsolmetaGSP11D_FD_184839 | JGI IMG/M metagenome (GOLD analysis project Ga0207747, IMG submission 184839) | High solid enriched microbial communities from the Joint BioEnergy Institute, USA - SP1-1-D (SPAdes) | ecosystem: Engineered > Bioreactor > SSF (Solid state fermentation) > Aerobic >...
GATGGGCCTGCTGGAGGTGCTGCCCAATCTCCGCCGCCTCGCCCGCCGGATGGACCAAGCCGCGGCCGACATCACCGCCCGCCGCCCCGCCGTTCTGGTCACCATCGACGCGCCAAGCTTCACCCTGCGCCTGGCGGAACGGGTGCGGCCCACCGGGGTGAAGATCGTGCATTACGTCGCGCCGCAGGTCTGGGCCTGGCGGCCAGGCCGGGTGGAGAAGATCCGGCGGCGGGTGGACCGCATTCTCGCCCTGCTGCCCTTCGAACCCCCCTTCTTCGAGGCGGCGGGCATTCCCGTCACCTTCGTCGGCCATCCGGTGCTGGAAAGCGGCGCCGACGCCGGCGATGCCGCGCGCTACCGCGTCGCGCAGGCGCTGCCGGAAGGCGACCGCCCCGTCATCGTCATGCCTGGCAGCCGCCGGACCGAGGTGCGGCGCCTGCTCGGCATCTTCGGCGAGGCGCTGCGCCTTGCCGCGGCGGAGGTGCCGCGGCTGCGCCCGGTCTTGCCCCTGGCCGCGCCGGTGGAGGCCACGGTCCGCGCCGGCACCGCCAATTGGCCGATACAGCCGGTGCTGCTGCGCGAGGCCGGCGAGCGGCAGGATGCCTTCGCCGCCGCCGAGGCGGGCCTCATCAAATCCGGCACCTCCAGCCTGGAGATGGCGGTGGCAGGCATCCCGCATGTGGTCGGCTACCGGGTGAACCCGCTCACGGCCGCCATCGTCCGGCGGCTGATCCAGGTGCCCCACGCCTCCTTAGTGAACCTGCTGGCCGAACGGGAGATCGTGCCGGAACGGCTGCAGGAGGAATGCACGCCGGACAAGCTAGCCGCCGAATTGGTCCGCCTGCTGCGGGAGCCGCAGGCCGCGGCGGCACAGCGCGCCGGATTCACCGAGGTACTGGCGAAGCTGCGCCCGCCCCAGGGCCTGCCCAGCGAGGCCGCGGCCGATGCGGTGCTGGAGGTGATGGCCGCCGGGGCCTGACATTCACCCTGAACGGCGCCGCATGCCCGCCAGCGCCTCCGGCCGGGGCCGGGCCATCAGCTCCTCCATCAGGATGCGCAGTTCCCGGCTCATCAGCGCGATGCTGGCTTCCAGAAGGTCCAGCATCGCGTCGCGCAGCTCGAGATCGTCGATCGTGTAGCGCCCCCCGCTGCCGAAGAGCAGGCCGGTGCGGTCCTGGTCCGGCGGCTGGCCATACCCGAGCCGCTCATCGGCGCGCCATTCCGCGGCCAGAAGCTCGGCGATGCTGGGACCCTTCCCGGCACTGCCGCGCCTGCTGGTCAGGAAGCGCCAGACCGCGGGCGGAAACAGGCTGGACCGGGCCGGGGCTTCCCAGACCTCCCGCAGCAGGTTGCGCTCGGTGCGCAGTTCGCCCTCAGCCGACCCGAACAGCAGGGAGCCGGCCACCGAAGCCTCGGTCACGCCGCCCACGATCCCGACGACATCCCCGCCCGCGGCATTGGCGAGGGACAGCCCGCCGGACAGGCTTGCCGTCAGGGCGCCGACCAGGATGCTGGCGAGGCTCAGGCGCCGGGTCCGCTGGTCCTCGGCCTTCTGCAGGCGCACCCGCAACTGGTCGCCCCGCTCGCCTTCACAGTCGATCTCGGCAAGCGTGCCGGAGACGTCCAGCATCGCCAGGAGGATCCGGTCCATGATGTCCTGGCGCAGCCGGAGCAGCCGCAGTTCGGCGCCCTGGCCGCGGGCATTGCTGGCCTCCAGCGCCGCATATTGCCGGAGCGAGGGCAGCGCACCGATCGCCCCGGCAATCCGGATCGCGGTGGGGGAATAGCCCTGCGCAAGGAGCTCCGCCGCGGCTGCCTCGGCCTCGGTGGCGGGCAAGGGTGGTTCGGCGGCTGCAGCCTGTCCCGCATGGGCGGCCGTTGTGCAGATGCGGGTGAATTCCCCACGTGCTGCCGGACCAACCGACGCGACGGGGGAGCTGGCGCATCCGCCCAGGAATGCCGCGCCGAGCATGACGGCGCCGAGACAGGTGGCCGCAGCCGCGTTCATGGATTCCTCTTTTCGCCAGACCGTCCCTGTGCCGCCCGCCAGTATTGAGAGCCAGCGCGTCTAGCCAGCACCCGCTGCGATGGCCCGCTCCACCCGCAGCGCCGCATCCAGCGCCCGGAGTCCGACTCCTCCATCCGCCTCCACCGGCGCGCCCTCGGCGATGCTGGAGATGAAAGCGGCCTGTTCCGCCTCCAGACTGTCATGCTCGGTCCAAGTGGCGCGGTCTATGCCCCAGCCGGGCATGGTGGCGACCGGCTCCGCCCCGCCGGGCCGCACTGCCTCCAGGCTGCGGGCAAGGAAGTCCACCCGCATCTCCCCCTCCGGCCCCAGGATGCGCAGGCGCCGCTCCAGCCCCACGCTGATCCGGCTGGCGGTGACGGTGGCGGCCTCGCCGTTCTCGAAGCGAAGCTGGGCCACGGCGAAATCCGGATGCGGCGACATGACCGCCCGGCCCACCGCCCGCACCTCGGCCAGCGGGGAGGCCGCCAGGGTCAGGACCAGATCCAGGTCGTGGATCATCAGGTCCAGAACCACCGATACGTCCAGGCTGCGCGGCCGGAAGGGCGCGACGCGGGTGGCCTCGAAGGCCATCGCTCCCTGTCCCGCCCCGCTTTGCCGCAAGGTGCGGATGGCGGCGGAATAACGCTCGATATGCCCCACCTGCAGCACCAGGCCGCGGCTGCGGGCGGTGGCGACCAGCTCCTCGGCCTGCGGGATGGTCGCGGCGATCGGCTTTTCGACGAAGAGATGCCGGCCGGCATCCAGGACCCGCATCGCATAGGCATGGTGGAAGGCGGTGGGCACGGCCACCACCACCGCGTCGCTGGCCTCGATCAGTGCCTCGGCCGCCAGGGTCGGTGCCCCGACCTCCGCGGCCACGGCGGCGGCACGGGCCGGGTCGGCGTCATGCACCCCGGAGAGACAGCCGCGCGCCGCCAGCTTCAGCGCATGGAACCGCCCGAAATGCCCGACCCCCAAGACGCCGATCCGCAACCCCATCCGCCCGCATCCCTGATCCGAAAAGGCGGCAGCCTCTAGCAGTCCCGGGCCGGGGTTGCATCCCCGGAGGCACGCCGTCACATTCCCGACGGTATTTCAGGGGGTTTGCCGCCCCCGAAGGGTGACACGCCTCCATGATGTATTTCTCCCGCTGGAAGACTGCCGCAATCCTGGCCGTCTGCCTCCTCGGGGTCCTGCTCTGCGTCCCGAACCTCTTCCCCCGGGACGCGGTGCCCTCCTGGGCGCGGCAATTCTCGCTCGGCCTCGATCTCCGTGGCGGGTCCTACCTGCTGCTCGAAGTCGACATGAATGCGGTGGTGAAGGAGCGGCTGGAGAGCCTGGCCGACAGCGCCCGCACCAAGCTGCGGGCGGCCAATATCGGCTATGTGAACCTGGCTTCCAACGCCGCCACCCGGCAGGTGAGCTTCCGCGTCCGCGATCCCGGCCAGGCGGAGGCGGCAGCGCGGCAGATGCGGGAGCTGGCGAACCAGATCCCCACCGGCGTCGGCACCACCACCCCGGATATCGAGGTGACCACCGCTCCGGACGGCACGGTCACCGCCGGCCTGAGCGAAGCCGGCCTGCGCGCCAAGGCAACCGCCGCGGTGGAGCAATCCATCGAGATCGTCCGCCGCCGCATTGACGAGACCGGCGTGGCGGAGGCGCTGATCGCCCGCCAGGGCACGAACCGCATCCTGGTCCAGCTTCCCGGCGTGGAGGACCCCAACCGGATCAAGGCCCTGCTGGGCAAGACCGCCCGCATGACCTTCCGGCTGGTGGACGAGAATGCCAACCCCAACGCCGCCACCCCGCCCCCCGGCGTGGAATTCCTGCCGGTCGAGGGCATGCCGAACGAACGCCTGCCGGTGCGCCGGCGCGTGGAGGTGGACGGCGCCAACCTGACCAACGCTCAGGCCGGCACCGATGGCCGCACCGGCGAATGGGTGGTGAATTTCGCCTTCGACAGCATCGGCACCCGCCGCTTCGCCGAGGTGACGCGCAACAATGTCGGCCACCGCTTCGCCGTGGTGCTGGACGAAAAGGTCATCACCGCCCCGGTGATCCGGGAGCCGATCACCGGCGGGCGCGGCCAGATCAGCGGCAATTTCACCGCCCAGGGTGCCAACGACCTGGCGGTGCTGCTGCGCGCCGGCGCCCTGCCGGCGCCGCTGACGGTGGTGGAGGAGCGGACGGTCGGGCCGGAGCTCGGCGCCGACGCCATCCGCGCCGGCGTGCTGGCGCTGGCGGCCGGCGCCCTTTTCGTCTTCCTCTATATGGGCTTCGCCTATGGCTTCCTGGGCTGGCTCGCCGACCTTGCCCTGCTGTTCAACATCGTCCTGCTGCTGGCCGGGCTCTCCGTGCTGGAGGCGACGCTGACCCTGCCGGGCATCGCCGGCATCGTGCTGACCCTCGGCACCGCGCTCGATGCGAACATCCTCATCAACGAGCGCATCCGGGAGGAGGTGAAGAACGGCCGCTCGCCGATCAACGCGCTGGAGGCCGGCTTCACCAAGGCCAGTGGCACGATCATGGATTCGAACCTGACGAACCTGATCGCCATGGGCTGCCTCTACGGTTTCGGCAGCGGGCCGATCAAGGGCTTCGCCGTGACGGTGGCGATCGGCACGGTGGTCCAGATGTGGACGGCGACCACCCTGGTCCGCCTCATGGTGTCCTGGTGGTACCGCTGGAAGCGGCCGAAGGAGCTGCCGGTGCTGGAAGGTGGCAAGGGGCTGTTCGGCCGGCTTGCCCGCCCGTTGTTCCGGTTGGTGCCGGACAACACCCGCATCCACTTCATGCGCGGGGCGCGGATCGGGGTGATGACCTCCGCCCTGCTCTCCACCGCCTCGGTCATCGGCGCCTTCTACCCGGGGCTGGAAAAGGGCATCGATTTCAAGGGCGGCATCGTGATGGAGGTGCGCACGCCTGAGGCCGCCAATCTGGCCCTGCTGCGCTCCACCGTCTCCGCGCTCAACCTGGGCGATGTCGGGCTGCAGCAATTCGGCGATGCCAGCACAGTGCTGATCCGCCTGCCCGTCCAGGGCGGCGAGGAGGGTACGCAGCAGGCGGTCAACAAGGTGCGCAATGCCCTGGAGCAGGTGACGCCTGGCACCCGGATCCTGCGCACCGAGGCCGTCGGCAACCGCGTCTCGGGCGAATTGTTCCGCGGCGGGCTGATCGCCCTCGGCATCTCCTTCGTGGCGATGCTGATCTACATCTGGTTCCGCTTCGAATGGCAGTTCGCCATTGCCGGCGTCACCACCCTGCTCCTCGACACCACCAAGGTGGTCGGCTTCATGGTGCTGACCGGGATCGAGTTCAACCTGACCACCGTCGCGGCCATCCTGACCATCATCGGCTTCAATGCCAACGACAAGGTCGTGGTCTTCGACCGAATGCGGGAAAACCTGCGCAAGTACAAGCAGATGCCCCTGGAGCAGTTGGTTGACCTCTCGATCAACGAAACGCTGAACCGAACCCTCGGCACCTCCATGACCTTGCTGCTCTCGGCGGTGCCGCTGGCGCTGTTCGGCGGGGACGAGCTCTCCGGCTTCGCCTGGCTGATGATCTTCGGCATTGTGGTGGGGACGTCCTCCTCCACCTTCATCGCCGCGCCGATTGTGCTCTTCACCGGCCGGAACCGGTTACGGCCCCCATCCGCCCCGGCCGCTGCCGCGCCGAGCCAGCCGGCCAAGCCCCGGACGGCCGCCAAGGTCTGAATGCCGCATCGCCGCCCGCCTCGTCTCGCCGGCCACACCGAGGCCCAGAGCGGGCGGGGTGCTGCGCATCCCACGGACAGACGGTCATATGCCGGACATTCGCCACAAAGCCGATCCATTGTCGCGAAAATGCATCGGATTCTTTAAGCGAAATCGTTGAACACTAGGAGACAGTGTGAGAAAGATGGCGCGGGGACGGCCATCGCTTGGGATCCGTAAGCTGCTCTCCCGCGACCAGGGTAAATGAAATTGGGATTCCCCAGGGGCTTGATAGCATCGCCGTACCACCGCGAGAGAGTATTGGTTCTGGCTCAGGATCCAGCGGTGATCGCCGCGGCCCAGGCCGCCACGCGCCGACTCCGCCGGGCGCCTGCCTTGGTGACCGCTTCGGGGCAGGAGGCCCTCGCGCATCTCGCCGCGCCGGGCAACGGACCCCAGCACCTGATCTGTGATCCGGCGGCGGCGGGATCGAGCTGGCCGCATCTGCTGGCCACCCTCTCCGACCCCTCTGCCCGGACCTCGCTTGTCCTCGTCTCCGCCACGCCGGGGCAGACGCATTCCGGCATGGCGGCACTGCCGGCCGATTCCCGCCGGGTGGCCGATGCGCTGCAACGACCGGTGCAGGAGCCCGCCCAACTGCCGCAGGGGGGCGCCGCAGCCCTGCGGGATGGCCTTTCCAGGGGCGAGATCGCGGTGTGCTACCAGCCCGTGGTCCGCATCGCCGACCGCCGGCCGGTCCTGGTGGAAGCCCTGGCTCGCTGGAATTGCGCCACGGCGCCGATCCCGCCCCATGCCTTCGTGCCGCTGGCCGAGAGTGCCGGGCTGGCAAGGGCCCTGTCCATCGCCGTCGCCACCCGTGCAGCGGCGGAAATCGCGCCGCTATGGCCGCGGCTGCGGCTGGGGGTTTCCGTCAACCTGCCACTCGCCCTGATGCTGCAGGCCGACCTACCGGCGTGGCTGCGCCACGCGCTGAAAGGCTCCGGCCTACAGCCCTGGCAGGTGACGCTGGAACTGACCGAAACCACCGTCGTGCGCGACAGCAGCGCCCTGCGCCGGGCCGTGCTGCGCCTGCGCGAGGCCGGCTATGCGGTGCTGCTGGATGACATCATGCGGCAGGATGAGCGGGATCTGCTGCTGCGCCTGCCCTTCTCCGGCGTCAAGCTGGACCGCAGCCTGGTGGAGGCGCTGCCGGCGAACAGCCATGCCCGGCGCGAGGTGCAGCGGTTGGTGCGGCTGGCGGAGTCGCAGGGCCAGGTGGTGATCGCCGAGGGTGTATCCGATACTCGGCTCTGGGCCGCCGTGCGCAGCCTGGGCGTGCATTTCGCCCAGGGCTTCGGGGTCGGCCGGCCGCTGCCGGCTGCCGCGCTGCCGAGCTGGTCGGCAAGCTGGCGCGGGGGCCATCCCGGCTGAGCAGCCCCAATCCGTGGATCAGCCCGGCAACCAGGCCTCAGCCATAGACCTTCCGATAGAGGGTGATGATCTGCTCCTCCGTCGGCACCCGCGGGTTGTTGGCCGGGCTGCCGGAGGCAAGGGCCTGCCTCGCCATGGTCGGCAGCAGCCCCTCCCAGGCATCCGCGGCGATGCCGTAGGCCTTGGGAGTCGGCACCTGCAATTCCTGGTTCAGTGCGCGCAATTCCTCCAGCAGCCGGGCACCGGCCACCTGGTCGGCATCATCGCGGGTGGCGACGCCGATGGCGCGCGCGGCTTCCGCATAGCGCGGCAGGGCATCGTTCAGGCCGAATTCGGTGACCGCCGGCAGCAGCATGGCGTTGGACAGGCCGTGCGGCACATGGAAATGCGCGCCGATCGGCCGGCTCATGCCATGCACCAGCGCGACGGAGCTGTTGGAGAAGGCCAGCCCCGCCTGCATGGCGCCGAGCATCATCGCCTCCCGCGCTGCCGAATTGCGCGGTTCCCTCCAGACGGTGCGGAGATTGGCGCCGATCAGCCGCATGGCAGAAAGCGCCAGGCTGTCCGCATGCGGGTTGGCGCGCTTGGAGACATAGGCCTCCAGCGCATGGGTCAGGCTGTCGATGCCGGTATCGGCCGTGGTGCGCGGCGGCACGCTGAAGGTCAGCGTGTAGTCCACGATGGCGGCGAGCGGCAGGGCGCCGAGCCCGGCGATCAGCATCTTCTCGTCCGTCTCGGTATCGGTGATGACGGTGAAGCGCGTCGCCTCGCTGCCCGTGCCGGCGGTGGTGGGGATGCAGATGACGGGGACCAGCGCCTTGTCGGCCTGGGCCGGCACCTTGAACTCCCGCATCTTCGTCCCCGGCGGGGCGGCGGCGAGGATGGCCATGGCCTTGGCCGTATCCATCGGACTGCCGCCGCCGAAGCCGATCAGGCAGTCGAAATTCCCGGCCTTGAGGATGGCCACGCCGGCCTCGACCACCGTATCGGTCGGGTCCGGGACGGTGTCGGAGAAGACCTGGGCGGCGATGCCGGCCTTGCGCAGCGGCTCCAGGCAGCGCTCCACGGTGCCGGAGGAGACCATCCAAGGGTCGGTCACGACCAGCGGGCGGAACAGGCCGAATTGCGCCAGTACCTCCGCCACCTGGTTCACGCTGCCCCCGCCGATCCGCATCAGCCGCGGCGAGACGATCGTCGCCACCGTCATGGCACATCCTCCCATTCAAGGTGCAAAGGATAGGGGCGGCCAGAGGCGGCGGCTAGGCCAGGGCGCGGCGCCGGGCCTTCAGTCCCGATAGTCGGGCTGTTCGCGGTCCAGCTTCCGCCGCAGCGCCTGCCAGGGCAGCCAGCCGGTGTTCGGCCCCGTGCCGAACTGGGCGCGCGTCCGCTCCACCGTGCCACGCGAAGGGATGGCAAGCGGGGCGCCGGAGGATTGCGCGGCAAGCTGGATGCGGCAGGCCTGTTCCAGGTAGTACATCCAGTAGAAGGCCTCGGCGACCGTGCGGCCCACCGTCAGCAGGCCATGATGGCGCAGGATCATGCAGGGCTTGTCGCCCAGGTCGCGCACCAGGCGCTCGCGCTCGGAGAGGTTGTCCTCGGCGGCGATGCCTTCATAGTCGTGCCAGGCGACGCGGCCGTCGAACTCCATGGAGATCTGGTTGAGCGGCAGCAGCCCGCCGGACTGCGCCGCCACCGCCATGCCGGCCAGGGTGTGAGTGTGCATGACGCATTGCGCATCGGCGCGGCCAAGATGCACGGCGGAGTGGATGACGAAGCCCGCCGGGTTCACCGGCCAGGAGGTTTCCTGCGCCGGTTCGCCCTCCGCATCCACCAGGACCAGGCTGCTGGCGGTGATCTCCTCGAAGAGCAGCCCGTAGGGGTTGACCAGGAAGCGATGCCCCTGCCCCGGCACCCGCGCCGAGAGATGGGTGAAGACCAGGTCGGTCATGCCGAAGAGCGCGATCAGCCGGTAAGCGGCAGCGAGATCCTCGCGCAATTCGCGCTCGGTCGGCACATGGCTGGGATCGGGGGGAATGGGGGGCGGGGGCAGCGGCATGGCGTTGGTCCTCCACCGCCTATCCTCGCACAAGGCCGCGGCATTCGGGCAAGGCGGTTTGTGCTTGCGGCCCTTGCGCGGGGGCGAGACCCTGTTCGCGGCACATGACGGGAAGCGCCTGGATGTCCCACCCACCCTTCGCCCCCGGCTTCAGGACGACACCCTGGTGGTGGGAGGCGGCCGAGCCACCGGAGCGCGACACGCCGTTGCCGGACCGCGCCGGAATCGTCGTGGTCGGCGGCGGCTATGCCGGGCTGTCGGCGGCGCTGACCCTGCGCCGGCTGGGGCAGGACGTAACGGTGCTGGATGCGGAGCGGATCGGCTGGGGTGCGTCCTCCCGCAATGGCGGCATGGTCTCGGGCGGGCTGAAGCTGGCACGGGCCGGGTTGGAAAGGCGATTCGGCCCGGAGAAGACGCGGCAGATCACCCTGGCCGCCGCCGCGAGCTTTCCCTTCATCGAGGAGACGATCGCGCGGGAGGGGGTCGACTGCGACTATGTCCGCTGCGGTCGCTTCACCGCCGCCTGGTCGCCCCGCCACTACGACGCGCTGGCCGCGCGGGCGGAGTCCATTGCGGAGATCACCGGCCTGCCGACCCGCATGTTGCCGAAGGCGCGGCAGCGGGAGGCCCTGGGCTCCGACCACTACCATGGCGGCATGCTGGTCGAGGCGACCGGCAGCCTGCATCCGGGCAAATATGCCCGCGGCCTGGCCGCGGCGGCGGAACGCGCCGGCGCCAGGCTGGTGGACGGCGTGCGCGTGCAGCGCATCCGGCGGGAAGGAAGCGGCTTCCGCCTCGGCACCGACAAGGGGGAGCTTCGCGCCGATGCGGTGCTGGTGGCGACCAACGGATATTCGCTGGACCGGCGCGGCACGGCGATGCCCTGGCTGGCGCGGCGCCTGGTGCCGCTCAATTCCTACATCATCGCCACGGAGGAACTGGGCGAGGCCGTGATCGACCGCCTCTTCCCTGGACGGCGCATGATCTCCGACACCAAGCGCGTGCTGAACTATTTCCGCCCGAGCCCGGACGGGAAGCGGCTGCTCTGGGGCGGCCGCGCCAGCTTCCGTGCCGCGACGGCGGAGGACACCGCCCCCGTTCTGCACCGCTACATGACCGAATGCTTCCCCGAGCTGAAGGGGGTGAAGATCACCCATGCCTGGACGGGCCATGTGGCCTTCACCTTCGATTACCTGCCGCATATCGGAGTGCAGGATGGCATCCATTATGCCGCCGGCTGCCAGGGCAGTGGCGTGGCGATGGCGACCTGGCTGGGCCACAACGCCGCGCTGAAGCTTGCCGGCGCAGCGAATGAGCCCTTCGCATTGGACGGGCTGCCCTTCCCGACCAGGCCGCTCTATTCCGGCGATCCCTCCTGGTTCCTGCCCCTTATCGGCGGCTGGTACCGCCTGCGCGACCGGATCGACCGGATCGCCGCCTGAGGTCGGGCGCCCTGGCTACACCGCCCGGTGGCGGTCCGATGCGGTCTGCCCGTTCGGCAGCTTCGGGGCCTCGAAATCCTCGGCCCGCGCCGCCTCGACGCAGTTCCGCCCGCGCGCCTTGGCCCGGTACAGCGCCGCATCCGCCGCGGCGATGGCAATCGGCACCTCCGTGCCAGCCGGTGCGACCGCCACGCCGATGCTGACGGTAATGCTCAACTCCGCCGGCCCGATCGGGATCGGCGCCGCGCTGAGGGCGGCGCGCAGGCGCTCGGCGACAGTGGTGGCATCCTCCGGCGGGGCACTGGCCAGCGCGACTAGGAATTCCTCGCCGCCAAAGCGCGCCACGACATCGGCGGCACGGAGATTCGCCTTCAGCCGCTCCGCCACCTCCCGCAACGCGGCGTCGCCGGCGGCATGGCCGTAGCTGTCGTTGATCGCCTTGAAGCGGTCCACATCCAGCAGCAGGATGGAGGTATTGCTGCCCCGCAGCATCCCTTCCAGGTGACGGTGCACGTAGCGGCGGTTGCGGAGCCCGGTCAGCGGATCCGTCACCGCCAGTTCCAGCGAGCGGTCGAGATCCGCCCTGAGCCTTTCCTCGTAGCGTCGCCGCCGGATCTGGTTGCGCACCCGCGCCCGCATCTCGTTGGGGTCTATCGGGCGCAGCACATGATCGTTGGCGCCAAGGTCAAAGCCACGCAGCACCAGACCACGCTGGCTGGAATCGGCAACCAGCAGCAGCGGCAGGTCCCGGGTCGCTACCTGCGCCCGCAGGCGGGAGGCAAGGCGCAGGGAGTCGCCGCCCTGCGGCGAAAGGCACAGGATGGCGATGTCGAAGCCCCCGGCGGAAAGGACCTCCAGCGCCTCCGCCGGGCCGGTCACGGCGACGGTCCGCAGCCCCTCCTCCGCCAGGCCACGGGCGATCTCCTCCGCCTCCGCTGCCTCCGCCAGCACCAAGGCAGAGGCACCCTGGATACTGGGGCTCGGATCCGGCAGCGGCTCGAAGCCCAGCAGCCGGGCGGTTTCGGAGCGCAGGCGGAAGGCGTCCTGCACCTGCTTCACCCGCAGCAGCGCCCGCATCCGGGCAAACAGGGTGGCGTCGTCCACCGGCTTGGAGAGAAAGTCGTCCGCCCCCGCCTCCAGGCCCCGGACGCGCTCCGCCGGGTCCACCAGGGCGGTAATCATCACCACCGGGATATGGGCCGTGGCGGGATCGGCCTTCAGGGCGCGGCAGACCTCATAGCCGTCCATGCCCGGCATCATCACGTCCAGCAGGACGATATCGGGAGCCCAGCGCGCTGCCATGGCCAGCGCATCCGGCCCGTTCGATGCCAGTTCAACCTCGTAATACTCGGCCGTTAGCTTGGCCTCGAGCAGGCGCAGGTTGGCCGCGATGTCGTCCACCGCGAGGATGCGGGCCGTCATCTCGCAAGTCCGTGACCGGGCAAGCCGGGACGGAAGGCGGAACCGCAGGGCATCTGGGTCGCCTTTGCGCATGGCCCCGGAACGGGGTCCGGCCGGGGCTCCCCGGCCATGTCGCATGGGTAGAGGAGATCGGCATGTCCGGCCTGACCGCAAGCGAACGGGTCAAGCCCCGCCACGGCACGAACGCGGCACTGTTCTTCCGCCGCTGGCTTGCGAACCCCTTGCAGATGGGATCCGTCATCCCCTCGTCCCCCAGCCTGTGCCGCCGCATCGCGGCGCTGGTCACCTGCGGGCCGGATGAGGTGGTGGTGGAACTCGGTGCCGGGACCGGGGCGGTTTCCCGCGCGCTGCTGGCGGCCGGGATACCGCCGGAGCGGCTGATGGTGTTCGAGATCGTGCCGGAGATGGCGAGCCATCTGCGTGAGGTTCTGCCCGGCGTGACCGTGATCTGCGACGATGCCTTCGACCTGCCCCGTGCCCTGCCGAGACGCTGGCACGGCAAGGTGGGCACAGCGATCTGCGGCATTCCACTGGTGATGCTTCCGCGGGCGCGGCAGCGCCGCTTCGTGGAGGCGGTGGAGGCGGTGGCGCCGGGCCGGGGTTTTCTGCTCTATACCTACTGCATCACTTCGCCCCTGCCCTACCGGAAGCTGGGCCTTACGGCGCGGCGAGAGGCCTGGACGCCGTTCAATTTTCCCCCAGCCAGCGTCTGGCGGTACCAGCCGGCACGCTAGAGGCAACATCCATCCCGCCTCTGGATACACACCTGCGCGTCGTCCTCCTTCGCAACGGCATTGAACGGGACGTACCACAGAACCAGCGATTGCACGAGGTCAGGATTGCCACACGCAGTCCTGGCAATTCCAATTTGATTACGCACTTGTCAGTACGACTTCCGAGCCGTCCGCCTTGCGGATGCGCGCCACCAGCCTGGCATGGGGGCTGCGGCGGACACGCACGGCCTCCTCCAGGCCCCGCTCGGCCAAGGCGGCGCGAACCGCCTCGGCCTCCGGGTGCTCGGCCTCCAGGGAGATCAGACGGCAGCCGCTGTCGGGAATGCTGGCGGCTGCGCCCTCCCCGCGCCACTGGATCAGCGCCGGGATCAGGTTGTCCATGTCCTGGCGCTGCGGCGGGAAGGCAATGCGCCAGCGCAGCTCGCCGCGGCGCATCTCCCGCATCTCCCCGGCGCGGGGGCCGAGGCGGGCGAAGACCGCGTCCAGCACCGGCGTCCGCGCCACCCAGGCCAGCAGCCGCGGCTCCGCTTCCAGCACCATGCGGGTGCCGGGATCGTCAAGATCGAAGAGCCGGGGGTGCGGCGGGTCCGGCTGCTCCGGATCCGCAGCGATGATTTCGAGGTAACAGTCGCGGCCGAGGCCGACCAGCATGTTGTGGGTGCCGTAACCCTCATGCCGGCCGCCCGCCTGCGGCTCCACGCCGAGATGCTGCCGGACGAAGGCCGCCCCTTCCTCCAGCGTGCGGGCGCCAAGGACGATGTGGTCGATCTCCGCCATGTTACCTCCCTCGCTGCGCCCCGGTTGCGCAGCCCGGCAGTCTAACGCGGGGCGAACTGCGTCTTGCCGAACATGTTCTCGCGCCACTGGTCGGTGATAGGCCCCTGACGCTGCCGATCGGCCAGAACCTGCACGCCACGCTGCACGGCCGGGCGGGCGGCAATGGCATCATGCCAGCGTTTCACATTCGGGTACTGCGCGAGATCAATTCCGCGCCGGTCCGGGTTCCGGATCCAGGGGAAAGTGCAGATGTCGGCGATGGAGTAGTCCGGACCGGCAAGATAGTCGCTTTCCCCCAGGCGCTTGTTGAGCACGCGGTGCAGACGGGCAACCTCGTTGGTGTAGCGCTCGATGGCGTAGGGGATCTTCTCCGGCGCGTAATTGGCGAAGTGGTTGTACTGGCCGAACATCGGCCCGACCCCGCCCATCTGGAACATTGTCCATTGCAGGCAGCGGTAGCGGGTGACGGGGTCCTTCGGCAGCAGGTCGGAGCCGGTCTTTTCCGCCAGGTAGATCAGGATGGCTGCGGATTCGAAGAGGCTGAATGGCTTTCCGTCCGGTCCTTCGGGATCAACGATGGCCGGGATGCGGTGGTTCGGGGTGATGGCGAGGAATTCGGGCTTGAACTGGTCGCCGGCACCGATATCCACCGGGACCACCTCATAGGGAAGGCCAAGTTCCTCCAGCATGATGTGGACCTTGTGGCCGTTCGGCGTCGGCCAGGACCAGACCTGGATGGGAGCGGGCATGGCATCGTCTCCTGCTTGTCGGCGGAGACGATGCCGCCCAGGACGGCGCAAACGCAACCCCGGGGAGTTTCCCGGCCTCGCGACGGCTATGCGTTGCCGTTAAGGTAGTCCATCGCCGCCTGCACCCCGCCCGGCTTGTGCGGCACGCCCGCGGCCCGGAGACCCATCTCCACGCCGCCCAACGTGCCGATGAGCTGCAGGTCACCGAGATCGCCAAGATGGCCGATGCGGAACACCCTGTCGTTCAACTGGCCGAGGCCGTTGCCCAGGCTCATGTTGAACTTCTCCAGGATCGTGGCGCGCAGGGCGTTGGCGCTGTGTCCCTCCGGTACCCGCACCGCGGTCAGGCTGCTGGAATAGTGGCGCGGGTCCTGGCACTGGATCTCCAGGCCCCAGGCGCGCACGGCGCGGCGCGTTGCCTCGGCGAAGCGGTCGTGGCGGGCGAAGACATTCTCCAGCCCCTCCTCCAGCAGCATGTCCACCGCGGCGTCCAGGCCGTAGAGAAGGTTGGTCGCCGGCGTGTAGGGGAAGTAGCCGGTGGCGTTTGAGGCGATCATCGGCCGCCAGTCCCAGAAGCTGCGCGGCAGTTTCGCCGTCTCCGCCGCCTTCAGCGCCTTGGCGCTGATTGCGTTGAAGGAGAGGCCCGGCGGCAGCATCAGCCCCTTCTGACTGCCCGCCACCGTGACATCCACGCCCCATTCGTCATGCCGGTAGTCGATGGAGGCGAGCGAGGAGATGGTATCGACCATCAGCAGCGCCGGATGGCCGGCGGCATCCATGGCGCGGCGCACCTCATCGATGCGGCTGGTGCAGCCGGTGCTGGTCTCGTTGTGCACCACGCAGACGGCCTTGATGGCGTGCTCCTTGTCGGCACGCAGATGCGCCTCGATCGCCGCCACGTCGGCGCCGCGGCGCCAGTCGGTACGGATGAATTCAGGCCGCAGGGAGAGCCGCTCCGCCATCTCCTTCCAGAGGGTCGCGAACCAACCCGTCTCGCACATCAGCACCCGGTCGCCGGGCGAAAGGGTATTGGTCAGCGCCGCCTCCCAGGCCCCGGTGCCGGAGGCCGGGTAGATCACCACATGGGAGGAGGTCTTGAAGATGAGCCGGATCTTCTCCAGCAGCGCCTTGCCCATCTTCCCGAAATCCGGGCCGCGATGGTCCATGGTCGGGTTATCGATGGCCCGCAGCACGCGGTCCGGGACATTGGTTGGACCGGGGATCTGCAGGAAATGCCGGCCAGCGACATGCCTGGACTGGTAATAGGCCATGGGAATACCCCCTCTGCGTCGGAGGGGTTATGCCCCGCATCCATGCAAAACAGCCAATGAATTCGCCTTGTCGGATTGATGAGTATTATAGATCGGACAGCGGGGCGGTCCGAGGCTAGGTTGCGCCCCGACCAGAGGACCGCCGCATGAACGCCTTCACCATCCCCGCCAATCGCATCGGCGACAGCCGCCTGGCCGACCGGCTGCGCCGGGAGACCGAGGGAGAGGTGCTATTCGCGCCCGCCGATCGCGGCCGCTACGCCACCGATGCCAGCATCTACCAGATCGAGCCGGTCGGCGTGCTGGTCCCCCGGCGCATCGAGGATGTGGAAGCGGCCCTGGCGATCTGCCGGGAGGAGGGCATCCCCGTTCTGCCCCGCGGCGGCGGCACCAGCCAGTGCGGCCAGACGGTGAACCGGGCGCTGGTCATCGACTGCACCAAGCATCTGCGACGCGTGCTCTCCGTGGATGCGGAGGCCGGCATCGCCACGGTGGAGCCCGGCATCACCCTTGGCGCGCTGAACGAGGCGCTGAAGGCCACGGGGAAATTCTTCCCGGTCGATCCCTCCACCTGGCAGCGCTGCACCATCGGCGGCATGGCGGGCAACAATTCCTGCGGCAGCAAGTCCATCCGCTACGGGCTGATGGCGGACAATGTGCTGGGCATCGATGCGCTGCTGGCCGATGGCTCGCGCTTCCGCTTTGCCGATCTGCCGGACAATCTCGGGGCGGATGTGCCCTCCGGCATCGCCGACCTGATCCAGCGCCTGCGCGCGCTCGGGGCGCGGGAGGCGGAGGAGATCGCCGCCCGCTTCCCGAAGCAGCTTCGCCGCGTCGGCGGCTACAATATCGACGCGCTCACCCCCGCCGCGCGCGCCGCCGGAAGGGCCAACCCGGCACGGCTGCTGGTGGGCAGCGAGGGCACCCTCGCCTTCTCCGCCGCGCTCGACCTGAAGCTCTGGCCGATCAAGCCGCGCAAGGTGCTGGGCATCTGCCAGTTCCCCACCTTCCGCGCCGCCATGGAGGCGAGCAAGCATCTGGTGACGCTGGACCCGGAAGCGGTGGAACTGGTGGATCGCACCATGATCGACCTTGGCCGCTCCATCCCGCTCTACCGCGCCACCATCGACCGCATGGTGAAGGGCGAGCCGGACAGCCTGCTCATTGTCGAATTCCACGGCCAGGAGGACGCGCCGCTGTTGCGCGATCTCGACCGGCTGGAGGAGATGATGGGCGATCTCGGCTATCCCGATGCCGTGGTCCGTGCCACCGATCCCGGATTCCAGGCCGCCATCGCCGAGGTGCGGGAGGCTGGGCTGAACATCATGATGAGCATGAAGGGGGATGGTAAGCCCGTCTCCTTCATCGAGGACTGCGCCGTCTCCCTTGAGGATCTGGCCGACTACACCGAACGCCTGAACGAGGTCTTCGCCCGCCACGGCACCAAGGGCACCTGGTATGCCCATGCCAGCGTTGGCTGCCTGCATGTCCGCCCGGTGCTGAACATGAAGGATCCCGCCGATGTGCGGCGGATGCGGGAGATTGCAGAGGAATGCTTCGCCCTGGTGCGCGAATACAAGGGCAGCCACAGCGGCGAGCATGGCGATGGCATCGTCCGCTCCGAATTCAACGAGCCGATGTTCGGCCCCCGCATCGCCCGCGCCTTCGAGGCGGTGAAGGATGCCTTCGATCCCGCCGGCCTGCTGAATCCCGGCCGCGTCGTCCGCCCGCCGCGCATGGATGACCGCAGCCTGTTCCGCTACTTCCCGGACTACGCCGCCGATCCGAAGGCGGTGCCGGCGCTCGACTGGTCCGCATGGCCTGGCCCGCAGGGCGGGTTCCTCGGCGCGGTCGAGATGTGCAACAACAACGGCACCTGCCGGAAGTTCGACGCCAATGTCATGTGCCCAAGCTTCCGCGTCACGCGCGACGAGCAGCATCTGACGCGCGGCCGCGCCAATACCCTACGCCTTGCCCTGACCGGCCAGCTTGGGCCGGATGCGCTGGCGTCGGACGAAGTCGCGGCGGCCATGTCGCTCTGCGTCTCCTGCAAGGGCTGCCGGCGGGAATGCCCGACCGGCGTCGATATGGCGAAGATGAAGATCGAGGTGCTGCACGCCCGGGCCAAGGTACGCGGCATCCGCGCCAAGGACCGGCTGATCGCGGAGATGCCGCGCTGGGCGCCCTTCGCCGCCATGGTCCCCTTCCTGGCCAATGCGCGGGACCGCGTGCCGGGCCTCGCTGCGCTGTCGGAGCGGCTGCTCGGCTTCGCCGCCGGGCGCAGCCTGCCGCGCTTCCGCCGCGATACCTTCCATGACGCCGAACTGCCGGCGCCGAGTGGGCGGGAGGATGAGGTCATCCTCCTTCCCGACCTGTTCAACCGCTACTTTGAACCGGAGAACCTCCGCGCCGCCGCCCGCGTGCTAAGTGCCGCCGGCTACCGGCCCGTCGTCGCCCGCCCGCCCCGCGGGGCGCGGCCGCTGGATGACGGCCGTACCTATCTGGCGGCGGGAATGGTGGACCGGGCTCGGGCGGAGGCGCGCCGGACCCTGGAGGCCCTTTCTCCCTTCACCGCGCCGGTGATCGGCATAGAGCCCTCCTGCCTGCTGACCCTGCGCGACGAATTCCTGTCCCTGCTGCCGGGCGAGGCGACGCAGCGCCTGGCCGGGCGCGCCCTGCTGCTCTCGGAATTCCTGGCGCGGGAGAAGCCGGCGCTCAACCTGAAGCCGGTGGCGCCGGCCGCGCATATCCACGGCCATTGCCACCAGAAGAGCTTCTCGGCCTTCCCCGCCGCGGTCGCGATGCTGAACCGGGTGCCGGGGCTGAAGGTGATGCCGATCACCTCCTCCTGTTGCGGCATGGCCGGCAGCTTCGGCTATGAGGCGGAGAACCTTGCCGTCTCGAAGGCCATGGCCGAACTCTCCCTGCTGCCTGCGGTGCGCGCCGCGCCGGCGGAGCATCTGATCGTCGCCGACGGCACCTCCTGCCGCCATCAGATCCGCGACCTGAGCGGGCGGGAGGCGCTGCACAGCGTCCGCGTGCTGGAGCGCGCCCTGGCATGAGCGAATGGCAGGACATCCTGGATTTCTGGTTCGCCGGCAACCGCCACGCCTTCCGCCAATGCTGGTTCAGGCCGGATCCCGCCTTCGACGCCGCGATCGCCGCGCGCTTCGGCGCCGCGCTCGGCCCGGCGATGGCCGGGGCGCTGGATGGCTGGGCCGCAGCCCCCTCCGGCGCCCTTGCCCTCTGCCTGCTGCTGGACCAGTTCCCGCGCAACCTGCACCGCGGTACGGAACGGGCCTATGCCGCCGATGCCAAGGCGAGGGAGGTCGCCCGCGCCGCCGTGCTGCGGGACCGGCACGATCTGGCCCTGACGCCGGTCGAGCGGATCTTCCTCTATCTGCCCTTCGAGCATTCGGAGGATATGGCGGACCAGAACCTCTCGGTCGCGCTGTTCGAGGGGCTGCGCGATGACCCGGCCATGCGGGCGCCGGGCGGCGGCATCGACTATGCTTGGCGCCATTGGCTGGTGATCCGCCGCTTCGGGCGGTTCCCGCACCGCAATGCGGCCCTCGGCCGCGCTTCCACGCCGGAGGAGCTGGCCTATCTGGCACAGCCCGGCGCCGGCTTCTGAAGCGCCCTTTTTCCGCCCCTTCCGCACCGTGCCTCCGTGGGCAGAGGTTGCCGCCAACGGTCGCGCCGGCGCCAACCCTCCTTGCTGCCCTGCCTTGCATGGGCCGCATGGCGGCTCTTTCGCAGCGCAACATCATCTTGCACCGCAGCATCACCTGCTTCACAGTGCCGTCAACAACACGGGAGTTGCGACGACCACGGCCCTGAACGGAACGAAGGCCGACCGATGGGGACCCTTGCGGGTATCGGGCGGTCCAAGGGGGTCGTATGCGGAGACGCGAGATTCTGGGCGCCGCACTGGCCGTGCCCGCCATCCTGCGCACCGGCCTTGCCCGGGCAGACGAGCCGGTGCCGGTGGATGTGGAGCTGATCCTGGCGGTGGATTGCAGCCGCTCTGTCGATCCGGAGGAGCAGGAAATCCAGTTCAGGGGCTATGAGGCCGCCTTCCGCGATCCCCGGCTGATCGCGGGCATCACCGGTGGCCCTGTCGGCGCCATCGCCTGCATGATGTTCCTCTGGTCAGGCTGGAACACCCAGCGCGTCGTCGCCCCCTGGACGCTGATCGACAGCCCGGAGAGCGCCCACCGCTTCGCCGATATGATCGCCGCCGCGCCGCGGCAGACCTGGCTCTACACCTCCATCTCCGGCGCTATGGATTTCGCGGCGAAGCAGTTCGGCCAGGGCTTCGAGGGGATGCGCCGGGTCGTGGACATCTCCGGCGACGGGATGAACAATTCAGGCCGTCCGGTGAAGGAAGCGCGGGCCGAGGCGCTGGCCCAGGGGATCATCCTGAACGGCCTCGCCGTGCTGGACCGCACGCCGCAGCCGCCGCTCGATCCCTCCTCAGCCCCGCCCCCGCTGGACGCCTATTACCAGGCGGAAGTGATCGGCGGCCCCGGCGCCTTCCTGGTGGTGGCCGAGGGCTTCCAGGCCTTCGAGACCGCGGTCCGGCGCAAGATCATCCGCGAAATCGCCGCCCTGCCGCCCCCCGGCCCTCTGGTGGAACGCTACGCCTGATCGTCTGTCCGGGGTCCGGCACCAGGAGCGATCAGGACCGAAGCCCGGACAGCGCAGCCCTTGCCGGGCCGATCCCACGGCCATTCCCGGATGGGCTCCGAGGCTTGGCGCGGGCGGCGCCGGCGTTATGGTCGGCACCATGCCAGATTCCCACCGGCCGGATGAGGACGCCATCGCCACGGAGATCCTGCGCCAGACCGCGGCCTGCCGTGCCGGTGGCTCGATCAGCCCCAGCGATGTAGCCCGCGCCCTGGCCGGCGGGGAGGACGGGCCGTGGCGCCCCTTGCTTGGCCCGGTGCGACAGGCCGCAATGGCTCTGGCCCGCGCCGGGCGCATCGAGATCCTGCGCAAGGGCAAGCCGGTGCCGGCCGAGGGCGTGCGCGGCGTCATCCGGTTGCGCGCCGCGCCCGGGGCCAAGGGTGAGGCGTGAGCGCGCCGCTTACTGCCCTGTTCGCCCGTGACTCCGGGGGCCTGCCGCCGCCCAAGCCGGTGGATTTCGCCGCGCTGGTCCTGCCGCGTTCTCCTAATGCCTGCCTCGCCGCCCCGCCCGGGGCGCATCCCCAGGCGCAGATCACCGTACCGCCCCTGCCCGCCGATGCCGCCACCGCCTGGCCGGTTCTGCGGCGCCTGGGCGGGCAGTTCCCCCGCACCTTCCACCTCGCCGAATGGCCGGAGCGGAGGCAGGCGCAATGGGTGGCGCGCTCCGCCCTGTTCCGCTTCCCGGACATCCTCGTCGCCGAGCTGGTGCCGGGGGTCGCGGGGGCCGGCCTGTTCCTTTATTCCCGCAGCCTGTTCGGCTGGTCCGATCTCGGCGTGAACCGCAGGCGGGTTGAAGCCTGGCTAGCCGCCATCGAGGCCGCGCTGCGCCGACTCTGAACCATTCCCCCGGAGACGACGATGCGTCGCATCAGCCCCTTCCTGCGTGACGCCTGGCGCCTCGCCGGCCCCTACTGGCGCAGCGAGGAACGCTGGCGCGGCCGGCTGCTGCTCGCCGTCGTCGTCATCCTGAACCTGGCCCTGGTCGGGATGAGCGTGCTGCTCAGCTACTGGAACCGGGAATTCTTCAACAGCCTCCAGGCCAAGGATGGGGACGCCTTCTGGAGCCTGCTCTTCTGGTGGCGGCAGACGGATAGCGGGCCGATGCCCGGCTTCGTCTTCGTCGCCACCATCTACATCCTGGTCGCGGTCTATGCGCTCTATCTTCGCCAGGCATTGCAGATCCGCTGGCGGCGCTGGCTGACGCGGGAATACCTGGACCACTGGCTCGCCGACCGGGCCTATTACCGCATCGCGCTAACCAGTCCCGGCACCGACAACCCGGACCAGCGCATCGCCGAGGACCTGCGCATGTTCGTGGACGGGACGCTGACGCTCGGCCTCGGGCTGATGCGCTCGGTCGTCTCGCTGGCCAGCTTCTTCGTGGTGCTCTGGACGCTGTCGGGGCCGCTGACCGTGTTCGGCATCACCATCCCCGGCTACATGGTCTGGGTGGCGCTGCTCTATGCCATGCTCGGCACCTGGCTGGCGCATCTGGTCGGGCGGCCGCTGATCTGGCTGAACTTCAACCAGCAGCGGATGGAGGCCGATTTCCGCTACGCCCTGGTGCGCTTCCGCGAGAATGCCGAGGGCATCGCCCTCCATGCCGGCGAAGCGGACGAGAAGCGCAGCCTGCTCAGCCGCTTCCATGGCGTGGTGGAGAATTGGTGGGCGATCATGGTCGCCACCAAGCGCCTGACCTTCTTCACCAGCGGCTATACCCAGGTGGCGATCGTCTTCCCCTTCGTCGTCGCCTCCCCCGGCTATTTCGCCGGCCGCATCCCGCTGGGCGGCCTGACCCAGACAGCGGCTGCCTTCGGCGAGGTGCAGGGCGCCCTCTCCTGGTTCGTGGACAATTACGCGGCGCTGACGGAATGGCGGGCAACGGTGCACCGCCTCACCGGCTTCGCCGATGCGATCAAGGCCGCCCGCACCGCCGCGGCGGCCGGGGCCGGGGTGCACACCGCAACCGGGGACCGCCCGGACCTGGCCCTGCAGGACGTGACCCTGGCGCTGCCGGATGGCCGGGTGCTTGTCCATGATGCCGAGGCGAGCATAGCCCCGCACGAATCGGTGGTGATTGCCGGTCCCTCCGGCGCCGGCAAGTCCACCTTGTTCCGCGCCATCGCCGGCATCTGGCCCTTCGGCAGTGGCAAGGTGCAGGTTCCGGCCGGGGCGCGGGCGCTGTTCCTTCCGCAGCGGCCCTATCTGCCGCTCGGCACGCTGCGCCACGCCATCTGCTACCCGCGCGATGAGGCGGAAATACCGGAGGAGGCGGTGCGGGCGGCGCTGCGCGATGTCGGCCTCGGCTATCTCGAAAACCGGCTGGACGAGGAGGATGCCTGGGACCGTCACCTCTCCGGCGGCGAGCAGCAGCGGGTGGCGTTCGCCCGCGCCCTGCTGCACAAGCCCGACTGGCTGTTTCTGGACGAGGCGACGGCCAGCCTGGACCCGGAGGCGGAGGCCCGGCTCTATACCCTGCTGAAGGAGAGGCTGCCGGAGACTGCCCTGGTCTCCATCGCCCATCGCCCGGCGATCGCGCAGTACCACCGGCGGATGTGGCGCGTGCAGGACGGGAAGCTGCTCGCCAACGCCTGACCGGGCAGGCAACCGGGCCGCCCCGCTCCCGTTCTGGCCGCGGGCCGGGACCGGCCGCAGGGTATGGGCCGTCGCGATGATGCAGCGGGTCTGGACGCTCCTCAGGGATACGCTGGAGGGCTACTTCAACGACGGCGCGATGAGCCGTGGTGCCGCCGTGGGCTTCTACACCGTCTTCTCCATCGCGCCGCTCCTGGTCATCGCCACTGCCATGGCCGGCTTCGTCTTCGGCCAGGATGCGGTGGAGGGCGCGATCGCCGAGCAGTTGCGCGGCCTGTTGGGCGAGCGCGGGGCCGCGACGGTGCAGGACATGATCCGCGGCGCGAGCAATTGGACCAAGGGCACCATTGCCACCGTCGTCGGCGTGATCACGCTGCTGCTGACCGCCAGCGGCGTCTTCAGCGAATTGCAGGCGGCACTGAACGAGATCTGGAAGGCGCCGCTTCCGCAAGGCGGCGGCGTCACCGGCGCGGTCACGCGCCTGATGCGGGCCAAGGCCGCAAGCCTCGGCCTTGTTGCGGCCACGGGCTTCCTGATGCTGGTCTCGCTGCTGGTCAGCGCTGCGCTCACGGCGCTGGCAACCTGGGTCGGTGGAATCCTGCCGGAGGTGGCGGCCCTGCTCGGCATCGCCAACTTCCTGGTGACGCTCCTGATGATCACGCTGCTCTTCGCGGCGATCTACAAGATGCTGCCGGACCGCGACCTGCACTGGCGCGATGTGGCCGTGGGCGCCGTGGTGACCGCCCTGCTCTTCACCATCGGGAAGACATTGATCGGCTGGTATATCGGAGGCAGCCGCATCGCCACCACCTATGGCGCGGCTGGCGCGCTGATGGTTCTGCTGATCTGGGTGTACTACTCCGCCCAGATTTTCCTGCTGGGAGCGGAATTCACCAAGGCATGGGCCGGATTGGGCGGCAATCCGGAGGCGCTGGCCGCCGGCGCGCGGCCGCCGGAGGCCATGCCGGACCGGCCGCGCCGCCGACGGCGCAGGGAGGCGAATGAAGCGGCTGCCATGGGCCCGAAGCCGCCGGGCAGGGTGCGCGGAGTTCTGCTGCACCTTGCGGCCATGGGCGCCGTGCTGGTTTCGGCTCTCCGCCGGGCACGATGACCTCGCCGGCGTCAACGCCGCGAGGACAGCTTCGCCCCCATCGGCGTCTGGCCTTCAACTGTGCTCGCGCACCAGCCGCAGCACCGCATCGGCATAACGTTCCAGCTTGCTGCGGCCGACGCCGGGGATCATGGCCAGCTCCTCGGCATCCTCCGGCCGGCGCTCGGCGATGGCCTCCAGCGTGTCGTTCTGGAAGATGACATAGGCCGGCACGCCCTGCTCAGCCGCCTCCCGCTTCCGCCAGGCGCGCAGTGCATCGAAGAGCGGGTCGCCGGCCATGGCGGGTTCGGCAATTCGCGTCGCGCTGCGCTCGCGGGCTGCGGGGCGGGTCAGGGTGTCCTGGCGCAGCAGGACCTTGCGCTCGCCCTTCAGGATCGGCCGCGCCGCCTCCAGCGGCACCAATTCGCCGTGGTTCTCCACGGCGACGTCGAGCGCGCCCATGGCCACCAATTGCCGCGCCACCCCGCGCCAGGCAGCATCGGACAAGTCCTTGCCGACGCCGAAGGTGGGCAGGCGGTCATGCGCGAACTGCGCGACCTTGTCGGTCAGCCGGCCGCGCAGGACATCGATGACATGGCCCAGGCCGAAGCGCCGCCCGGTGCGCAGCACGGCGGAGAGCAGCTTTTGCGCCGGGATGGTGCCGTCGAACAGCTTCGGCGGGTTCAGGCAGGCATCGCAGGCGCCGCAATGCTCCGGCCCGTCCTCCCCGAAACAGCGCAGCAGAATGCGGCGGCGGCAGGTGGCGGCCTCGGCGATGGCGACCATGGCTTCCAGCCGCGCCCGCTCGATGCGCTTCTGCTCCTCCGGCGCCGGGCTCTCGGCGATGCGATGGCGGGCGAGCGCGATGTCGCCGGCACCGTAGAGCAGCAGGGCGTGGGCCGGCGCCCCGTCCCGCCCGGCGCGGCCGATCTCCTGGTACCAGCTCTCCGGGCTGCGCGGCAGGTCGAGATGCGCCACCCAGCGCACATCCGGCCGGTCGATGCCCATGCCGAAGGCGATGGTCGCCGCCATGATGACGGCATCGCCGCGGGCGAAGCGCCGATGCGCCTCCCGCTTCGCCTCCGGGTCCATGCCGGCATGGAAGCAGAGCGCGTCATGGCCATCGGCGCGCAGCCATTCGGCGGTCTGCTCGGTCTTGGCGCGGGTGCCGCAATAGACGATGCCGGCGCCGGTGCCGTCGCCCGCCGCCTTGATGAAGGCGCGGAGCTGCGCCCGCTCCTGCTCCCGCGGCTCGGCGGTGATGCGGATGTTCGGCCGGTCGAAGCCGCCGCGGAAGACAGGCGAGTCCAGCAGGCCGAGCTGTGCCCTGATGTCCTCCACCGTCCGCGGATCGGCTGTGGCGGTCAGGGCGAGGCGTGGCACCTCCGGGAAACGTTCCGCCAGCACGGCAAGGCCGCGGTATTCCGGGCGGAAATGATGGCCCCACTGGCTGACGCAATGCGCCTCGTCCACCGCGAAGAGGGCGATGCGCCGCTCCGCCAGGCGGGAGAGCGTGCCCTCCAGGGTCAATCTCTCGGGTGAAACGTAGAGCAGCTTCACCTCGCCCCGCGCCAGGTCCCGCCGGACCTCCCGCGCCGCTTCCTCCGGCAGGTCGGAATGCAGGGCGGCGGCGGCGACGCCCTGCTGCCGCAGGGCCGCCACCTGGTCCTCCATCAGCGCGATCAGGGGCGAGACGACAACGCCCAGCCCCGGCCGGCACAGCGCCGGCACCTGGTAGCAGAGCGACTTGCCGCCGCCGGTCGGCATCAGGACAAGGCCGGAGCCGCCCATCATCACATGACGGACGATCTCCTCCTGCCGGCCGCGGAAGCCGGGATGGCCGAAGACCCGGTGCAGAACCTCCTCGGGATCCGCACCGATGGTCTCCGGGGTCAGAGAATCGGGCATGGCAGGGTCATGCCATGCCATGGCGGCCGCGTCAGCCGCCATCATGGAACGGAACGCCCGGGAATCTAGCTGCCGATGCGGATCTCCACCCGGCGGGACTCGGTCGGGATCATCTCATAGGGCACCGGGCCGCGCGGGCGGATCTGGATGCGGCTGGCCGGAACGCCTTCGGCGATGAGGGTGTCGGCCACCATGCGGGCGCGCGCGTCGGACAGGGCCTGATTGTAGCCCTGGCTGCCAGCGGGCCCGGCGAAGCCCATCACCGTCACCGGGGCATCGGGATTGGCCTTGGCGAGCCGCGCCGCCGCGGCCACCGTCGCCCGGCCGCTATCGTTGAGCGCGGCACTGTCCTCGGTGAAGAACACCACCGGCACCGGCGCCTGCGTCGCCTCGCCCTGGGGCATCTGGCAGGCGCCAAGGACAGGCAGGAGGGCGGCAAGCAGGACGCGACGGCGCATGGACGACTCCGGTTCGAGATTCTTCCGAATCAGTCCGAAGTTTCATGAACCCGTCAACCATCACGGGCATGCCTGCCGGGCCTGCCGCCTCAACGCGAACAGGCGGCGCCCCCGAGGACGCAGAATTTGGCGCAGTGCGGATGGTTCAGCGGCACCGGCCGGGACGCCTCGGCCAGGGTTGTGCCCAACTCGAATTGCGAGTCGTAGGGCAGGAGGGTGCAGGCGACCACGGCGGGGCGCGCGGCGCCCCGGCGCTTCACCACCATGCGGGCGGAGGCGCACATTACCGAATCCGGGCTCTTGCCCAGGATGCCCCAGCAAGCCTCGGTGATTTCCGGCACATCGGCGGTCGCATCCATTTCCGGGAAGAGCATCAGCGCCACCGGGTCATGCGCGTCCACCGGGATGTCGTGTTCGGCGAAGAGCCGGGCAAAACCATCCCGCAGTTCCGCCTCGCCCTCCCTGCCAAAGGCGGCGCGGCCGGCGACATGCAGGTGGAAACCGTGCCGCGCCAGCCAGACCAGCCCATCCAGCGCGGCGGCGAAGCTGCCCTCCTGCCGCTCCAGGTCGTGCAGGGCCGGGCCGTAATGGTCGAGGCTGACGCGGATCGTCAGCCGGTCCCCGAATTCCTCGCGCAGGGCCAGCAGGGCGGCGGCGTGGTTGCGCATGGGCTTCATCGCATTGGTCAGCACCAGCGCCCGGTGCCCGCGCGAGAGCACGTCGCGCAGCAACGCCGGCAATTCGCGATTCAGGAAAGGCTCGCCGCCGGTGAAGCCTACTTCCTCCACCGGCAGATGGTCGCGCGCGATCTCGTCGAGATATTCGGCCAGTTCCGCCGCGGAAATGTAGACCAGGGCATCGTTCCTGGGGCTGCTCTCTATATAGCAATTGCGGCAGGTGATGTTGCAGAGCGTGCCGGTGTTCACCCAGAGCGTCCGCAATGCGGAGAGCACCACGCTTGCCCGGCGCTCCCCTTTGGCGGTCACCTTCGGATCGCGGAATTTGGCGGGGTCGAGGCTGCGGCGGGCGGGAATCGGCGCGGACAAGCGGGCGGTCTCCTGAGCCGGATGACGCTGCATGCTTCGCCCGAACCCAGCAGCCGGGCGACGGGTGCAGCCTATCACAGATCTGTTTTTCGTTCGCTGTGCACCCCGATCACCGGCGCTGCGCTTGCCTGCATAGGGGGCATCCATCCCTGTGGCACGGACAAGACGAAAGGAGGTCCGCATGTTTTCCCGCTTCATGTCGAACCGGAACGACCTGACCCGCGGCGACGACCCCTTCGTGCAGTTGCAGCGCGAACTCGGCCGCGTGGTGGAGGATGTGTTCCGTGGCGCGCCCGGTTTCCGCACCGCCTTCGGCGGCAGCTTCGCCCCCAGCCTTGATGTCAGGGAAACCAATCAGGGCCTGGAGGTGACCGCCGAATTGCCGGGCGTCTCCGAGAACGACATCGAGCTGTCTCTGGAAAACGACATCCTGACCATCCGTGGCGAAAAGCGGGAGGAGCGGAAAACCGAACAGCGTGGCCTGTACATGCAGGAGCGCAGCTACGGCAGCTTCCAGCGCAGCCTGCGCCTGCCCTTCGCGCCGGATCCGGGCAGCGCCTCCGCCAATTTCGACAAGGGCGTGCTGCGTGTGATGCTGCCGCGGCCGCAACAGGCCCAGGCAAGGGACAACCGCATCCCGATCCAGGGCGCCAGCGCGCAGCAGCAGCCCGATGGGCCCGGCGCCCAGGGCGGTGCCGCATCGGGGCAGCAGGGCCAGGGGCAGAGCACCACCAGCCACTGACAGGAAGCGGCCCGGCCAAGCGGGGCGCGCCTACCCCGCCGCTGGCAGCGCTCGCCCGCCGGCCAGCCGGAGGATCCGCGTCGGCCGCTCCACGCCGGTCAACCGGTGCGTGACCAGGATGACGGTGCGGCCGGCGGTGACCTCCTCCAGGGTTTCCAGGAAGGCGCGCTCGGTTTCCGCATCCAGGCCGGCGGTCGGCTCGTCCAGGATCAGCACCGGGGCGGCGGAGAGCAGCACCCGCGCCAGGGCCAGCCGCCGCGCTTGGCCGCCGGAGAAGCGTGCCCCGCCCTCCCCGCATTGCGTCGCCAGCCCTTCCGGCAGGGCGCGCACCAGTTCGCCGATGCCGGCGCGGTCCAGCGCCCGCCACAGCGCGGCATCGGGCGCCAGCGGCGCGGCGATGCGGAGGTTGGCGGCGATGCTGTCGTCGAACAGCCGCGCATCCTGGGTCAGGCAGGCGATGCGGCGGCGGACGAACTCCGCCGGGAGGGCGGCGATGTCCACCCCACCCAGGGTGATCCGCCCGGCCTGCGGCGCCGCCAGCTTCAGCAGCAGCGCGGCGAAGCTCGACTTGCCGATGCCCGAAGGCCCGAGCAGGGCCAGCCGCGTGCCTTCCGGGATTTCCAGGTCCAACCCCTCGAAAACCGGCGGACGGTCGGGCGCCCAGGCGAATTCCACTCCTTCGAACCGGATGGCGTAGCCCTCCGGCTCCTCAGCCGGCTTGGCGGGGTCAACGACCGGGGGCGGGGCGTCCGCGGCCTCGAACAGCCGCCGTGCGCCGGCCGCGGCGGCGGCCAGCGCGGCCCCGGCACGCGGCATGATGCCAAGCGGCTCCGCCGCCGCCGCCGCCAGGAATAGCGCCAGCACCGCCAGGGCAGTGCCGGGACTGCCCGCCGCCAGCCCCCAGCCCAGTGCTCCCAACAGCGCCGCCTGCACCAGCAGCGAGCCGGCCGCGCCGGCAAGGGCGCCGCGCCAGGCCAAGCCGCGCTGCGCCACGGCGAGCGCCGAGCCCTCCCGCGCCAAGGCGGCGCCCGCACGCGCCTCGGCATTCGCGGCCAGGGTGTCCTCGATGCCGATGAAGGAATCGGCCGCGGCGGCGCGCAGCCCGCCCTGAGCCAGGGCGATATCGCCTGCCGCCCGCGCCGCGGCGGGCGCCAATAGCAGGGGCAGCAGCAGGGCCAGGGCCAGGGGCAGCGCCACGATCACGGCCAGCGCCGGCGCGGCGCCGAGGAGCAGCGCCACCGCCAGCACCACCACCAGCGCCGCCGCCCCCGGCACGATGGTGCGAAGATAGAGCCCGTCCAGCGCCTCCACATCCGCCACCAGCCGCCCCAGCAGGTCGCCGGAGCGGCGCAGGCCGATGCCGGCGGGCAGCCGGTCCGCCAGGCGGCGGAAGAACCAGACGCGGGTGTCGGCCAGGGCGCGGAAGGTGGCGGCATGGGTCAGCATGCGCTCGACCCAGCGCGCCGCCGGGCGCAGCAGTACCAGCGGCCGCAGCAGGAGCAGCGCCATCCCGCCGCCGAAGGCCGCGCCCCCCAGCGCCGAGGCCACGCCCCGCCCGGCCAGGGCCAGCAGCGCCACGCCAAGCAGAGTGG
>Ga0207747_1000783_pt1 | contig 29593 bp, 25 predicted proteins | sample HigsolmetaGSP11D_FD_184839 | JGI IMG/M metagenome (GOLD analysis project Ga0207747, IMG submission 184839) | High solid enriched microbial communities from the Joint BioEnergy Institute, USA - SP1-1-D (SPAdes) | ecosystem: Engineered > Bioreactor > SSF (Solid state fermentation) > Aerobic >...
GTCATACAGCCGGGCGATTTCCGCCGCGGCCTCGTTCAGCACCCAGACGCCCTGGCTGGTGAGGGGGGCGGTGTTGGCCTGGTTCTCCGGGCTTTCCGCGAAGCCGATCAGCACATCGGCGCGGTCCAGGCTGTGGGTGGCCAGCGCCGTGGTCCAGGCAGCCTTGCCCTCCGGGTCGGAGGGGCGGTGCAGCACGTTCTGGTAGAGTTGCTCGACGAAGGCGGCGTCATCCGGCCCGGCGGCGGCGCTGAAGCGGGCCTGGAACTCCTGGGAGCCGAGAAAGCCATTGGCGACCGCCTTGAGCGGGGTGCCGTGCTCGATCGCGTTGGTCCAGTTGTCGAGCCCGCCCTGGTCCGGGGTGCGGCCGAGCGCGGCCTGGTAGAGGCGGACCACCCGGGCGGCGGGGGCGCTCTGATCGAGGATCAGCCGGCCGTCGAGGAAGCGGATCTCCTCGACATTGTGCAGGGTGTCGGTCTGGCCGGCATGGCCGAGCAGCACGCTGCCATCCGACTGAAGGCTGATGGTGTCGCCGCGGAAGCCCTCGCCCTGCAGATCCAGCCAGTCATAGCCGCCGCGGCCGTCGATGGTGGTGTCGCCGGGACGATCGGTCAGGCGGTCATTGCCATCGGTGCCGATGACGTCGCCGGCTGGTGTGCCGTTCAGCAGATTCGCCGCCGTCAGCGTGCCATCGAGGAACTGAAAGACCTCGACATTGGTGACGGTATCGCTGCCGTCGCCGCCGGGGCGGTTGTCCACGATATTGAAGCCGTCGTCGGAGGCTGTGATGGTGTAGTCGGAACGGTTGCCGCTGTAATTGACCGTGTCGTTCCCGTCGCCGCCGTCAATTGAGTCATTGCCTGTGCCGCCTTCCAGGACGTCATCGCCCCCCAGTCCAAGGAGGCTGTCGTTACCGTCCAGGCCGCTCAGGACATCGGTCAGGTCGCTGCCGAGGATCACGTCGCCGAAGGCGGAACCGAACACGCCATGGATGTTGAGGAGCGTATCGGTGCCGCTGAAGCCGTCATTCGCCTGCTCGCTGAAGAGCTGCACGCCCACCGCGCTGGGCGAGGTCCAGTAGGCTACGAAAGCAAAATGACCTGCGCCGTTCAGCGTGTCGTTGCCGCCCTTACCGAGCAGGATGTCGCCATCTGCAGTCGCGGAAAGGGAGTCCGGACCGTCCGTCCCTTCGATAATCGCCATCTCTTTCCGGCTCCCAAGCAAAGTGGTCCGGGCATTAAACGGAAGGCTGCCGGAACGAGCAATCACGGCTACGGCAGGACAACCACACGTGTATGCCGCGAACATTCGGGGGAAGAGCTAGCGCCTGGCGATCATGCGAATATGGGCACGGCAAGGCGGGGACAGGCGGGTTGGAAAGGAAGGCGCCGCTGCTTCGCGTGGACGGCCGCGCCTTCGCGGGTGATCACTCGATCCGGATATTGGCGCTGCGGATCAGCGCGGCATAGCGCTCTGCATCGTTTCGCAGCAACGCGGCCGCGTCGGCGCTGCTGCCGCCGCCGGGGATGAAACCGGCATCGCGGATCTTCGGGCGGAGCGCCGGATCCTGCAGCGCCTTGTTCATCGCCGCCACCAGACGATCACTGATCGCGGCAGGCAGCCCGGGCGGGCCCATCAGCATGTACCAGACATTGGCGTTGAAGCCGGGGAAGCCGCTCTCCGCCACGGTCGGCACATCCGGCAACCACTCGATCCGCTCCGGCATGGTGGTGGCGAGAACGCGGACGCGGCCGGCGCGGATATGCGGCAGGTAGGTAGGGAAGGTGTCGATGGCGAGGTCTATGCGCCCGGCCAGGATCTCGTTCACCGCCTGGCCCGTGCCGCGGAAGGGTACATGCGTCATGCGGATGCCGGCCTGGGTCGAGAGCAATTCCGCCGCCAGGTGCTGCTGCGTGGCGACTCCGGAGGAGGAGTAGTTCAGCTCCCCCGGATGCTTCTTCGCGTAGTCGATCAGCCCCTTCAGGTCCTGCGCTGGGGAGGTGGTAGGCACCACGACGACCAGCGGCACGGTGGCGGCCAGCACGATGGCGGTCTGGTCGCGGTAGATGTCGAAGGGCGGCGGGTGCATCACCGGTGGCACCACGGCGGAGGCGCTGACCGTCGTCATGTACAGCGTGTAGCCATCCGGCGCGGCACGGGTGCCGGCGAGGGCGGCGATGGTGCCGCTGGCACCAGGGCGGTTCTCCACCGCGATGGGCTGGCCGAGTTCCTGCTGTAGGGACGGCTGCAGCAGGCGCGAGATGATGTCGGTTCCGCCGCCCGGGGCGAAGCCGACCAGCAGGGTGATGGGGCGGGTCGGGTAGGATTCAGCGCGCGCCAGACGCGGCGCGGCGAGCAGGGCGGCCCCGGCGAGCAGGGGGCGGCGGGTGATCATTCTGGGGTTTCCTCCGGTACGCGACGGGCGGGATGCCGGAAGGGTCAGGTCCCCGTCCAGTTGGCCGGGCGACGCGCCAGGAAGCTTGCCACGCCCTCGCGGAAATCGTTGCTGGTGAAGCACATCGCCACCAGGTCGTCGCCCTGCACCTGCCGGGCGGCAAGGCGCAGCCGGCGCATCGCCTCCTTGGTCGCGCGCATGGTGAGCGGCGCGTGGGAGGCGATGGTGCGGGCCAGTTCCTCCGCCCGCGCCTGCAGGGCAGCGTGGTCGGGCAGCACCTCCGATAGCAGGCCGATGGCCTTGGCCTCCTCGGCGCCGATGAGTCGGGCGGTGTAGATCAGGTCGATCACCCGCGCCGGGCCGATCAGCGCGGCGAGGCGACCGTAATTCGCCATGGACAGGCAGTTGCCGAGCGTCTTGGCGATGGGGAAGCCGATGCGCGCATTGGCGGCGCCGATCCGCATGTCGCAGACTGCGGCGATGGCGGCGCCGCCCCCGGTCGCCGCGCCCGCGATGGCGGCGATGGTCGGCTTCGGGCATTCCTCGATGGCGGTGAGGACGCGGTCGATCCGCTCCTCATAGGCCAGGGCATCCTCGGCGGTACGGAAATTGGTGAACTGGGAGATGTCGGTGCCGGCGGCGAAGGCCTTGTCCCCGGCGCCGGTGATGACCAGGGCGCGGATGGAATTGTCCTGGCCGATCTCGCCGCAGATGGCGGCCAGGCGCTCATACATCGGGAAGGTCAGGGCGTTGCGCGCCTGCGGCCGGTTCAGGGTGATGAAGCCGATGCCGTCCCGGACCTCGTAGAGCAGTTCTTCCATGGCTTCCCCCTCCTTGCCGCCTGACGCGTTCCGGGCAAGTTTAACCGGCCTTGGAGGAACGACAATGCTGCCGCTCTCTCGCTTCACCGTTCTCGACCTCACCCGCGTCCGTTCCGGCCCCACCTGCGTCCGGCAGTTGGCCGACTGGGGCGCCAATTGCATCAAGATCGAGGCGCCGGACGAGATCGACACCGGCAAGGGCATGGGCGGCGACCGGCACGGGCCGGACTTCCAGCATGTCCACCGCAACAAGCGCGGCATCACCCTGAACCTGAAGCACCCCGATGGCATCGCGCTGTTCCGGCGGATGGTGGAGAAGGCGGATGTGGTGGTGGAGAACTACCGCCCGGACGTGAAGGATCGCCTCGGGATCAACTACGAGGCCCTGTCCGCCATCAATCCGCGCATCGTGCTCGGCTCCATCAGCGGCTTCGGTCAGGACGGGCCTTACGCGAAGCGGCCGGGCTTTGACCAGATCGCCCAGGGCATGGGCGGCCTGATGAGCGTCACCGGCCTGCCGGGGCAGGGGCCGGTGCGTGCGGGAATTCCGGTCGCGGACCTGACCGCCGGGCTCTACTGCGCCATCGGCATCCTGGTGGCGTTGCTGGAACGCGAGCAGACGGGCAAGGGCCGCTGGGTGCATGTCTCGCTGCTGGAGGCGATGGTGGCGATGATGGACTTCCAGGCCACCCGCTGGACCATGACGCGTGAGGTGCCGCAGCAGGCCGGCAACGATCACCCGACCACGGTGCCGACCGGCCTGTTCCACACCAAAGATGGGATGATCAACCTGGCTGGTGGCGGGCAGGAGATGTGGCGCCGCATCGTCGAGACCCTGGGGATCGAGGAGGAGGCGAAGGACCCCGCCTTCGCCACCGACAAGTCCCGCGCCGAGAACCGGGCCAAGACCAACGCCCTGCTGCAGAAGGTGCTGCTGACGGATACCAGCGAGAACTGGATTGCCCGGCTGAACAAGGCCGGCGTGCCGAGCGGCCCCGTCTATTCCATGGACCAGGTCTTCGCCGATCCGCAGGTGAAGCATCTCGGCCTGGCCTGGACGGTGCAGCACCCGACCCTCGGGCCCATCGACCTGGTGCGTTCGCCGATGAACCTGGCGGGCGTGGAGCCGCCGCGCCGCCCGACGCCGGAACGGGGCGAGCATACGGCGGAGGTCCTGGCTGAATTCGGCGTCAGCGCCGAGGAGCTGGAGCGGCTGCGAGCGGCCGGGGCGGTCTGACCCGGCCTTCCCCTTGACCGGCCGGCGGTGGCGGGCCAGCAAGTCCGGCCCGCGCCGCCACGGCGCCCTGGGAAGGATACGGCCCGATGCGCATCGTCTCGGTCAAGGACGCGGTGGTGCCGATCGCCTCGGCGATCGCCAACGCCTATATCGACTTCTCCAAGATGACGGCGAGCGTCGTCGCCGTGACGGTCGAGACCGGCGACGGCCGCAGCGCCACCGGCTTCGGCTTCAACAGCAACGGCCGCTACGCCCAGCCCGGCCTGCTGCGCGAGCGCTTCATCCCCCGGCTGCTGGAGGCACCGGAGGCGGCGCTGGTCAATGCCGATGGCGGGCTGGAGCCGGCCGGCGCCTGGGCTGCGATGATGAAGAACGAGAAGCCCGGCGGCCATGGCGACCGCAGCGTGGCGGTCGGCGTGCTGGACATGGCGCTGTGGGATGCCGCCGCCAAGCTGGAGGACAAGCCGCTCTGGCGCCTGCTGGCCGAGCGTTTCCGTCAGGGCCAGGCGGATGAGACCGCCTGGGTCTATGCCGCCGGTGGCTACTACTATCCCGGCAAGGGCGTGGATCAGCTTGTCGAGGAGATGCAACGCTACCTCGACATGGGCTATTCGGTGGTGAAGATGAAGATCGGTGGCGCGCCCGGCACGCCGATCAAGGATGCGCTGAAGCTGGACATCGCGCGGATCGAGGCGGTGCTGAAGCTGCTGGGCGGCGACGGCTCGCGGCTCTGCGTGGATGTGAACGGGCGTTTCGGCCTGCATGCGGCGCTGGCCTATGCCGCGGCGCTGGAGCCCTACCGCCTGCGCTGGTACGAGGAACCGCTGGACCCGCTGGACTACGCCACTCACGCGACATTGGCCGAGCACTACCAGCCGCCGATCGCGACCGGCGAGAACCTGTTCTCCATGCAGGATGCGCGCAACCTGATCCGGCATGGCGGGCTGCGCCCGGATCGCGACATCCTGCAATTCGACCCGGCGCTGTCCTATGGGCTGGTAGAGTATCTCCGCACGCTGAACATGTTGCAGCAGCATGGCTGGTCACCGCGCCGCTGCGTGCCGCATGGCGGCCACCAATTCGCGCTGAACATCGCGGTGGGGCTCGGCCTCGGCGGCAATGAGAGCTACCCGGAGGTCTTCGCCCCCTTCGGCGGCTTCGCGGATTCCACGCCGGTGCAGGACAGCCGCATCCGCATGCCGGACATTCCCGGCATCGGCTTCGAGGCAAAGAGCGCGCTCTACGACGTGCTGAAAGAACTGGCCGGCTAGGGCGTGATCCGGTCCGGCTCCAGGCTGGCATAGACATCGCCGGAATTGGCTTCCGCCGGCAGCGCCATGATCCAATCGGCCATGGCGCCTGCCGATAGCGGTGCGGCATGGACGAAGCGCAAGCTCTCGCCGAGGCAGGCGTTGAAGGCGCAGTAGCCCAGCGCGGTCAGCCGCTCCAGGCAGTACAGCGCCACCTGGCGCTGGATGGTGGTGAATTCGAAGGACAGGGCGCGCGGGGTGAAGGAGAGACCGGCCAGCGCCTCGGCCTCGAAGCCCTCCACGTCGAGTTTCACGAAGTCCGGGCGGCCATGCGCGGCGGCAAGCGCATCCAGCGTGGTGACGGGCAGGGTGAGTTCGGCATCCCAGTGCTGCCCCTCCCAGCCCGGTGCGCCATCCGCCGCGGCGATGAAGTCCGGGCTGGCGGTGGCGACGGTGGGATTGGCGCTGTTCAGGCGCAGCACCGTCTCGCCGGCTGCGGCGCCGACCAGCGCCGCCACCCGCGCCACGCCGGGATCGCGGCCGAAGAGCAGCCGCAGCAGGCGGGCGAGGCGCGGCTGCGGCTCCGCCGCAACCACCCTTGCGCCGAGCCGGCGGAAGCTGGCCGTCCGGTCGCCAACATGCGCGCCGATGTCGAAGCCGAGCTCGCCGGGGCCAAGGAAGCGGCAATGGAACCCGTCCAGCAGCGGTGCCCGGCCGGGTGCGTAGTAGAGGCGCAGGGACTTGCCGATGGCCCTCGCCGTGGTCACGGCGCGAAGACCAGCGCCGCGCCCCCCGCGAATTCCGGCGGCACCATCAGCCCGGCGCCCCATTCCCCCGGCGCCTTCACCGCCGGGATGCCGTGCAGCACGCGCCGCGCCGCCGCATTGCCATCCCCGGTGCGCACCACCATGCCGGCCATGAAGGGCAGGGAGGGCACCTCCACCCTCGGCAGCAGGCGGGGGATGGCGGCCTCCTCCAGGATGCGCAGCGTGGTCTGCATCAGCGGTGCCTGTGGCCCGGCTGCGCCCGCGGCACCGGGCAGGACCAGGCGGTATCCGCCCGCCGGGTCCGGCTCCAGCGGCAGGCCGGCGAGGCGGGAGAGGCGGGCCGCGGTCTCGGCCGGATTGGCCGAGGTCAGCAGCACCGATTCCAGCGCCACCGCGCCATTGGCATGATTCATCCAGCGCGGCTGCCAGACCAGATCCGGCGTCAGGTGGCGGATGAGCTGCAACCGGCCCTCCGGCGCATCCGGTAGGGGCAGACGGGCGAATTGGGCGATGGGGCCGCCCGGCTCCACCGGGCGTTCCAGGTAAGCCACGCCGGGCACCGACAGGCCTGCGCGGCGCAGGCGGTCCAGATTGGCCTCCTCGTCCTGCATGGCCAGGGCCAGGATGTGCAGGCCGGGATAGCGGGCCAGCCAGGCATTCAGCCCGTTGTCGAACAGGGTGGGATCGAGGATCGCGATCAGTTCGATATAGCCGTGCAGCAGGAAGGCGCAGCGATTGCCGCTGCCGAATTGCTCTACCGTCAGGCCGGGGGCGCGTCGCCCGCTCTGCTGCGCCACTGGGCTCAGGGTGAAGCCGAGCCGCTCATAGGCCGCAGCCAAAGGCGCCAGGTCGCGCGCCGCCACGCCCACATGGTCCAGTGCGACGGCCGTCGCCGGGATGGCGGTGGGGACGCGGCCACTCATGCTGGCGCCTCGTAACGAGGGATCTGCCAGTCGGCCGGCTCGGCCAGTGCCTCCGCGTACCAGCGCGCCACCAGGGGATGGGCGCGGACCGCCTCGGCATAGGCCCGGCTCTCGGGAGTGAGGTCCGGCTGCCAGGTCAGGAAGCGGCCGGCGACGGGGGCGAACATGATATCCGCCAGGGTGAAGTCGCGGCCGAAGAGGAAGGGGCCCCCATGCGCATCCAGCGCCTCCCGCCAGGCGGATTCGATGCGGGCGATGTCGGCCAGGGCCTCCGGCGTGCGGCCGCCGCCGGGGAAGCTGCGGCCGGCATTGAAGAACATGGCCTGGCGCAGGCCGCGGAAGCCGGCATGCATCTCGGAGGCCAGGCTGCGGGTATGGGCGCGCGCCGCCCGGTCCGCGGGCCAGAGCTGCGGCGCAAATTCGGCGCAGTATTCGCAGATCGCCAGGCTTTCCCATACGCGGGCGCCCTGATGCTCCAGATAGGGCACGGTGCCGGAGGGCGTTGCCGCCTTCACCGCCGGCGTGCTGCCCCCGGCGAGGGGGATCACCACCTCCTCCACATCCAGCCCCGCCAACCGCACCGCCAGCCAGCCGCGCAGGCTCCAGGAGGAGTAGCGCTTGTTGCCAATCACCAGCCTGCCCTCCGGCATTGCGGATTCCCTCCTTCACGCTGAAGCGTCGCAAGGGAGCAAACTGGCACGGCCGGGGCGATGCACCAACCATTGCCACCCCGGCGGCGCAGCCAAGTGGCATAACCCGGACCGGGCAGGCGGAACAGGCCGGGAAGGCGGCCAAGCCGCCGCCTGTGCAGGAAGGAGAGCAGGACGGCGGCTACGTCACCACGATGACCCGGCCGCCGGCCACCGGAACAGGCGGTTGCGTCCTAGGGGGCTCCATCCGGATCCAGTGGATGGCGGCCTATTCAATTCCGCGGCTGCCTCACCCCCATAGGATCTCATCTCCATCACCAGGCCAGGCTGCCCGGCAAGCAGGACTCCGGTTTTCAGAGGATCCAGTCGCTGCTGCCTTGTAAGGAGATCTGCAGGGCTTCGTTGGATTGCTCGGCGCCGGAGATATTCCCGGCGTGGATATGGTGAATTGCGCCCTGCTGGTCATCCCCAAGGATGAGCTGGAGCGTGCTGTCTCCGCTTCCGTCAATGACGTTCGACTGCGAGACGTCCTGAATGGCAAGGGATCCGGCACCCTCCTGAGCGGCGAGCTGTATGGCATCGTTCGACTGCTCGCCGGTGATGATGTTGCCGACATCGATGTGGTGGATCGCCCCCTTATGGTTGCCCTTGATCACCAGGAGGAGGGTGGCGTTGCCACTCGCATCGATGAGGTTCGACTGCCAGGAAGCCTGCACGATGACGGAGCCACCACCGTCCTGGACGGCGAATTGGATGGAGTCGTTCGACTGAAGGGCGGCGACGATGTTGCCGACGTTGATGTGGTGGATCGCGCCCTTCTGGTCCCCCTCGATCACGATGGAAATCCTGACATCGCCACTCGCATCGATGATATTCGACTGCGACGCGTCCTGGATGATGAGGGAACCGTCACCTTGTCCCGCCGCCTTCTGGACGGAGTTGTTGGATTGGGCCGCGGCCACGGAATTGCCGGCATTGATGTGATGCATCGCGCCCGCTTGGGTTCCGGTAACTGCGATGTCGATGCTGGTGGCTCCGCTGGTGTCGACGAGGTCCGACTGCGTGGATGCCGTGGCGGCCTTCTGCGCTGGTTTGGGCATCATCCATCTCCGCTCTGAATAAATAACGAGGACTGGAATTCACGGCCGCGCGGCACCCGTGGCTGTCAGGCTGTGCGGCTACAGAAGTTCGATTGAGACAGATATCCGAGACGAATTCATGTTTTGTGCGACGCGCGAGCATTTCCATACAATATCCAAAGGGTTGCCCGCATTTCATACCGGCGTGATGATTTCACACCGGCAGGTCGTCCGGATCGGCGCGGCAGGATGGCGGTGCCCCGGAAGCCATCGCGTCGGCCGTGAATTCAGCTTCCGAGAACAAGAGGCTCGGGACACTGCCCCTGCCAGACTCTGGCGCCGGACCCGGGCAGGATGAGGGCGCAGGCAAAGCAGGCGCGTGGGATTGATCACCTGCACACTCTGTCGTGCGGATGGCCGGCTGCCATGCCTGCCCTATGCTCTTGCACTGCGTCGCAGGCGCTGGGTGCTGGGTCGGTTTTCCGAAACGGCAGCGTGGGGAGTGATTCCACCCTGCCCCGCGGTACAACCCGGCTCTGCTGTTCTACCAAAAGCTGCGTCGGTATTTATACGGCATGTAAATGGGTGGGCGGCATTCAACTGTACAATGTATCACGTGTACGTTCCTCTGGTGCGATTTTCTTGACGCCGCTTCCAACGATTCATACGCTTTCTCTCGTCGAATGAGCGGCAGCAGCCATATGGGGTGCGTCAGATGGGTTCGACACATTTCATATTTCTCCGCCGGTGACCGGCGTTCATTAGCATCCAAACAAATTCCCTATAAAATTTGTCGCCCCAGAACCCAGTACTTAATTCCATTACTGGAAAACCGCTGGGCCTGCGATCCTGGGTTCCGCGGGCCATGCCACTGAGGTGCCTGCCGCTGCCCGGCGGCGCTGGCATCACCTGCAAGCCGCAAGCCATCGCGGCGCCGCAGCCTGCGCACTCCGGTGGCATGCTCCACTTCGGCGCCGCCTGAGGCGCCTGACAGAAAGGGGGGGCAAGGTTTGGTGTTGCGGCCAGGATGCCGCAGCACCCATCAGGCACGGCACGTCCTAGTGCTGTGTGGGAGGGGCGGAAGCCCCAAATACCGGCTCCGGGGTTCGGAGCGCATTTGAGGAGACGTAGTCATGTCGAGCACTGAAATTACGAAGGTTGCCGAACTCTCCGATTCCGAGCTCGACGCGGTGAGCGGCGGTGGGATCGACATCAATGCGAACATCTCCACCATCACGCAGCTGAACGTCGTAGGCGTGGGCTGGGGCAACAATCAGTCGAACCAGGCCCTCTCCGTCCAGGCCAACCAATCCTTCGTGAATATTTTCAGCTTCTTCAAGAATAGGCAGTAATCTTCAATATACGAATGCGCATTGGTTGGCATAACTAGGATTTATTTTAAGTGATATTCAAAGATGGGGGGAAGCCCCTCAAGCCAACCATGGCATTTTAGAAGTGAAATGGAGGAACCAATTCATGTCAAGCAACGAGATTCGCAAGGTTTCTGAAATTTCCGATGCCGAACTCGATGCGGTGAGCGGCGGCTGGGGCTCCCTCAACATTAATTACTCCGGCGTTACCCAGGTCAATGCCGTCGGAACGGGAGTCTTCAACGATCAGTCCAACCAGGTGCTGAGCGTTCAGGCCAACCAGTCCGGCGTCTCGGTTTTCGCCTTCTTCAAAAACCGTCAGTAGGCACCGTAGCTACGGGTGCCGAATGCCCCCGGCGGGACTCTGCCGGGGGCGCGGATGTCGGGCGGCGCTGCTCTCCCTTTCGCGCGCAGCCCGACATGGCCGTTCAGCTCACCGCTCGCGGGACAGAGTGATGTCATGGCTCAGGAAGTGACGTCGCGGCGCTCGCTGTTTCGCCAGGAAGCGATCGAGTTCCAGCGCAATGCCCGCCAATGGGGTCGGGTGCTGCCGATTCAGCCACTGCCGACCCGCATCATGGTCTGGTTCATCACCGCCGCCGCGGCGAGCATCATCGCTTTTCTCTTCCTTGCGCATTACGCCCGCAAGGAGACGGTCATCGGCTATCTGACGCCGGCATCCGGCACTGCCAGGATCGTCGCGCCGCAACAGGGCACCATCAGCGCGGTCTATGTCCGGGAAGGACAACGCGTGGAGGAGGGGCAGCCGCTCCTGAGCGTGACGACCGACCAGATCGCGGCGGATGGCAAGGACGTCAACGCCACCATTCTGAGCACCCTCGCGCGCCAGAAGGAGTCGCTGACACGGCAGATCGCGGCGGAGGAGCATCGCGAGTCGTCCGAGCGGAACCGCCTGCTCTCCCAGATGCAGGGCCTCGAGACCGAGATTGGCTATTTCAATAGCCAGGTCGCGATCCAGCGGGAGCGTATCCATATCCTGGAGCGGCTCGTCGCCTCCGGCGCCCAGCTTGCCAGCCGTGGCCTGGTGTCCGAGATCGAGCAGAGGCGGCGGGAGGAGGCCTTGCTGGAGCAGCGGCTGAGCCTGAACTCCCTGAACCAGCAGGTGACTGCCCGCCAGAGCCAGTTGAACGAGGCGCGCTACAACCTCGAGCAGCTCCCGATTGTCACCGCGGAGAAGATCCAGCAGCTCCGCAACGAGCTCTCGACGACGGAACAGCGCATCGCGGAGGTTGACGGCCGCCGCGCCTACATCATCAGGGCGCCCATCGCCGGCCGCGTCTCCTCCCTGCAGGCTTCGGTGGGACAGGTCGCCGATCCGCGGCGGCTGCAGCTCCAGATCGTGCCCGGCAACAGCACCCTGCAAGCCGAGCTGTTCGTGCCCGCGCGGGCGATCGGCTTCGTGGGCGTGGGGCAGGACGTCCGCATCCTGTATGACGCCTTTCCCTACCAGCACTACGGCACTTATCGGGGCCGCATCACGGGCGTCTCGCAGACGATCCTGACAAGCGCCGACATTGCCGCCCCCGTCACGCTGCAAGGCCCGGCCTACAAGGCGACGGTCGCGCTCGAACGGCCGGACATCGATGCCTACGGCAAGCGGATTCCGCTCCAGCCCGACATGCTCCTCAAGGCGGACATCATACTGGAGCGGCGCACCCTGGTGGATTGGCTCCTCAACCCTCTGCTGAGCGCCAGGATTCAGGGATGATCCAGGATCTGCTCAATTTTGGCGGCCGTCGCCGCCTGCCGAGCATCCTGCAGACCGAGGCCGCCGAGTGCGGCCTCGCCTGCCTCGCCATGATCGCTTCCTATTATGGCCACCGCATCGACCTGAACACGCTCCGCCGCCGCCATCCCGTATCGCTGAAGGGCGTTTCTCTCAGGGGGCTGATCCAGATCGCGAACCAGCTGCATCTCGCCTGCCGTCCGGTTCGCTACGAGCTGGACGGCCTGCACGAGCTGCGCCTGCCGGCGATCGTGCACTGGGACATGAGCCACTTCGTGGTCCTGAAGGCGGTTTCGTCCAAGGGGATCACCATCCACGATCCCGCCTCGGGGCCAAAGACCTATCCGCTGGCGGTCGCCTCCAAGCACCTCACCGGCGTGGCCCTGGAGCTGTCGCCGGCCGCAGGTTTCACCCCGAAGGACGAGAAGGCCCGGCTGCCCTTCCGCGCCTTCTGGGGGCAGATCCCGGGAATGGGGTCGCCGCTGGCCCAGGTTTTCACCCTCTCGGTGATCCTCGAGCTCCTCGCCATCGCGGCGCCCTTCTATTCGCAGCTCGCTGTTGACGAGGTCGTAGCACGGGGCGATGTCGACCTGATGCTCGCCCTAGCCCTCGGCTTCGGGCTTCTTGCCGCCATCAACGTCGCCACGGACACGCTCCGGTCCCATATCGTCCTGGTGTTGCAGAACGCCGTGCATTTCCAGATGGGCGCGCGGCTGTTCCACCACCTGATCCGGCTTCCGCTGAGCTTCTTCGAGAAGCGGCATATCGGCGATGTCCTGTCGCGCTTCCAGTCCGTCGAGCCGATCCGCAATGCCCTCGCCGAGGGGATGATCCTCGCCACGATCGACGGCATCATGGCCATCGCTACCCTGGTCATGATCTTCATCTACAGCGCCCAGCTTGCCGCCGTGGTGCTGGCGGCGCTGCTGCTCTATGTGACCCTGCGGCTGGCGCTGTACCGCAGGTTCCGGGATCTCAGCGAGGCCACCATCCAGGCGGCGGCCCAGGAGAATTCGAACTTCATCGAGACCGCGCGGGCCATCCAGACGATAAAGCTCTTCAACCGGGAGGCCGACCGGGAGGGGCAGTGGCTCAACCGGCATGCGGATACGGTGAACGCGAACATCCGCCTCGGGCGCGCCCAGATCCAGTTCAAGGCGATGAACAGCGCTATCTTCGGCCTCGAGAACATCGTGACGATCTACCTTGCGGCGATGCTCGCGCTCGAGAACGCCATGACCGTCGGGATGATCTTCGCGTTCATGGCATACAAGACGCAATTCACGGGCAAGGCCTCCACCCTGGTCGAGAAGGCGCTCGAATTCCGGCTCCTGGATCTGCATCTCGAGCGCCTCTCCGACATCGCGCTGAACCCGCTTGAGCGCGGCCATGACCGCCCGCTTGCCTATGCGACGCCCATCCAAGGAGGGATCGAGCTGCGGAACGTGAGCTTCCGCTACGCCGAGACCGAACGCTTCGTTCTCGAGAACATCAACCTGAAGATCGAGCCGGGGAGTTTCGTCACGATCATGGGCCCTTCGGGCGGCGGCAAGACGACGCTCCTGAAGATCATGCTTGGCCTGCTGGAACCGACGAGCGGAGAGATCCTTATCGACGGCATCCCGCTGCAGACGATCGGCGTCCGAGTTTACCGCGAGCAGGTGGCCGCCGTGATGCAGGACGACCAGCTCCTCTCGGGCTCCATCGCGGACAACATCTGCTTCTTCGACCCGACCTTCGACCAGGAGAGGATGGTCCTGTGTGCGCAGATGGCCGGGATCCATGACGAGATCATGGCCATGCCCATGGCCTACAACAGCCTGATCGGCGACATGGGCAGTTCCCTGTCGGGCGGGCAGAAGCAGCGCGTGCTGCTTGCACGCGCTCTCTACAAGGAGCCGAGGATCCTCTTCCTCGACGAGGGGACGGCGCACCTGGACGTCGAGAACGAAAAGAAGATCAACGGGCGCCTGCAGCGTCTGCGTATCACCCGCATCAGCGTTGCGCACCGGCCGGAGATCACGAGCGGGGCCGACAGGATCGTGTGGCTCGGAGGCAATTCCTGACCCCTGGCCTGAGCGGCCCGCGACCTTCCATCGCCGCAGCCTGACCGGCCGGAAGGGCTGGCCGGGCCTGTCCCGTGCCCCGCGGCTTCCGCGCGCCGGCGATCCGTCGCAGGATCGCGGGGCGAAGCGGCAGGGGCTGGCGGATGTCGAGCTTATCGGGACGGGTGAGGGCCGGGGCAGGGACCGACAGCGTGGAGACGCGGACCTCCTGGACCGTCGCCCTCACCGCGCTGGCCATCATCTCCGTCTCCTATGGGGCGCCGCTGGTCGCGGTGGTAGGCCTGCGGGAGATCGCCGGGGAAATGGGCGGGGCCCGGTCGGTGCCGGGCCTCGCCTTTTCCCTCGCCTGGCTCGGCTCCGCCGTCGGCGGGGTCGCCATGGGGCGCATCGCGGACCGGATCGGCGTCCGCTGGACCGTCGCCTTCGGCGCCTGCATGATCGGCCTGGGCCTGATGCTTTCGGCCGGTGGGACGCCCTGGCAGCTCTGGCTTGGCCATGGCCTCTTCCTCGGCCTGCTCGGCAATGCCGGCATCAACGCGCCGCTCTATGTCTATGTCAGCCGCTGGTTCGACCGGCGGCGTGGCACGGCCCTCGCCCTCATCTCCAGCGGCCAGTACGTGGCCGGCGCGGTCTGGCCCTCGCTGTTCGGTCCGGCGATCGCCAGCATCGGCTGGCGCTGGACCATGCTGCTCTTCGGCGTGGCGGAGGCGGCGGTGATCGTCCTGCTGGCCCTGCTGATCCTGCGTCCGCCGCCGGAGGCGCCCCGGGCCGGCGCCATGGCGGCTGGCCCGCAACCGGGCGTGCGGGTCCTCGGGCTTCGGCCGAACCTGGCCTTCGCGTTGCTCGCCATCGCCTCCTTCCTCTGCTGCGTGCCGATGGCCATGCCGCAGGGGCACCTGATCGCGCTGTGTGGCGATCTTGGTATACCCGCGTCCCGCGGCGCTGCCATGCTCGCCGTGCTGCTGGTCTGTGCCTTCCTCAGCCGGCAGTTCTGGGGCTGGCTGTCCGACCGCATCGGGGGCCTGCGCACCCTGCTGATCGGCTCGGCCTGCCAGGCCGTCGCCCTGACCGGCTTTCTCCTGACCCAGGACGAGGCCGGGCTGTTCTTCGTCGCCGCGGCCTTCGGCCTGGGCTTCAGCGGCCTCATCCCTGCCTATGTCCTGACGATCCGGGAGCTCTTCCCTGCCGCCGAGGCCGGTTGGCGCATTCCGACGCAGCTTCTGTTCAGCGGCTCCGGCATGGCGGCGGGCGGCTGGCTGGCGGCGGTGATCTACGACCATTTTGGCTTCTACGGGGCGGCCTTCGGGGCGGGCCTGGTCTTCAATGCGGTGAACCTCGCCATCCTGGCTTTCATGGTCCTACGGCAGTGGGCAAGGCCGGTGCCTGCCGGACTGGCGGCCTGACCCCGCGACGGGCCTGGCGTCTGGCCGGGCGGGGGCCGGCATGGAATGATGCAGGCCAGTCCAGTATCGGAGTGCCCTCATGTCATCGCGGATCGAATCATTCCTGCATCAGCTGGGACGCGCCGGCGCATGAGTGGGAAGGTCGCTCTCGTCACCGGCGCGGGACGCGGCATCGGTCTCGCCACGGCGCGCCGCTTCCTGGCCGAAGGCTGGCGGGTGGCTCTGCTCGACATTGACGCGGAGCTGCTCGGTTCGGCCATGGCGCAGCTCGCTGCGCCGGAGGCCACGCTGGCCCTGCACTGCGATGTCGCCGATGCCGACGGGGTCTTCGCCGCCGTGCGGCGTGCCGCCGCGCATTTCGGGCGGCTGGATGCGCTGGTGAACAATGCCGGCATCGCCGTCTTCAAGCCAATACTGGAGACCACGCCCGAGGAATGGGCGCGCGTGCTCGCCGTGAACCTGACCGGCCCCTTTCTCTGCACCCAGGCGGCGGCGCCGCTGATCGCCGAGCAGGGCGGCGGCGCGGTGGTGAACATCACCTCCATCTCCGGCCTTCGCGCCTCGACGCTGCGTGTCGCCTACGGAACCAGCAAGGCGGGCCTGGCGCATCTGACCAAGCAGCAGGCGGTCGAGCTGGCGGCGCTCGGCATCCGCGTGAATGCGGTGGCGCCCGGCCCCGTAGACACCGCCATGGCCAAGGCCGTGCACACGCCCGAGATCCGGGCGGACTACCACGACGCCATCCCCCTCAACCGCTACGGGCTGGAGACGGAACTGGCGGAAGTGATCGTCTTCCTGTGCGGCGAGCGTGCGAGCTACCTCACCGGCCAGGTGATCGCGGTGGATGGCGGCTTCGAGGCGACGGGCATTGGCCTCCCGACCCTCCGGGCCGCAAGGCGCAACATCTAGCCGCACGCCTGTGGCGCATGGACCGCGGGCAGGGGCTCAAGCGCCGTGGTGCCCTGCATCCGCAGTCTGCGCCCGCTCCAGGATGGCCTCGGCCAGCGCGTCGGCACCGCCTTTCGGCGTGAAATGCGTGGCGGCGGCGGCCCGCGCCGCCTGCTCCATGCCGAGCCGCCGTCCGGGATCGGCAAGGATGCCGAGGATTGCCCGCGCGAAATCCGGTCCCAGCCTGGCCACGGCCACCGCGCCCCGCGATGCGGCTTCCACGCCCTGCACGCCGACCGGGGTGGAAACGCAGGCGCGCCCGTGCGCCAACGCTTCCACCAGCTTGATCTTGAGGCCGGAGCCGATCCGGTGCGGCAGGATGCAGAGCTCCGCTTCGTCATATTCCCGGTCGAGGTCCTCGACCCTGCCCAGGAAGCGCACGCCCTCCGGTGACGCGGCGAAGGCCCGGCTCACGCTGCCGGCGACGTGAAGCACCGCATCCGGGCGCTCCGCCCGCACCAGCGGCCAGACCTTCTCGATGAAGCGGGCCAATCCGTGGGCATTCGGCGGGTTGTCGCTGCCGACGAACAGGATGCGCCCCGGCACCTGCGGTCGCTCGGGCAGGTGCAGCGGCGCCGGGTGCGGCACGCACAGCACCTTCGATGCAACCCGCTGTGCGACGGCGGCCGCCTCCGCCTGCTGGATCGCCACCACGATGTCCGCCTTGCCCAGCAGCGCCATCTCCTGCTCCGCGGTGACCGGCGCGGCGTCCAGGCTTTCGCCCTGGCGCTCGAACAGCTTCTGCCGCTCCGAGAGCAGGTCGTGCATGACGACGATGCGCAGCACGCCGCGCATGCCGTTGAGCGCGGGGCACAGATAGGCGTAGTTCACCGCCACCGCATCCGCCGGGTAGCGCTCGGGCGAGTGCTCGATCCATCGCCGCTCGCGCCCTTCGGCAGGGCGGGTGTCCCAGACCAGGTGCCGCGGCGCCGGTGCCCGGCGCCTCAGCCGTGCGGCAGCCGGCACGATGCGGCGGAGCCGCCCGCGCAGCATTCGCTTCGCTTCCGCAATCCAGGGCCGCACCGCATTGACCCGGACGAAGAGACGACCGAGGCGCGCATAACCCGGGACATGCAACTCCCCGAGTTCCGTGGGCGGATCGAGCAGGCGGAACCAGGGCCGCCATGGCCGCCATCCCTCGCACTGCCCTGCGGTGACGAAGGTCCGCACATGGATGCCATGCGCGCGCAGGGCCGCGATCAGTGCCAGCAGGTAGCTCGTGCTGCCGTCGCGCGTGTCGCCCAAGGGAAGGCGTGTGTAGAGGTTGAGCGTTGGCCCATGCGGCTTCCTCGCGTGCATGGCCCCATCCCTGCCCGGATCGGCCTGGATTTGTCCATGGGCATCCCATGGCAAACCTGATCGGCAGTCGTCGGTTGCTCATCGGCAACGGGAAGGGTGCCCGCAGGGAGAATGACCGGACCGGGCGCGGTCGGCGTCCCGGCGCCGCGCGTCAGTCCAGGAATTCCAGCCCGATCTGCTCGCCTTCGCGCCAGCGGATGCGCGCCTGGCGGATCCTTCCGTCGGGCAGGGTCAGCGTCACCCTCCCGACGATGTCCGTGGCGGCCGGAAGATACACCTTCGCACCGGTCACCGAGGTATTCAGGACGATACAATCCAGGGCCCGGTCGCCGCTGGTGATCCGCCCGGCCCGGATCATGTGGCTGCGGTCCGCGCGTCGCCGCTCCGTCCATGTCCTGAGATGCGTGCTCATGGCCTGTGCGCCGGCAACCTCTACTCCTGCGCCATGGTTGCACCGCCATTCTAAACGAAGTCACAACGAGCGCCATTCACGCCATTCACTTGTGGCTCACCCGCCGGATCCGGCGCACCTTCCGCTCAGGCGGCGAGGTAGCCGCCATCCACATGCAGCTCCGCGCCCGTGATGTAGGAGGCCTCGTCGGAAGCGAGGAACAGCACGGCATGCGCCACCTCCTCCACGGCGCCGGAGCGGCCCATGGGCACATGCGCCATCATCTTTGCCCGGAACGCCGGATCCGCCGTGGCGCCGGAGGTGCGCATCGGCGGCATCAGCCCCGGATGCACCGAGTTCACCCGGATCCCCGCCGTCCCCTCCTGCACCGCGACCGACTTGGTCAGCAGCCGCACCGCTGCCTTGGAGGCATTGTAGGCGCAGTGGATCCGCTCCTGCCCCACATTGCCGGAGATGGAGGAGAGGTTGACGATTGCGCCCCCGCCCGTGGCGCGCATGGCGGCGACGCCATGCTTCACGCCGAGGAAGGTGCCGCGCGCATTCACCGCCATGATCCGGTCCCACAGCGCAGTGTCGTAGAGGTCATTGGTCTTGCTGCCGGAAATGCCGGCATTGTTCACCAGCACGTCGAGCCGCCCCCAGGTGCGCAGCACATCGGCGATCGCGGCCTCCCACTGTGCCTCCTCGCTCACATCCAGGGGGATGAAGCGTGCCGTGCCGCCGGCCTCGGCGATGCTGGCGACGACGGCCCGACCCTCCTCCTCCAAGACATCCGCCACTGCCACCTTCGCACCCTCGCGGGCGAAGAGGCGCGCCGTCGCCGCCCCCATCCCGGATGCCGCGCCGGTGATCAGGGCCACCTTGCCGTCCAACCGCATGAGCGTTTCCTCCTCCATCCTGTTGCCCGAAGGATGCCGCGTCCCGCGGCAGGGCGGCAACGGTCGTCTCGGGGCGGAACCGGGCGTTGCAGCGGCGCGCCGGCAGGTGGAGTATGGCCGGAACAAGATCATAGCCCGACAACGGGCGGAGAAGGGAGGAACGGAGGATGCGGCGTCGTGACCTGCTGATTGGTGGAGCGGCCCTTGCGGCAGCACATCAAGGGCTCACCCGGCCGGCCCTCGGCAACCAGAGCAAGACCATCATCCATGTGCCGCAGGCCAACCTGACCAGCCTGGATCCGGTCTGGACCACCGCCCTTGTCACGCGCAACTCCGCGCATCTGCTGTTCGAGACGCTCTACGGCCGCGACGAGCACCTGAACGCGAAGCCGCAGATGGTCGAGGGCCATCTGGTGGAGGACAACGGCCGCCGCTGGACGATGAAGCTGCGCGACGGGCTGCTGTTCCACGACGGCGAGAAGGTGCTGGCGCGCGACTGCGTCGCCTCGATCCGCCGCTGGATGAGGCGCGACCCGATCGGCCAGACCATCGAGGAGCGGCTGGACGCGCTGGAGGCGCCGGATGATCGCACGATCGTGTTCCGGCTGAAGAAGCCCTTCGCCTCGCTGCCCTATGCGCTCGCCAAGACCCAGCCGAGCCCGGTCATCATGCCGGAGCGGCTGGCGAAGACCGATCCCTTCAAGCAGGTGCAGGAGGTGATCGGCAGCGGCCCCTTCCGCTGGGTGGCCGACGAATACGTGCCCGGCAGCCGCGCCGTCTACGCTAAATTCGAGCGCTATCACCCGCGCGACGAGCCCGCCAGCTACGCCGCCGGCGGCTATCGCGTGCTGGTGGACCGGGTGGAGTGGCGCATCATCCCGGATGCCGCCACCGCCGGCAATGCGCTGATCAGCGGCGAGGTGGACTGGATCGACCAGCCGCTGCCGGACCTTCTGCCGCTGCTCCGCCGCTCGCGCGGCGTGCAGGTCGGGCCGATCGACATCTACGGCACCTTCGGCGTGCTGCGGCCGAACCACCTGCACGGTCCCACTGCGAATCCGGGCGTGCGCCGCGCCATGCTGGCCGCGATGGACCAAGTGGCGGCGATGACCGCGGTGATGGGCGAGGACAAGTCGCTGTTCCGCGCGCCCGTCGGCTTCTTCCTGCCCGGCACGCCATCGGAGAACGATGCCGGCATGGAGAATGTCCGCAAGCGACACAGCACGGAGGAGGTGAAGGCCTTGCTCGCCGCCTCCGGCTACAAGGGAGAGCGCGTGGTGCTGATGCACCCGACCGACCAAACCTTCTACAATGCGATGGCCAGCGTCGCCGCGGACTGGCTGCGGAAGATCGGCATCAACCTGGACGACCAGTCCATGGACTGGGGCACGGTGGTGCAGCGGCGCACCAGCATGGAGCCGCTGGAGAAGGGCGGCTGGTCGCTCTTCCCCTCCGGCCTGCCGGCGGCCGAGTATCGCGACCCGGTTTTCGCCGCCGCCATGCGCGGCAACGGCAAGAAGGCGTGGTTCGGCTGGCCCGACGACCCCAAGATCGAGGAGTTGCGCAATGCCTGGATGGACAGCACGGACGAGGCGGAGCTGAAGCGCCTGGACCGCGAGATCCAGGCACGCGCCTTCGAGACGGTGCCCTTCATCCCGCTCGGCCAGTACATGCCGCCCTCTGCCTGGCGGAGCAGCCTGCATGGTATCCTGAAGGGGGCGGTCCCGGTCTTCTGGAACGTGACGAAGGACTGAGCCGCCCGATCGTCCGACGCCGCGGGCGGAGGGCGTGGACCGGCAGGCAGGAGGAGGTTGCATGGCCTGGAAGCCAATGGTGCTGCAGATCGGCATGGGCACCGACATCCGCGGCGCGGACTGCACCAAGGCGGCGGTCCGGGCGCTGCGCGACGCGCTTTGGCACAATTCGCTGACCATTGCCCGGGCGCTCGGGATGGATGCGGACGCCATGCGGGTGGAGGTCACCATCGGCGTGCCGCGTCCGGATCAGGTGGACAAGGCGGCGGTGCTGGCGGTGCTGCCGCACGGCAGCGGCACGGTGGAGGTGGTGGAGGGCGGGCTGGAGATCCCGGACGAATCCGGTACCGGCTCCACCATCATCGCCAATGCCGCGGCCGTGGTGCAGCTCGATATCGCGGAGGGGCGGGCATGACCGCGCGCCGCGTCATCCTGGAACTGGGCCACGGCAACGACCTGCATGGCGGGGACTACACCAAGGCGGCGCTGCGTGCGGTGCAGGACGCGCTGCACCATTCCTCGCTCTCCATGCTGCGCTCCCTCGGCATCGACCCGGCGGCGATGCTGGTGGATGTCACCATCGGCGTGCAGCGGCCGGAGCGGGTGGATGCGGACAGGATCCGCGCCTCATTGCCGCATGGCCAGGTCACGGTGCGGGTGGTGAAGGGCGGCCTGGACGTGGCGCGCGACGTGCCCGGCGATCCGGCGGTGATTGCCAGCGCCGCCATCGCGGTGCGGCTGGACCTGCCAGGGCGGTGATGCCGCCCTGCCTGCAACCCAGGGGCAAATACCGATCACAAGAAATCGCGCCACAGTCATGTCACGGAAATCTGAGATAACGGCCGGATAAGTTTCTGGCCGTAATTACTCCGCATCAGAAAAATCTATTGCACGATTACGTGATTGATGGGAACCGATAGTCTGTTGTTGTACCATGCTCCCCGGCCGGGTCCCCTCGATCCCGGCCCGAGCCCCGGAGTACCGACTGGCTGTGCCGAGAGCCTTGATCCCAATCGTCACGTCCCGCCATGCCGCGGCGCCCCGGCCATCAGGGCTGGCAGGCCCCATCCCCGGCACCAGCCATGGCACCCTGGAGGCCCGATGCCTTTTCCCCCGCACGCCAGCGGCAGGCTGACCGGGCCACCAGCCCCGCGGCCCGACCTCGCGCCGCTCCCACGCAGCGGTGTGGCAGGGCGCAGCCGGGGCGGACACCCGCTGCTCCAGCCTGCCTGGTGGTTCGGCCTGCCCTGCGGCCTCCTCGCTATAGCCATCGCCGCCTGCTGGGGCCATGCGCTGCTGCCGGATGCGGAGGCCACGGGCGGGCCCGGCCGGCTGGCGGATGCGGCCATCGCCATGCTGATACAGCCCTCCACCTGGCTTGCCGCGGGCGCCGCGGCGCTGGCCGTGCTGGGCAGCACCGCCCTGCTGCGGGCACGCGGCCGGGAGAAGGCGCTGCTCCAGGCCAATGCTACACTGGAGTCCAGGCTGGGGATCCTGACCGACCTATCCCACGCCTTCGACCGGACCGCCGTCATCCTGCGCGCCCCGGACGGCACTATCCGCCACTGGTCGGCGGGCTGCGAGCGCCTCTTCGGTTTCCCTGCCGCCGAGGCCACGGGGCGCTTGGTGCACGAACTGCTTGGCACCCGCTTCCCCGATGGCGGCCGCCGCAGCGTGCAGGAAGAACTGATGCACAACGGCGAATGGCAGGGGGAGCTGCGGCACCGGCGGCGGGGCGGCGATCCCGTCACCGTCGCGTCCCACTGGATCCTCCGCCGCGATGCCGTGACCGGCCGCCCGACCGCGGTGGTGGAGCTGCACACGGACGCCACCGCGCTGAAGGCGGCGGAGGCCGCGCTCAGCGCCGGGGAGGCCCGGCTGCGCCTCGCCCAGGAAGTGGCCGGTGTCGGCACCTGGGAATGGGATCCGGACACGGGCGCCATGGTCTGGTCGCCGGAACAGCACGCCCTGTTCGGGACCAGCCCCGCCACGGGCGCGCCGCCAAGCTTCGAGGGCTTCCTGGACCTGGTCCATCCGGACGACCGCCCCCGGCTGCGCACCGCCGCCGCCCAAGCCTTGGAAACCGGCGAGTATGAGGCGGAATTCCGCATCCTCCGCCCCGGCCGCGGCGGCGAGGAGCTGCGCTGGCTGATCGGCCGCGGCCGCCGGATGCCCGGCCCGGCCGGGCGCCTGGGGCCGTTCCTCGGCGTCAATGTGGACATCACCGCCCGCAAGGAGGCCGAGGAGCGCCAGGCCCTGTTGATGCGGGAGGTGGACCACCGCGCCAAGAACGCACTCGCCGTGGTGCAGGCCATCCTCCGCCTGACCCGCGCCGACAGCCCGGACAGCTTCGCCCGCGCGGTTGAGGGCAGGGTGGCCGCCCTGGCCCGCGCGCATACGCTGCTGACCGAATCCCGTTGGGTGGGGGCTGACCTGTCGGCCATGCTGCGCGGCGAGCTGGTGCCCTTCATGGGCGGTGGCGGCAGCAACCGGGTGGTGTTCGACGGCCCGCCGGTGACGGTGGCGCCGGTCACGGCCCAGCCCCTCTCCATGGCGCTGCATGAGTTGGCGACCAATGCGGCGAAATACGGCAGCCTGTCCGTCCCGGATGGCCGGCTCACCGTCTCCTGGCAGGCCGATGCAGCGGCCGGCCGGCTGCGGCTCCACTGGGTCGAGACGGGTGGGCCGCCCGTCACCGCCCCGCCCGACCGCTCCGGCTTCGGCTCCCGCGTCATCCAGACCACCATCCAGGAGCAGCTTGGCGGCGAGGTGGGGTTCAATTGGGAGGCCGCCGGCCTCATCTGCGCGATCGACCTGCCGCTGAGCCGCGCCACGGCGCGGGCCATGGTCTAGCGCCGGCAGCAGACACCGAGGGGTTGCATGGCCATCATCCTGATCCTGGACGACCGTGCCACCAACCGGAACATCTATGCCAGGCTGGCCTCGGCCATCGAGCCGGGCATCTCGGTCGAGGTCTTCGCCGAGCCGCTCGACGCCCTGGAATGGCTGGAGCACAACCGGGTCGACCTGGTCATCACCGATTACCGCATGCCGGGCATGGACGGGGCCGAGTTCACCCGTCGCTTCCGTGCCATGCCGGGCGGCTCGAATGTGCCCGTCCTGGTCATCACCGCCTATGACGACCGGAGCTTGCGGCTGCGCGCCCTGGATGCGGGCGCCACCGACTTCCTGCAAAGCCCGGTGGACCATTTCGAGCTGGTGACCCGCGCCCGCAATCTGCTGGCCCTGGGCCGCCAGGCCCCGGTTGCGGAGGCGCCGCCCGCCGCGCCCGCCCCCGGCCCCGATCTGCCTTGGCTGCAGGGACACGAGGGCCTGGCGCGCATCCTGGACGCGGTCCCGGCCCAGCTCAGCCTGACCGATCGCGAAGGCCGCTGCCTCTACGCCAACGCCGCCTGCCTTGCCGAGGCCGGTCTGGCCCCGGCCGAATTGCCCGGCTGCAGCGCCATCCGCCTGTTCGGCCCGGAGCGGGGAGCGCGGAGCCGGCAGCAGGACCAGTCCGTTTTCGAAACCGGCCGGGCACTGCCTGCCTACCGGGAGGAGGCCGCCGGCCGCTGGCTGCTGACCCGCAAGACGCCGCTGCGGGACGCGGCGGGCCATGTCGTCGCGGTCCTGACCACCTCCTTCGAGGTGGCCGGGCCGGTGCCGGAGTCCCTCGGCCAGATCCGGCCGGACGACCTCCACGGCCCGGCCGGTGGCTGAGGCGCCGGCCGGGCCCGATCCCGGCGCAAGGCGCCGGGCGCGCGGCGAACTGGAAATGAGCCTGAACCGGCTCGGCTTCGGGCTGGCGATCGGACTCTACCTGCTGACCCTGGGGCGGTCGGCCGCCGACCCTGCCCTGGCCGGCCTGGCCTGCTGGAGCGCGCTTGCCCTCGGGATCTTCCTGCACCTGCGGCTGTGGCCGGAGCGCAGCCTGGTGCGGCGCGGCGCCGCGATGCTGATCGACATGGGGTTCCTCTCCTGGTTCCTCCATGTCGGGGGCGAGGTCGCGGCGCCCTTCTTTCCGATCTATTACTGGGTCGCCCTCGGCAACGGCTTCCGCTTCGGCACGCGCTGGCTGCTGGCGGCGATGGCGGTCTTCGTCATCGGCTTCGGCGTGGTGGTGTTGGCGACACCCTTCTGGGGGACGCTGCCGCATCTCTCGGCCGGGCTGCTCATCGGCCCCTGCATCCTCGGCCCCTATGCGGTGGTGCTGATCCGCAAGCTGTCCCAGGCAAAGCGGCAGGCGGAGCAGGCGAACGAGGCGAAGAGCCTGTTCCTGGCCAGCGTCAGCCACGAATTGCGCACGCCGCTGAACGCGATCATCGGCATGGGGGGGCTGCTGCGGGATTCGCGCCTGGATGTGGAGCAGCAGGACATGGTGCGGACCATCGAGGGCGCCGCGCGGAACCTGCTCTCGCTCATCAACGGCATCCTCGACTTCTCCCGCATCGAGGCCGGCGCCGCGACGGTGCGGCCGGAGGAGTTCGATCCCTTGGCGCTGCTGGAGGAAGTGCGGCGGATGTTGCTGGCGCAGGCACGGGAGAAGGGGCTGGACCTCACGCTGCATGTCACGCCGCGGCTGCCAGCGCGCATTATCTGCGACCGCGGGCATCTGCGCGACATCCTGCTGAACCTCGCGGGCAATGCGGTGAAATTCACCGAAACCGGCGGGGTCGTGATCGCCGCCGATGCGGTGGAGCCGGCGCCGGGACTGCTGCGCCTGCGCTTCGAGGTGACGGATACCGGCATCGGCATCCGTCCGGAGGCGCTGGGGCGGATCTTCGAGCGCTTCGCCCAGGCGGATGCCAGCATCGCCAACCGCTTCGGCGGCACCGGGCTGGGCCTGGCGATCTGCAAGGGGCTGGTGCGGCTGCTGGGCGGCGAGATCGGGGTGCAGAGCAGGCCCGGCCAGGGCAGCACCTTCTGGTTCACCGCCGGCGCGCGGCGCGCGGCGGGGGAGGGGGCAAGGGGCGTGCCGGCGCCCACCGGCCTCGCCGTCCTGATCGAGAGCGCCGATCCCCCGGCGGCGGCGCCGATCCGCGACAGCCTCATCGCCCTGGGGGCGGAGGTGGCGCTGCAGCCGGTGGAGCCGGCGGCCATGGCGCGGCTCTGGGGCGGGGACGCGGCGCCGGCGCATGTGCTGCTCTGCTACCGCCAGGGCGGCGGGCACGGGGCGGAGCGGCTGCGCATTGCCATCGGCAGGCCGGAGACGGAGGGGCTGCCCGCGCCGGAGATCCGGCGCCGGGCGGCGATGCTGCTGCCGCTGGCCCCCTCGGCGGCGGAATTGCAGGCGGCCCTGCGCGTCGCCGCGGCGCGGCTGCTGCCGGAGGCGGCAGAGCGCCGGCCCGCGCCATCACCTGCGGTGCGGCGCGGCCTGCGGGTGCTGGTGGCGGACGACAACCAGGTGAACCGCCGGGTGATGCAGAAGATCCTGGAGCGTTCCGGCCATGCCGCGCATCTGGTCGGCAATGGCGAGGAAGCGCTGGACGTGCTGGAGGCCGGCGGCTTCGACCTGGTGCTGATGGATGTGAACATGCCGGTGCTGGACGGCATCGCGGCGACCAAGCTCTACCGGTTCGCTGCCCTCGGCCGCCCGCACCTGCCGATCGTCGGCCTCACCGCCGATGCGACGCCGGAGGCCGCGCGGCGCTGCCGCGAGGCCGGGATGGATGCCTGCCTGACCAAGCCGGTCGAACCAGCGCGGCTGATCGAGATGGTGGAAAGCCTGGCCGCGCCGCCCGCCGGACCTACCTCGGCGGCGGAGGTGGCCCCCATCGCCTCCCATCCCCGCTTCCACCCCGCCGCGCCCGTGCTTGACCCGCAGGTGCTGGCGGATCTGGAGGCGCTGGGCGGCCCCGAATTCGTCGCCGGGCTCATGGAGGATTTCCTGGAGGAAGCGGCGCAGGTGCTGCAGGCCATGCAGGCCGCCGCCGGCCAGGGCGACCTGCGGCGCTTCCGGGCGGAGGCGCACGCCCTGCGCAGCAGCGCCGCCAATATGGGCGCGCGGGCGATCCAGGACCTCTGTGCCGCGGCGGAGGCCATGGTCCCGGCGGAGATCGCCGGCGCCGGCACGCGGCAGGTCGCGTTGTTGGCCGCCGAGTTGGACCGGCTGCGCGAGGCGCGGCCGCCCGCCATGGCCCGTGCCGGCCAGGCTTCCTGATGCCGGCCGCCGGCCCCTGGCCGGGTGGCTCCGCGCGCACCATTGACCGCGGCATGGCCCGGAGGCCGCAGGGCTGCCGGGCCCCAACAGGCGAGGGAGAGAGGCGATGGAGGTCAGGCGCGCAGGTTCCCAACCGTCCGGCAAGGGATCCGCGGAATGGTTCACCGGCACGGTCCGCATCGACCCGCTGTTCAGCCCGCCCGATCCGGCCCGGGTTGCCATGGCCCTGGTCACCTTCGAGCCGGGCGCCCGCACCGCCTGGCACACCCATCCGCTCGGCCAGACCCTGATCGTCACCGCCGGCTGTGGCTGGGCGCAGCGCGAGGGCAGACCGGTCGAGGAGATCCGTCCGGGCGACGTGATCTGGTTCCCGCCCGGCGAGAAGCACTGGCATGGCGCGACGCCGACCACGGCCATGAGCCATATCGCCATTCAGGAAAGGCTGAATGGCTCGGCCGTCGAATGGCTGGAAAAGGTCAGCGACAAGCAGTACCGGCGCTGACCGCTGCCGCGGCGGGAGCGGCGATGCCTTCAGCAGACTGCCGCCACCGCCCCCGGCTGCGCCGCGATGCGCCGGTCCTGCGCCGCGGCGAGGCGGGCCATGCGGCGCAGGTCCGGCTCGGTCAGCCGTAGCGCGGCCTCAGCCCAGACCTCCACCACCTCCTGCAATTCCTCCAGCGTCACCGGGTCCACCCGGCGGCGGGCGCGGTAGGTGGCATGGTGCGCGTTGTGCCAGCGGGAGGTGCGGTCGATATGCTCCAGCAGCGCCTGCTCGCCCTCGCCATCCGGGGCGAGGATGTCCACCAGCCCCATCGCGTGCAGCTCCTCCGCCGTGTGGATGCGGCCGCTCAGGATCATCCGTTCGGCCTCAGCCCGGCCGATCCGGCGCGACAGGAAGCTGTAGGCGCCCATGCCGGGGAAGAGGTTGAACAGCACCTCCGGCAGGCCGAATTTCGCGCTGCGCTCGGCCACGATCAGGTCGTGTGCCAGCGCGCATTCGAAGCCGCCGCCCAGCGCATCGCCCTGCACCAGGGCGATGGTCACCACCGGCAGGCCGAAGCCGGTGTGGTTCCGGTGGATCGCCTCCACCGCCGCGCGGCCGTAGCGCCGCAGGCCGGCAAGGTCGCCCCTGGCGATCAGCTCCCGGAACAGGCCGAGATCGCCGCCGAGGTTGAAGATGCCCGGAATGGCGGAGGCACAGGCGAAGTAGCGGACCGGCGGGTCCGGGTCCGCCGCCCCGCCGCGGAACAGCCGGGCGACGGAGCGTTGCATGGCGGCGATATCCCGCAGCAATTCCGGGCTGAAGCAGGGGCGCCCCTTTGGCCGTAGCCGGCACCAAAACAGGCGCCGTCCGGCATCCAGATCGACCTCCAGGGTCTCATAGGCGGTGGCCCGGACGGCGGCTTGGGCGGCCGGCATCGGGGGCGGGAAGCTGGCGGGCGGGAAGCCGAGGACGGCTTGCGCCATGCCGGGGGCCGGTGAAACGCGGATGAAGGTCATGAGCAGGATCCTCGACGGGTCGCCCGGGCGGGGGGCTGCGCGGGCCTGCCAGCGGGCGATGCGATGGAAGCGGCGCCGCCGAGGAAGCTAGACGAACACGATAATATTATACAACGGTATTTACAATTAGAGTTGACATGTGGATTGTGGCTGCGGCCCGGTCTGCGTCCGGGCGCCGGCCATCCCCGTCCCAGTTTGTGCGGATCGCCGCCCGCCGGAGGGGCGGGCGGCTTCCCTTGCCGGTTACTGCGCGACGCCGCCGGCCGGCGCCGGGGAAGGCGCATCGGCAGGGCTTGTCGCCGGCGCGGCGTTGCCGGATCCGCCGCTTTCCCGCGTGAAGCTCGCGCGCAGCGCGGTCAGTTCCTGGCGCTGCTTGTCGAGCCGCGCCTCGGTCTCGGCGACCTGCCGGCCGAGATCCTGGCGCCGCTGCTCCATGGAGGCGACCTCCTCCCGCAGCGCCTGGTGCTGCTGGAGGAGCTGCGCCTGCGCTTCCGCTGCCTGGTTCGCCTCGCTGAGGCGGCGTTCCATCTCGGCCAGCGCCACGCGGCGGGACTGGAGCTCGGCGCCCGCTGCCTCCGTATCCGCCCGCAATTGCGCCAGGCGGCGTTCCTCTTGCGTGGTGCTGTCGCGCAGTCCGGCCAGTTGCTGCTCGCTGGCGGCGATCGTGCTGCGCAGCTCCGCGCTGCGGGCCTCGAGGTCCTGGAGCGTCCTGGCCGCGGCGTCGCGGGCGGAGGCGAGGCGGTCGTGCTCTGCCTGCGCCTGGCCAAGCGCGGCTTGCCGCTCGCTCAGCGTCCGCTCCGCATCGGACAGGCCGGCGCGCAGCTCGGCCAACCGGCGCTCCGCCTCGCCGTTGGAGCCGGTCAGCTCGGCCGCCTTCGCTTCCAGTCCGCGCAGCCGGGCGGCGGCCTCATCGGCCGCCTTGCCGGTGCTGGCCAGG
>Ga0207747_1000784_pt1 | contig 29517 bp, 23 predicted proteins | sample HigsolmetaGSP11D_FD_184839 | JGI IMG/M metagenome (GOLD analysis project Ga0207747, IMG submission 184839) | High solid enriched microbial communities from the Joint BioEnergy Institute, USA - SP1-1-D (SPAdes) | ecosystem: Engineered > Bioreactor > SSF (Solid state fermentation) > Aerobic >...
CCGCCAACCCGATCGATCCCAAATATTCACTTCTCGTCAAATCCTATCCAAGGGGGCTTTGGATGTCAAAGAAGAAAACATGCGAGAAAGCGAGAAAAACGGAGAAAACATTAAATTATTGAGGGAGGTTAACGACATGCATATCCATATAACGAGCCCTGCGGCTGAAAGGTTGCAATCTCTTTCGGATTCGCCCGATACGGTTTACAAGCTCGTCTATGACGCAGAAGGCTGCGGATGTGCGGTCAGCGGCGTACCTGCGCTGTGGATGCTGGACCGATCCGCCATGCTCGACACCGATCTGACGGCAGCCAGCGAACCAACCATCGTGTATGAAGCCAGACACGAAGTGTTTTATGAGGATCATCTCACACTGGATTATGATACGGTCAGCCGCTCGTTCCGACTAAGCAGCAGAAGCCAGATCTATGCGAACGATCTGCCTGTTGTCGACCGCAGATTGATAATGGAAGCCAGAGAACAGGACGGTGAAACAACCTTGCGCAAACTGGATGAAATACTTGCTTATAATGAACATTTCGTAGAATCAAAAGAATATGAGCAATACCTGACCAACCGTTACCCGAACAAAAAAATGGTCATCCTGACCTGCATGGATACTCGTCTGACCGAGCTGCTGCCGAGAGCGCTAAACTTGCGCAACGGCGACGCTAAGATCATCAAGAACGCCGGCGCCATCGTCATCCAGCCGTTCGGCAACGTCATGCGCAGCATCCTCGTCGCTCTATACAAGTTGAACGCCGAGGAAGTGTTCGTCATCGGCCATCACGACTGCGGCATGACCGGCATGAACGCCGAACTCATCGTCGAGAGCGCGATCGAGCGAGGCATTGACGCGCAATTGCTCACCACGCTGAAACATGCAGGCATCGATCTGCGGAGATGGCTGAGAGGGTTCGATAACGTCCATGATGGCGTCATGCGGAGCGTCGAGATTATTCGCAATCACCCGCTGCTTCCTCCCGGCACTGCCGTACACGGCCTGCTCATCCATCCGGAGACAGGCAAGCTGGACGTGATCATCAACGGATATGAACATCTAGCCAACACGCAACAGGAAAGTTAACATTATTAAACTTCTCCGAATCTTCTCGATGTTGATGCAACATGAAGACCGCACTTGCCAGGTCAGCCTGGCCCATCACCTGGAAACGGAAGTGATCCGACATGCTGTTTATCGATAACCAGGGCAACCATGACCCGGCCTTGAATCTCGCCCTGGAAGAATATGCGCTGCGAAATCTGCCGATGGACGAAACTTATCTGCTGTTCTACATCAATGAACCGTCGATCATCATCGGCAAGAACCAGAACACCATCGAAGAGATCAATGAGGAATACGTGCGCGAGCACAACATCCATGTTGTTCGCCGATTGTCCGGCGGCGGCGCTGTCTATCACGATCTCGGCAATCTGAACTTCAGCTTCATCACTCGGGATGACGGCCAGTCGTTTCACAACTTTGCGAAGTTTACACAGCCGGTGATCGACGCGCTCCGTTCGCTGGGAGTGGATGCGACACTGAGCGGCCGCAACGACATTCAGGTTGGCGAGCGCAAGATCTCCGGCAACGCGCAATTTGCCACGCGAGGCCGCATGTTCAGCCACGGCACGTTGCTGTTTGATTCGGCGATGGAGAATGTCGCGTCGGCACTTAAGGTCAAGCCGATCAAGATCGAATCCAAGAGCACCAAGTCTGTTCGTGCCAGAGTCGCCAACATCAAGGAATTCCTCCCGCCGGAACTGCAATCGATGACGATCGAGGATTTCCGCAAGACCTTGCTCAAGCATCTGTTCAATTGCGAAGTGCAGGACGTGCCGCAATATCGCCTGAATGAGCAGGATTGGGCGAATGTTCGCCAGATCGCGGAGTCGCGTTATCGCACCTGGGAATGGAACTACGGCAAGTCGCCGAAATTCAACATTTCCAATGCCTATAAGTTCCCGTCCGGCATCATCGACGTTCGCCTCGATGTGATGAACGGCATGCTGGAGAATATCAAGATCTATGGCGACTTCTTCGGCGTAGGCGATGTCGCCGAACTCGAGGAGTTGCTGCGCGGTACCCGTTACGAGCAATCAGCCGTAACAGACAAGCTGCGGACTGTGGATCTGAAGCATTACTTCGGGCATCTCTCGCTTGAGCAGTTCGTTGCCTTGCTGTTTAACCAGCAGATCCCGGAAGCTTAAGAGAATCCGTGAAAGAGCACCAAATGGGACAGGCCGAGAGAAGAACGTTTCGTTCCTTCTCGGCCTTGCTGCATCGTACTTTCTGCATCGTATGAATCAGTCATACAATCATTCGCACCGGCCAACTGATGTTCAGCATACGATTTGCCACTTATCCGATATATCTGCTAGCTCTGGGAAGAATAGCCATGCCTGTGTCGGATGGATCGCTCTTGACGACTCCACAACAGTTGCAACCCGACCTTAAGAGCGGCTAATGGTTGGTTCGGGGCGAATCGCAGCATCCGTATCAATCATGTTTCCGCTCTTCAAGCGCCGCCTGCCTCGCCTGTCTTGCAGCTTCCCTGTCCCGCAACTTGTGTCGGTTCAGCAGATACGTATCGCTCATATCGCTGGCCTGGCCGAAGATGTGGCCAAGCTCCTCCGCTCTCTCCCTGCAACGGACAGCCAGCTGTTCATCGATGATCGGGATATTGAGATCCGCATAGGGTGATCGCGGCTCCGACCGAAGTTCGTCCAGGCGCTTGCGCATCATCGCCAACAGTTGATTGCCGTCCACTCCGAGCTGGCTCATGTGCTCCGCATTGAATCGCCTGATCGCCCCCTCCATCAGTTTCACCGCTCCAACCCGGTTACCCCGTCGTTCGTGGTACAAGCTCACAGCAAGTTGAATGAACATCACCCAGGTTTCCCTATATGGGCTGTCCGGATGCTCCTTCCAGTATTCCTCCAGAATCTCATGACATTCAAAATAATCCCGCCCCCCATGAAATTGTACGAGGTATTCAACATAAGCTTGCGGATACGAATCACGCACTCCACTCATCGGTTTCATCTCCTGTTTTCCTCTCGCCGCACGCATCGGATAGGCAAGCCAGATACCGCTGCAAATGACTCTGCTGCACGTGGTGACTGCTGACATACGGATCACCGCGAACCGGATTCCCAACGTGCGGTCGCCACTGCTCCCTGCAACTGAGCCGCAACTTCACAGTAGTGTTTCAGATTCTGTTTAGCCATATCGTGTTCAAATTCCATTACCGCGATCGGCCCTGTCTCTCTGCCGATATACTTCACCATAAGAGGAATGAGCGTCCCTTCTTCCCTTTCCGAATGAGGGTTCAGATTGCTGACAAAGGCATCCAGCCTGGGCACCCGACTGTTCAGCTTGTCGTATCAGCGGGAACGCCTTCTTCCGCGATCAAGTGCTGCTCCAGTTCCATCTTCATCTGGTGGAACAGCTTATGAAGCTCTGCCAGCTCCGGATGCTCCAGGCCGTGTACTCGAAGAATCTTGGTGACAAATTCGCTCAGCAGCGGCAGTTCTTTCATCAGATAGGCATGATGGGTTTGCACGATATGGTCGATCAGATCACCCAAGGCAGCCTTGCGCCAGTCTGTCGCCCGGGTCCGGTTCTCTTGCGCTTTCTGATACATTTCATTCAGCCGCTCAAGAAACATCCTCTCATCAATCTGTTTCCGCTCCAGCGCCGCGGACAACGTCCGGTTGCCGCCGCAGTTCGGATACTGGTCTGATAGTTCATCAAACAATTCCAACCTGAGGACTGTATGGATCACTTGTCTTCTTCCGCGTCGCACCATAAACCGCCCGGATCGCTGGTGCTGTCGCCGCAGCAGCCATTCCACTGGCCGCAATTGAAGCATTTCCACTTGGCGAACCACCACTCCATCCTGAATCCGCAGATCGGACAATGCGGGATCTCCGTTGCTCTTCTTGGCTCCACAGCAGGCTTCCCCCTTTATCTCACTCTGAGTTGTCATTATCTATACTTGTTCGACATATGCGGTTGGTTTCCTCTCTGCTCCGTTACCACATAAATATCTCCAGCAAACCACGGAAGCTTAATTTTTTTCACTTGAATCGTCTAGTAATATGACAACAGGTATTTACAATATTGTGTTAGATTATCCATTTTATTAATACATGGGAGGTGGATGCCTTCAAAGATCGAATCCAGCAATCCAGATCTTGAAGTTGTTTGTCGTCTTAATGAATGTGTCCTAGTAAACGGTTGGGGAGGAATTGATAATATGAAAAGAACGTTAAGTTTTATTTTGTCTTTAGTTCTGATTCTCGACTTTTTCCCTTGTTCTAGCAGTGCTGCAACGAAAGTACCCGTCATTATTGAAAGTCCATTTGCAGATGAATCAACTGGGCACATAGAAGCGCAACAGCAATTGCAATCGTTAAGAGCCATCGGTCTGATTCCCTCAAATGCAAATATTCAAGTAGATCAATCATTGCCTGACATATTGAATCAATACGATGAAATCGACATCATTGATGAAAAGATCACATTAATCGCAGCGGGCAAACAGACCTTAATCTTATTCAGTGAAACCGATGGCCTTGACATTCTACTTTGTCAAGTTTTTCTTTGTCGTTGGTAATCCAGACTCAGCAGATGCTGATCTTGTAACTACAGCAACAGTAACTGGTTGCATCGGACTAGAATGCCCGGATGATTATTATGCTGCATTAAACGTCAGATCTTCGAGTTATCAATATACCGGGTATACTCTTTATGACTCAGAAACCGACACGGTTGAGTTGCTTGAGGATGTCCACTCGTTATCCCATTAAATGAAACAAATTTCTAACCTGTCATAACGGTGCGTTGCTGTTTGGAGGTAAACATTACGACGGGGGAATGACCATTTTCTCGCTTGAACATATGATCTCATTTCTCCAGGAGTATGATGATTGGCTTCCGAGTCATTGTTACCCGATGGGGTACAGCAATGCGGCTGTGATCTTTGTTGATTCAGAAGTCTGCCAACATTCAGATAAGTACTTATACTGGTTAAGTTGTATTGACCGCTACGAGAGAGCGTTAAAGCTCAATATGAATTTTGAAACCTGGCTCGATTTATATATCGTTGCACAAGGTACAGAGTACTGGCTGTGACCGACCTTCAAACATGAATGAATGGACAATCCCCTGGGTCAAATATAGACACAGGGGATTGTCTATCGTCTGTCAGCTGAAGCACTTCAGACGCAGAGTCTTACTTCCGCAATGCCCGGTTGCCGTGCTGTATATGGTCCTACTCAAGCGAAATGAGCTGCTATAAAACGAAAACAAGGGCTGCGATGGGATGAATCTCCATAGACAGCCCTTTGTTATAGTCTCATCAATCAACGGACGCGCGGTGAGGCAAAGTTCGCCGTTGCAACCTGCCACTCATGACGACTCCCGGCCTTCAGTCAGTTCCACGGCTGCGACTACGCGCGGCGACCGCTCGGCTCGAGAGGCACCTTCGTTCCGAACATGTCCTGCGCTATGCGAAGTTCCTTCCGCTCCTGGCACTTCACCAGCCGCAGATCCGCCTTCTGGTTCAACTGCCGCAGCTTGCGCCTGCTCCTGTACCTCTCTTAACATCTTCTTCTTGCTGTGCCTGCGCTTCAAATAAATGCCAAGCACCAACACCGGCACGACGATCACCGTCAGATACAGGGAAACATCCTTCACCATGCCCTCAGCCGCTCGTCCGAACAGATAGAACAACCCACCGACGATATAGAACTTCGCCGCTCTCCCGATAGCCGCATATCCGATCAGCTTCCACAACGGGAAGTTCAGAAAGCCGGACAGAATAGTAAACACCTTGAACGGAATCGGAGTAAAAGCCCCGATGAGGATCGCCGCTTCGCCGTTCTTCTGGAACATCCTCGTAGCTGCGTCGATCCATTGCTTCTTGAGGATCCGGTACAGAAATGCTTTGCCCAGAAGTTTGCCCAGCAGGTAGCCGATCGGCGTTCCGAACAGGCAGGCGATGAAACCGGCGGTTGCCAGCCACAAGGCGTCTTTCGGATGGACGAGACTGAGCGACACTTGCGTAAAAAATGCCGGAATCGGAAAGATGATCGCATCGATGAATGCGTGAATGGCGAGGCCTAGTGCCCCATACTCTTTAAGGAATTCTGCGATACTCTGTAACATCTCCCATCTCCTTTGATAAAGGTTTAAACGGATGAACGAACATGGCCGAGCATGATCGATGAAGCACTGGAGCTTGCAGCACTCCTGCTTTGCATATGAAGATAATCACGAAGATAACCGGAGTAGACCAATTCGAGAGATTCAGAGTTCGCAAAATCCGATGGCTTCGTAAACAATGGGCATTTGGGCACGATGTTCAGCCCAGCCTGTTCAAACAGAAATGCCACGAACTGAGAGCAGAAAAAGGCGTAATCCCGCTTGATCCTGATGCCAAACATCACGCCAAAGAGGCCCAGCAGATTGTACTTGTACAGATGCGCTTCTCTCTCAAACCTTCTGATGGTGCGTCTGATTTGATTGTAATGCTTCTCGTGAATCATGCACATGTAGACGGCACATGTGGCGTCGCGAAACAATTGGCCGCAGAAGTCCTCCTTCACGAAGCCGCCGACAAACGGATTGCCAGGACGCTTGCGGCCAAAGCTGTACACTTCTCTCAACTCGGCATCAAATGCAATCGACGTATGATTAAGTGGTGCTCTGGTATACATGCGAATCATGCGCGTAAACCAGGTTCCTGTATCTGTAAGCACGATATAAACTGGCTTTTCAACCACGGTTTTCACATCCATCTTCCGCATTATGATCATATCTGAGCACACGCTTGTAGAAGTATACCAATATCATTATAACTGATCAAGCGAATTCTTGTACCCTAATTTTTGCAATCTATATTCTTATAACGATCTATATGCACAATAATTTGCGGCATAGCGCAAAATTGAGTAAAGAAATACCTGGCTGGCGCCAAGTCCTTTAGGACGCCGGTGGCAGCTTGGTATTTCTTATGTCTTACGAGAATGTATGGGAAGTTATACTTTCTATAAGACCAAAAAAAACCAGGTTGCCCGGGCAACCTGGTCATCCGGCATGTGCTGTTTATCCTAGCAGCGAGATTACAAGAAGTTCGTAGAGGACAAGAGGCAGAATCACATTGGCAGACGGATTGAAGAATCCTGGGTAGAACAGGCGCTCGTCCGCCGTTTGCGGAATGCTCAGATACAGGTGTTTCTGATCGATCCCTGCGATGGTGCCTTCATATACGTGGCCGTCAATCGTCTGTACTCTCACCCTGCGGTGCATGCATCCGCTGCAACAATGATGCACCGCCTCGCGAATCCGGTGTATCGCCTGCACCGCCTCTGGATCCGCTTGATAAAGAAGCTCATTCATCCATTATCCACCCCTGCTGGTCAATTATCCTTCCATACACCATATGCATGGGCTGATGTATGGTGTCGAATGCCCGGAAAATGGGCGGCGGTTGCTTAAGTCAGTTGCTCGACAAATATTGTTACGGATAAGCCGAAATCACGTGGTTATCATAATGAGCGAAAGGACGCACAACATTCTAAAGAAAGGAAGTTGAACGATGAAGAGACTGCTCTTATCCGTACTTGCATCCCTGATGCTGCTGGCCATGCCGAACCTGGCATTCGCAGCCGACCGCGGAGATGACAATGACGGTAACGCACTTCGCAACAACCAAGTTGTGAAACGGTTCAATGACCTGACCGACGATGATGATGACGGGATCTTGAAACGTCGGAATTACACAAGAACGTACAACGAAGTGAACAAGACAAGGACGTATAGAAATAATGACGACCGATTCACCACCAGAAACTGGGACGATGATCTGGACAACGATATGACCACACGCACGCTCAACAACACTTACCGCGCGACGGCTGTTGACGACAACGGCACAGACTGGGGATGGCTGGGGCTGCTTGGTCTGATCGGTCTGGCCGGCCTCATGAGTCGCGATCGTGATCGCGGCAACGTCAAATAACGCCTGAGTTGCGCTGTTGTCGCATGATGAAAGAGTGCAAGGGCTGGTCCTTGCGCTCTTTTCTTCATCCAATTGCTTCGTTTGGGGAGTCAGTATGACTTATAGTGGATTATCTGACCATTCTTAATGTAGAATGTAATGGAATTATGTAATGAATTGTTTGGAAAGAAGGGGCAGATTTGTTCGTAGCAAACGATTGGCAAGATTATCAGGTCATCGACACCGGCGGCGGCGAGAAGCTGGAGCGTTGGGGCGACATCATCCTGAGGAGACCGGATCCTCTGGCCATCTGGCCGATTCAGGACCGGCAAGGTCTGTGGAAACAGGCTGCCGCTCGCTATCATCGCAGCACAAGCGGCGGCGGACATTGGGAATACACGCGGAAGCTGCCGGAACGCTGGTCGATCCGTTACGAGGAACTGCGATTCCACGTGCGGCCGACAGGCTTCAAACATACCGGCCTGTTCCCCGAGCAGGCGGTCAATTGGCGCTGGATCATGGACAAGATCCGAGGTGCGGGCAGACCGATTCGCGTGCTGAACCTGTTCGCTTACACCGGGGGAGCGACGCTGGCGGCTGCTGCCGGCGGCGCAGTGGAAGTCGTGCACGTGGATGCTGCCAAGGGCATGGTTCAGTGGGCCAAGGAAAATGCCGAACTGTCCGGGCTGCAGGACCGGACGATCCGCTTCATCACCGACGATGTGCTCAAGTTCGTGCAACGGGAGCAACGCCGGGGCCGCAAGTATGAAGCGATCATCATGGACCCGCCATCATACGGCAGAGGGCCGAAGGGTGAGACGTGGAAGCTCGAGGACGACCTGTATCCCTTCGTGGAGCAATGCATGGAGATCCTGTCGCCCAATCCGTTGTTCGTCCTGATCAATTCCTATACCACGATGATCTCTCCCTCCGTGCTGCGCAACGTCATGACGCTGACGCTGCAGCGCAGATTGGGAGGAACGATCACGACAGGCGAGATTGGACTGCCGGTAACGGCTTCCGGGCTCGTATTGCCGGCGGGAATCCTGGGCCGATGGGAGGAACAGGCTTGATCCCGATCCTGTATGAAGACAATCATATCCTGGTTGCGGTGAAGCCGCCCAATACGCCGAGTCAGGAGGACGCCAGCGGCGATCCGGATATCCTGACGCTACTGAAGCAAGATATTAAAGAGAGGTACAACAAGCCTGGCAACGTCTATCTTGGCCTCGTTCATCGTCTGGATCGGCCGGTCGGCGGTGTCATGGTCTTCGCTCGCACCTCCAAAGCCGCATCCCGCCTGTCCGATGACGTGCGCACGCGCAACATTCACAAACGCTACCTGGCGGTCGTGCACGGACTTCCGCCGCACAGGTACGAACGCCTGGAGCATTACCTGAAGAAGAATACGTCCACCAATATGGTAAGCGTTACGACTGCCCACGACCCGCAGGGCAAGCGGGCTGCACTTGAGTATGAGGTGCTGGAGACAGCGGATGGCTATTCCCTGCTCGGCATCAAGCTGGAGACTGGCAGACCGCATCAGATTCGCGTGCAGCTCTCCCATATCGGTTGCCCGATCTTCGGAGATCAACGTTATGGCAGAGTGCAGGAAGAGGTTGGCTGCAATATCGCGCTCTGGTCGCATCGTCTCGAGTTGACCCATCCGATCCGCAAGGAACCGATGAGCTTCACTGCCGAACCCCCTGTTGCGTCAAAACCATGGAACCTTTTCGACTTCAGCCGCGTCTGATACTAGGCCATTCGACAAGCAAAGTCGCATATTCATCCATGAGCTTGAACTCAAGCTGAAATATATCGTTGCCGGGAGTAAGATTTATGCGAAGAAAACCATTTGTTCTGCTCACACTTATGCTATTAATTTCTATCTTCGTTGTTGCCTGCGAAGCATCGGGCAGCGCAGACCAGCCGCAGGATAACAGCCATACGGAAACATCCGGCGGTTCCGAGCAATCGGAGAATTCCGGGGTCAGTGACCAGGAGCCGGCGGAAGCCGCCGAGCCCGAGCCCTATACGCTGGAAGCAACGCTGGTTGCCGTCGGCGACATCATGGTGCACAATCCGCAGTTGAAAGCAGCCTATTCTGTCACCATGTCTACCTATTCTTTCGATGACAGTTTTGTCCATGTGGCGCCTATCCTGAAAACCGGTGACTGGGTAATCGGCAATCTGGAGACGACGCTTGCCGGACCCAGGCTTGGATACTCCGGATACCCGGTTTTCAACAGCCCCGATGAGCTTGCGGATGCGCTCGTGAACGCTGGCTTCAACATCATGGGGACTGCCAACAACCATACCTTCGACAAGCGGGAAGATGGGGTGTTGCGCACGCTGGAGCAGCTGAGAGCGAGGAATATCGTTGCGGTCGGCACCAATGCAAGTCCCGAGGAAAGAGAACAGATTCAGATCGTAACCAAAAATAATATTGACATGGCCCTGCTCGCTTATACATATGGCACCAACGGCATCACCGTGCCGGAGAACAAGCCATATCTCGTCAACATCATCGATGAGCAGCGGATCAGATCCGATATCGCCAAAGCTCGCGAGCTGGGTGCCGATGTGGTGACGGTATTGCTCCACTACGGCAACGAATACGAGCGGCAGCCGAACAACTACCAGAAGGAGCTGACGCGCAAGGTGATCAGCTGGGGCGCCGATGTCGTTCTCGGCAGCCATGCTCACGTCGTCCAGCCGTATGAGTTTATCGAGACCGCAGATGAACAAGGCACCCCGCGCAAAGGGGTCGTCATCTATTCGCTGGGCAATTTCATCTCCAATCAGGGCCCGGACGTGGAACTTCCTCTCTATACGGATGTCGGTGTCATCTTCAAACTGATCATCAAGAAGCATTTCCCGGATGAAACGATTGAGCTTGGCGTTGTTGAGACGATCCCGACCTGGGTGCATAAGTACCGCGATCAAATGAAGCGTTACTTCCGCATTCTGCCGCTTGAGGACGCGCTGACGGAGCGGAACGACAATTGGCTGACGGAAAATGACTACAGGAAAATGGATGCTTATCTGAAGGAGATGAACAAGCATCTGCAATCTCTGACAGTACCTGTTTCAGAGTAAAGGACAAGAGGCACGGAATGAGCCTGCTGACTGCAGGCTTATCCTGTGCCTCTTGATCGTGTATTGGTATGCTCCTGAAGCGTCATAACCATGACATTAACCCGGATTGGACATTTCCGCAGGGCGGTTCGTCTGATCCTGGTTGCCCGGTGAGGGGGAGATCTTCCCCATCAGATAACAAAGCAGCTTCTGATTATGCTCCGACAGCGCATTCAATCTCGCGGTGAAGTAGCTTCTCCGGATCTCCACGCCTCTTTCAAATGCCCGTCTGCCCTTGTCCGTTACTTTGAGCCAGACGATGCGCCGATCGAACTCATCCCGCTCCCGTTCAACCAGTTCATTTCGCTCCATGCGATCGATTAACGTCGAAATCGCTGCGGGAGATATATCCAGATGCGGAATCAGATCGGATGGCTTGGCCCGATCAGATGCGAGGATAAGTTCCAAAGTGTGAAGCTGCACCTCCGTAAGATCCGGAGCGAGTTCCCGTGCCATATAGGCTTCGTAGTCACTTTGAATCGTCAACCACAATTTCGAGAATTGATCGGAATACATCACTTACCCCCTGACATCCGTCTTATCATTTCCATTATATCACAACTACCAGCTTGGTCGTCTATGGAAGATATGATCATGATTCCGCTTCGCTCAATGGATATAAGTGAAGTTCGGCGGATTTGGCGCATAAGCAATTGCCGACAGAGCGTTACGCTTGTCGGCAATGCATCCGGGTTATGTTAACTTGACGATATCGAGGATCTCCTGATCCTTGGCGAGCGGGATGACTTGCTTGCCCGTTGAGCGGCGATCCTCGATCGGTACCTTCTCCGTATCGACCGTCAGGATCTCGCCGCTGCTCGTCACGATGGACAGCATGTAGGCTTCCTTCACGAGGAAGGCTTTGAAGAGCAGCGAGCCATTCGAGCGGACCCTCTTCCCTTCCTTGAACTCAAACGTCGAGACGCCCTTGCCGCCGCGTCCTTGCAACGGATAATCCACGACCAGCGAACGCTTCGCATATCCGCGATCCGAGAAGACAAGCACCTCTCCCTCGTCCCCTTCGAGCCACAGGCCGCCGATGACTTCATCGCCTTCCGCGAGATTGATACCCCTTACGCCGCCGGAGACACGGCCCATGCTGCTGACTTCCTCCTCCTTGAAGCGAATGCTCTGTCCCAGCTTGCTGACCAGGAGCAGCTCCTGATCGCCCGTGCTGAGCTTCACGTCGATCACCTCGTCCCCCTCCGACAGCTTGCAGGCGGCAATCGCTGTTAACCGGTTCGTGGCGTATTCGCTGAGCAGCGTCCGCTTCACCTGGCCCTGCTTCGTCAGGAACACGAGGCTCTTGGTTGAATCATTGAAATCCTTGACCGGAATGACGCTAACGATCCTATCTTCCTTGGTAATGGGGATAACGTTGACGATTGCCGTGCCGTTGTCCTTCCATTTGTATTCCGGAATCTGGTGGACCGGCAGATGGAAGTACTGCCCCTTGTTCGTGAAGATCAACAGGCTGTCTACCGTATTCACCTCGAACAGGCAGCGCAGATAGTCCCCTTCCTTCATGCCCGTCAACTCTGCTTCACCGCCGGACCGGGTGAAAGACATCATGCTCGTCCGCTTGATGTACCCTTCATTGGTCAGCGCGACCTTCACATCCTCCGGAGTGACCATGACCTCCAGATTCACCTTCAGTTCCTCAACTTCCCCGCGGATCTCGGAGCGGCGGTCGATGCCGTAGCGGTCGTGAATCTCGGCCAGTTCCTCCTTGATCACCTTCAGCAACTTCTTCGGATCATCCAGGATGCCGCGCAGATGCGCGATCTGCTTGGTGATGTCCTTCAGATCCTTCTCCAGGGCATGAATCTCCAGATTCGTCAGGCGATAGAGCTGCAAGGTGAGGATAGCGTCCGCCTGACGCTCGGTAAACTCGAACTTCGTGACCAGGTTATGCTGGGCATCCTGGCGGTTCTTCGATGCCTTGATCGTCGCGATGACGTCATCGAGGATGTTCAGCGCCTTGACCAGTCCTTCCAATACGTGCGCCCTGTCCTCGGCCTTCTCCAGATCGTACTGGGTCCGGTACGTGACGACTTCCTTCTGGTGGGCGATGTAAGCCTCCAGCATCTCCTTCAGCCCGAGCTGCTTCGGCGTCTTGTTGACGATCGCCACCATGTTGAAGTTGTAGGTGATCTGCAGATCCGTTTTCTTCAGCAGATAGTTCAGGATGCCTTCCGCATCCGCGTCCTTGCGCAGCTCAACCACGATCCGCATGCCGTCCCGGCCGCTCTCGTCGCGCACCTCCGCGATGCCATCCACCTTCTTATCCAGGCGGATGTTTTCCATCGCCGTCACGAGGCGCGCCTTGTTGACCTGATACGGAATCTCCGTAATGACGATCTGCTGCTTGCCGCCCCGCAGCGTCTCGATCACCGTGCGCGAGCGAATATAGATGCGGCCCTTGCCGGTCGCATACGCTTCGCGGATTCCATCCTCGCCCATGATGATGCCGCCAGTAGGGAAATCCGGCCCTTTCACGATCTTCATCAGCTCATCCAGCGACATGTCCGGACGGTCCATCAGCGCGATGCAGGCGTCGATCACTTCCCGCAGGTTATGCGTCGGGATCTCGGTGGCGAAGCCCGAGGAGATGCCGCTGACGCCATTAACGAGCAGGTTGGGGAAACGCGCCGGCAGCACAACCGGTTCCTTGGCGGTGTTGTCAAAGTTATCCTTGAACAACACCGTCCGTTTCTCGATGTCGCGCAAGAGCTCCATCGCGATCGGCGACAGACGCGCCTCAGTATAACGCATCGCTGCAGCCGGATCATCGTCGATCGAACCCCAGTTGCCGTGTCCGTCGATCAGCACATGACCCATCTTCCATGGCTGAGCCATGCGCACCATGCCCTCATAGATGGACGAATCGCCGTGCGGGTGATAGTTGCCCATGACGTCCCCGACAGTCTTCGCCGACTTGCGGTACGGCTTGTCCGGCGTGTTGCCGGCATCGTACATGGCGTACAGGATGCGGCGCTGCACCGGTTTAAGACCGTCACGAACGTCCGGAATCGCACGATCCTGGATGATGTATTTGGAATAACGCCCGAACCGATCGCCGACGATTTCCTCCAGGTAAGCGGGCAGGAATTGTTCGAGTATGCTCACGTTCTCACCTTCTATTCTTCAAACTCGGTAAAGTCGACATTCTCGATGATCCAGCGCTTGCGCGGATCGACCTTGTCGCCCATCAGCGTGGATACGCGGCGTTCCGCCTTGGCCGCATCTTCGATATGTACCTGGATCAGCGTGCGCGTCTCCGGATTCATCGTCGTCTCCCACAGCTGCTCCGGATTCATCTCACCGAGCCCCTTGTATCGCTGAAGCTCCACATTTTTGCCGAACTCCTTGATGATGCCCTGCAGTTGCTCGTCCGTCCACGCATATCGGACCTGGGGCGTCTTGCCGCCTTTCTTCGTCACCTTGTAAAGCGGTGGCTGGGCGATATAGACCATGCCTGCGTCGATGAGCGGCTTCATGTACCGGTAGAAGAATGTCAGGAGCAATACCTGGATATGGGCTCCGTCCGTATCGGCATCGGTCATGATGATGATCTTGCTGTAATTGCTGTCCGCCAGCTCGAAGTCTGAGCCGATGCCGGCGCCAATCGCCGCCGTGATCGCCTTGTATTCCTCATTCTTCAGGATATCCGCCAGCTTCGCCTTCTCCGGGTTCATCGGCTTGCCCTTCAGCGGCAGGATCGCCTGATGGCGCGAATCCCGGCCTTGCTTCGCCGAACCGCCAGCGGAGTCACCTTCGACGATAAACAGTTCGTTGCGCGAGTAGTCCTTGGACTGCGCCGGCGTGAGTTTCCCGTTCAGGTTCGAGCTCTGGTTCTTACCTTTCTTGCCGCTGCGCACCTCTTCCCGCGCCTTGCGCGCCGCTTCGCGCGCCTTGGCTGCCTGGATCGCCTTGCGCAAGAGGCTCTGCGCTGTCTGCGGATTCTCCTCGAGGAAGACGGCCATTCGCTCCGCGACGACAGCTTCCACCGCGCTGCGTGCCTCTGCGCTGCCCAACTGATCCTTCGTCTGGCCGACGAATTCCACGTCCGACATCTTGATATTGACGACAGCCATCATGCCTTCGCGCAGGTCAACGCCGTCCAGATTCTTCTCCTTCTCCTTGAGCAAGCCTGTCTTGCGGGCATAGTCGTTCATCACCCGCGTGAACGCCGTCTTGAACCCGGTCTCATGCGTACCGCCGCTGCGCGTCGGGATCGAATTGACGAACGAGACGATCGTCTCTGTATAACCGTCGTTAAACTGCACGGCGACTTCGACCTCGATGTCGTCCTTCTCCCCGAAGAAATGGATCGGTTCATGCAGCGTCGTCTTGTCGCCGTTCAGGAACTCTACGAATTCCCTGGCACCGCCGGTATAGTGATAAGTCTCCTTGTTGCCGCTCCGTTCGTCCTTGATGTTGATCGTCAGGCCGGAGTTCAGGAAGGCGATCTCCTGCAGCCTCTCAACCAGCGTGTCATAGGAAACGGCGACCCCTCCTGCAAACACGCGGATGTCTGGCTTGAACGTCACCTTCGTGCCCGTCCTGTTCGTCTTGCCGATCACTTCCAGCCCCGTAACCGGCTCCCCCACATGCTCAACACCGTTCTTGTCCACCCAATACTCATAACGTTGCTTATGTATCAAACCGTCGCGGTAGATCTCCACTTCCAGCCATTCGGACAATGCATTGGTCACCGAGGCGCCGACCCCGTGCAGACCGCCGGACTTCTTGTACCCCCCGCCGCCGAACTTGCCTCCGGCATGCAGTACGGTGAATACAACCTGCGGCGTCGGGATGCCGGTCTTGTGCATCGCTGTCGGAATACCCCGGCCATTGTCCCAGACCGTGATGGAGTTGTCCGCATGGATCGTTACGTCGATCTGTGTGCAGAAGCCCGCCAGATGCTCGTCCACGGCGTTGTCCACGATCTCCCATACCAGATGATGCAAACCTGACGAGGACGTGGAGCCGATATACATCCCCGGGCGCTTACGGACAGCGACGAGGCCCTCCAGCACCTGGATGTCATCAGCCCCATAGCCGCTGGCGCCGGATAGCGAGTCCGGCGATTGCACCGTGAATAAATCCAGCTGTTCTGTCATGCATGCTCCTCCCAACGAACTTTATTCTGTAAGTATAAAAGCAGATTCGCTACATTTGCAAGCATTCAGCCTGCGATCAGACGCTGAAGCGCCTGCATGCGCTCCTCGTATAGCTCCAGAGAATCGTTCGATGCGAACGCCTGAAGCATGCCTTCCGCATATCGTACAGCTTCATCCTCCAGGTGTGCGGCCAGGCCTGCGATCGCCTCGCGGAATGCCCCGCTGTAATGCGCGATGAACGCCTCCTGGCTGATCTGGGCGAGTTTCTTGATGCGCTCCTGCAACATCGACTCAAGCTCGTTCTTGAGCGAGGCTTTGCCTCCCTGTTCGAAGAACTGCCGATTGTTGCGATAGGCGCCTCTGACCGCCTTCCATTCACCGGGCTCTTCCGCAAGCTCCGCCTCACAGTTCGGGGCTGGCCACACCGTCATGCTCCGCTCTGCGGCTGTGAAGCCTTGCAGCGAGGCGCTAATCTGCTGGGCGCTATCCTGCTCGATGCACTGGAGCAAGCGATTCATGAACGCTTCGATGCGCAGCGTCGTCGCCCGCAGCTCCTGGCTGAAGTCAAACGCCAGATATTGCAGCAGTTCTCGGTACGCAATCGACAGTTTGTCCTTGTCGCTCAAGTTCGCTTCTGCGAATGTGGATGGATTGAACGCCAGATTGTACAACTCGCCATAGCGGAATGTGACCCGCTGCGCGGCGTAGTAGATCAATTCCTGGATCTCCTTCATCAGATCGTCGATGCGCCGCGTCTCCCCAAGACGTGCCAGCAGATTCCTGGCTGCAGCCAGCCCGTCCATTGTACGCTTCGCCTGCACTTCACGGTCATTTCTCGCTTCCCTCATCGTGCGTATCCATTCGGCGAGCGCTTCGCTGCTGCGGACGAGCTCTTGCTCGCCGCTCGCGATGCTCATCTCGGCCAGTTCTTCCTGCACGAAGGTGTAGAACTCCGCCTCGAATCTGCGCATGCCCGATCGCTCATAACCTTCGGCATCACCCTGAGCCAGACTCTCGCTGGCGCGCAAGCTGGATACCGGATAGATGCGCGGCTCGCGAATGCCGAAGGCGGCCAGATTATTGCACACGTGTTCGACTACCTCAGCCAGCTCCTGCTCACTGGAAGCGAGATCCGCCGCATTGACGATGAAGAACATCTTGTTCAGGGAGAACGTGTCCTTGACCCGGCCGAGCTGCAGCAGAAACTCCCTGTCGGCATGCGAGAATGCGTGGTTGTAATAGGTCACGAACAGGATCGCATCGGCATTTTTGATATAGTTGAAGGCTACGCCGGTATGGCGGGCATTGATCGAGTCTGCTCCCGGCGTATCGACGAGGATCATCCCTTGCTCAGCGAATACGCTGTCGATGTACAGATCCACCGAATCGAGGAAGCAGGCATGCGATTCGTCAGCCACCGCCTGACGGTAAATTTCTGTTTCTACCCGTTCATTCGAGCCAAGCTTCGGGCTATAGCGTGCCCAGCCCTTGCGCACGGCATTCAGGAACGCCACATGCACCTTCGCACCTGGCGCCGCCTTGCTCATATCAGCACGCTCGATCGCCGCTATCAGGTCCTCATCTGCTTCCGGCACCTTGACCTGCAGCTTGTCGAGTGACAGCCGGATATCGGCGGCCATCGCCGCAGGTGATTTGTAATACAGTCGCGCATAACCGCCTGGATTGTCCTCCGATGGCGGCAGCACCGAATTGATCGCCGCGGTTGTCGGATTCGGCGACACGGGCAGCACCCTCGTATGCAGCAAAGCGTTGGCGAAGGAAGACTTCCCTGCGCTGAAAGCTCCGAACAACGCGATCGTGTATTGATTGTTCTCCAGCCGCTCGGACTTCTCCTTCAGCGTACGGGTGAAGCTGGAGAAGATCGGCAACCCGTCCAGCACTTCGCTGGCCTGACGCAAGCGTGCGGCCGCGGCGCGCAGCTTCGTCTGCGCTCCCTGCGAGATGCGCAGCTCGGAGGCGATGGCACTGGCTTCCCGGCGGTCTGTCCACATGCTTCCCTCATCCGGTTGAACAGACTGTCGCGCCTCCGCATGATACTGACGCGTTGAACGAACATGCTTCAACTCGGCATTCACTTCGTTGTGCAGTTCCTTCATGGACGGAGAAACACCTTGCGAGAGCATCTCTCCAAAAGAGCGACGCAGTCCAGAGATATATCGCTGCATCTCATCGTCCAGTTGACGGAGTTCCCCTTGCGCCGCTGCGCGTTGCTGCGCCGCCGCCAGGCGTGTCTGGAGTCCGCTGAGTCTCTCTTCATAGATCGGACGTATGATCTGCTGCAACCGTTCCAGCGCCTCCCACAGCTTCTTGCGGTACTGCTGCTTGATCTCTTCGGCGACTGTCTTCGCGTATTGCAGCGTATAGGCATCATCGAAGTGGCCGCCCGGGATCACCAGAGAATCGAGCCAGTCCTCGCCGATCGGTACATGCAGGACGTCCAGCAAGGCGGCAGCTGCATCAGCTGCTTCTCCTTTCAGCTCCCAGCTCTGGATCAGCTGTTTCATAGAGTCCGTCACATGCCAACGCACATGCGCATCTGCTTGCCTCTCAACTTCATCACGCCAAAGCGTGCGTCTCCGCTCCCGTTCCGCCTGCGTCTTGCGTTCGCTGAACAGGAGTCCGACGCGAAAGCCCGCTTTCCTCGTTTCCAGATATTGATGGGCGATGTCGCGTGACGGGGCCGGGATGACGTTGGCGTTGTTCAAGATCTTCTGCAGTTCCTGTCTGGCTGGTTCAGCTAGCTGCGCATACGCCTCATCCAGCGCCCGCAGCTCTTGCTCGAGCTGTTCCGGAGACGCTTCATCTGCCGCCTCATCGGACGAAACGTGCGCTTGGCTGGTCATCATGAGCCTGTCCCGCAGTTCCTTCTGCTGCTCCCTTAGCCACTCCTCATGCTCCCGGATCAACTGCAAGGTAGCCTTCAGCACGCCGCCTGTGAGCATCGTATGGCTCTCGTCGATCAACCTTCGGATGAGCTTGATCAGCAATTCCCACTCGTTGTTCGGGTTCTCCGGCTTCTTGACGGAGACGAAGAATACGGCTTGCGGCGTGAGCTTCCAGTCTTCCAGCGCTTCATATACGCGATCCTGGAACGAGGCGAAGCTGATCTCCTCCGCCCGGTGCTTGTCGATCTGGTTGACGATCAGGTAGAGCGGCTTGCCGAATTCCGCCAATTTGCGAATATAGTGAAAATTCATCTCGGACAGAACGTGGTTATAATCCATGACATAGAAAATCGCATCCGCCATATGCAGCGCGTCCTCTGTCGCCTTGCGGTGCAGATCGTCCGTCGAATCGACGCCCGGCGTATCCAGCAGGCGGGCGGCATCCTTAATAAGCGGCACCGGATATCGAATATGAACCCTTCGGATCTCCACCCCGTCCCGGCACGCTTCATCCAGTTCCGCCAGCGTGACATGCTTCTCGCCGGCATCCGCCTGTTCGACGACGACATCCTCGTCCCCGTTCTCGATCAACACCACGTTTGCGCTCGTCGGGATCGGGCTAGAAGGAAGGATCGAGGCTCCGCACAACCGGTTGATCAGACTCGATTTGCCTGCGGAGAAATGCCCGCAGAACGTAAAGTCAGCCTTGCGGCGCTCCAGCTTCCGCAAGAGATCCTCGATCTTCTCCGCTCTCTCCGTATCGCCTTTCGCTGTCATTCTGGCTCGCATCTGAGATAATTGATCCCCAAGCGCTTGCCTAATCTTCATGACGCTCTCCATCTGCTCGCTACCCCTACTCATGCTAAAATTGGCGATTCGCCATCTCATATTTATCTTCGGCTTCATTCAACAGAAAACCGATGACCATCGATCGCTCGATAATCACCGGTTTCTAGTGTAGCATATTTTCACACAACGTTGACATCCAAAAAATCATATTGTGCCTTGATCAGCGACTTGTAGGTGCCGCCCTTGCGCATCAGTTCGTCGTGATTGCCCTGTTCGATGATGTTGCCATGGTCGAGGACGATGATGTTGTCCGCGTGGCGGATCGTCGACAGCCGGTGCGCGATCATGATCGAGGTGCGGCCGCTGAGTAACGTCTTGAGCGCCTCCTGGATCTTCACTTCCGTCTCGGTATCGATGCTCGCCGTCGCTTCGTCCAGGATCAGAATCTTCGGATCGGCGAGCAATGCTCTGGCGAATGACAGCAGTTGCCGCTGCCCCATCGAGAGCACGTTGCCGCGTTCTTCGACCTGCGTATCATAACCCTGCGGCAGCTTGACGATAAAATCATGCGCATGCACAGCGCGTGCCGCCATCTCGACCTCCGCGTCCGTCGCGTCAGGCCGTCCGAAGCGGATATTGTCGCGGATCGTGCCGGAGAAGATGAAGGTATCCTGCAGCACGATGCTGATCTGCGAGCGGAGGCTGGAGAGCGTCACATCGCGAATATCGCGCCCGTCGACGAGGATGCGGCCGCCTGATACATCGTAGAAGCGGCTGAGCGCGTTGATGATACTCGTCTTGCCTGAGCCCGTATGACCGACAAGCGCAACGGACTGCCCTGGCTTGATCTTGAAGCTGATGCCGTTTAAGGCGTTGCGGGACTTGTCATAGGCGAACGTCACATTCTCGAAGACGACATGCCCGCTGATCGGTGGCAGCACCTCGGCATCGCTCTTCTCCTTGACGTCCGGACGCTCGTCGATGAACTCGAAGATCCGTTCGGACGAAGCCATCGCGATCAGGAGCTGCGAATACATCTGTCCGAGCCGGTTGATCGGTTCCCAGAAGTTGCCGATGTAGTTGGCGAACATGACGAGCGTGCCAACCGTCATCGCCTCGTTCTGGGCGAGATAGGAGCCGTACAGGAACAGGATCAGGATGCCGACCGCGGATGTGACCTCGATGATCGGGCCAAACGACTGGTTAAGTGCCGAAGCGCGATTCCACGAACGTAGATTGCGCGTGTTCATCTGATCGAAGTAGGCGATGTTCTCCAGTTCCTGGGTATACGCCTGGGTGACCTTGATGCCCTGGATGCTTTCGTTCAGATGGGAGTTGATGCGCGACTGGTTCATCCGCACATCCTGCCATGCGCGGCGGATCTTCTTGCGCAGCTTTGTCGACACGAAGAACATGATCGGAACGGTGATCATCACCGCAATCCCGAGCTTGAAGTTGATGACGAGCAGGATGATGACGATGCCCATGAGCTGCAGCATATCGATGATCAGATTGACGATGCCGCTTGTGAACAGCTCCTGCAGCGAGTTGATGTCATTCGTCACCCGAACGAGCACCGAACCGGCCGGCCGCTGGTCGAAGAAGCGAAACGACAGGTTCTGGATATGCTTGAACAAGGCTGCGCGCAAGTCGAAGATCACGTGCTGACCGATGATATTCATGTGCCTGATCCGGTATTTGTTCATGGCGAGCTGGAGGCAGTACATCACGAGAATGATGGCGGACATCGTCATGAGCAGGTTGACATCCTTGCCCTTGATCGCAGAGTCGATCGTATAGCCGATCAGGAACGGAATCGATACCTTCGTGATCGTTCCTGCGATCGTCGCCAGGATAATCGGGACCAGCTTGCTCCGGTAAGGCTTGATGTATTGCAGGAGTCGGCTCATCTGCTTCCAGTTGAACGGCTTCTCGATGGCGTTGTCATCCTGGTAGACGAATCTTTCCTGACGTCCGGCGCTTGATGCCTTGCCCGTCTCATGTACAGCCTGTTTAACCATTGACAACGCCTCCTTTCTTCTTCGCGTAACGGATCTCTTCCGGAAGATCCGAGAACTGGATGTCGTACGTATCCCGGTAATGACCCGGCATATGGATCAGCTCTTCGTGCGTGCCGCGCTGCACGATCTCGCCATGATCGAGGACGAGGATTTCGTCCGCGTGCTTGATCGAGGAGATGCGGTGCGCGATGATAAACGTCGTCCTGCCCTTCATCGCGTTCTGCAGCGCCTGCTGGATCGCATGCTCCGTTTTCATGTCGACCGCGCTGGTCGAATCGTCGAACACGATGATCTTCGGATCGAGCACCAATGCACGGGCGATCGCGATGCGCTGCTTCTGACCCCCGGACAGCCCCAGTCCACGTTCGCCGACGATCGTATCATAGCCCTGCGGCATCTCCATGATGAAGTCGTGCGCGCATGCGAGCTTGGCTGCCCGCACGATGTCCTCCATCGATGCATCGCTGCGCCCGTATGCGATGTTATTGCGGATCGTCGAGGAGAACAGGAACGTCTCCTGGAAGACGAATCCGATCTGCTCCCGCATGCTCTGCGGCGTGTAGTCGCGAATGTCGCGGCCGTCCAGCAGGATCTGGCCGGACTTCACATCGTACGCCCGCATCAACAGCTGGACCAGCGTTGATTTACCGGCCCCGGTGCCGCCAAGGATGCCGATCACAGAGCCCGGCTTGGCATGAAACGAGATGTCCTTGAGCGCCGGCTCGCTGTTCGGATACTTAAATGTGACGTTCCGGAATTCCACCTCACCCCTGAAACTCTTCCGATCCAGCTCAAACGCATGCTCGGCTGCCTTGATCTGAATCGGATGATGAGTAATCTCCTTGATCCGTTCCACGGAAGCTTTCGCCTGCGTATAGACGTTGATATGGAAGCCGAGGCCCCAGAGCGGGCCGATGATATACCAGATCAGCGAAGAGAATGTCACCAACTGGCCGAGCCTGATCGTATCGTTGATGACGAACCAGCCGCCAACGAGCACGAGGATGACGACGCACAGGTTGGCCAGAAACTCCATGACCGGGAAGAAGCGCGCCCACAGTCCCGATGCGTGAATATTTTTGTCCTGGTAATCCTCATTCACGGCAACGAACCTGTTCACCTCGAACGGCTCTCTGGCGAAGGATTTTACCGTCCGCACGCCGGCGATATTCTCCTGCACGGCGGTATTCAGCTTGCCCATCGAGAGGCGGATCGAGCGGAATGCCGGGTGGATATGACGTTCAAATTGCAGCGCTCTCAGCACCAGCAACGGCATGGGGATCAGCGCGATGAGCATCAGCCGCCAGTCGATGAAAGCCATGGCGATCATGCCAATGCCGACCATGATGAAAACGTTTAAAAATTGTGCGAATCCAAAGGCCATGAAACCACGAATCCCGTCCAGATCGCCGGTGAGGCGCGACATCAGATCGCCCGTCTTCGCCCGGTCATAATACTGAAAGGATAAGTACTGCAGCTTGTTGTACAGCCTGTTGCGCATGTTGTAAGCGATCAGGTTGCCGAATCTCGTGCCAGTGAATCCGTGGCAATACTGGATGCCCGCTTTCGCTACGATGAATACAACGACCAGCAGGGCAAGTTGCGGAACCCGATCAAATCGGGCGACGTCGATGTCGTCGATCAACCGTCCTAACAGGAACGGATAAGCTACCCCCAATCCTGTCGCAATCACCAGAAAGAAGATTGACCAGTAGAGCCACCAGCGGTGTTTCCAATAATACTCTTTGAGATCTTTGAACACGTTAGCCCCTCTTCCCGTCGATTATGTTATTTGGCAATCTTATCATCGAGTGGTGCATACATCAATGTCGAAATAATAGCTGAAAGCGCAATAAACTTGAATCTCATCAGAAATCCTGCACGCACCTGATCGCATAATCAACAATCCTGCAAATCCCTCAATTTTCTTCACACATTTGTCACTTTTACGCTATGTGCCCAACTGGAGGTATTGGAAGACCTGTCCAAACGAAATGCCCCGTCCCCTGGCTGTCGGCCAGAAAACGGGGCATGGGCATCGCTATGTCACTGGACGAAGTTGGCTTCATCCGGCAAGAGAATCTCGAACAACTCTCTGCGCTGCAGGATCGTGACATCGTCATCCTTCATGACAACCACATCGCGTCTTGCGCGCATCCGGTTCAGATAATCGTTTGGCACTTCACCAGATTCGCTCACTACAACTCCCTCAATAACGGTCTCTTCATCTTCCTTCAGATTCGTCTGGCGAATCTTCTCATAGATGTCGGAGAAAACATCGAAACGGTCCGTATAGACGGATATGCACTTCATGAACATCCCACCTTTCATATAGATGCGCTGTTACGTATGCAAGGCCTCCCTTGGCCAAGCGTAGGATCGTCGCCCACCTCTCATATAGATGCGCTGTTACGCCTTCTTGCGTCTGGTAGTAGCTTTCCTTGCAGGTTGGGATTTCATGCGCTTCTTCCCATAATTGCACACGTCGATCAACGGGCATATCTCGCACTGCGGATTCTGTGCCTTGCAATGGTAACGGCCGAAGAAGATGAGCCGATGATGGGTGATCGTCCATTCATCACGCGGCATCTTGCGCATGAGCTTCTGCTCGACCTCCAGCACCGAATCGTCCTCAGCCGCCAGGCCAAGGCGCTTCGACACGCGCTCCACATGCGTATCGACCGCAATCGCCGGAACGCCGAATGCATTGGATACGACGACGTTGGCTGTTTTCCGTCCTACGCCGGGCAGCTCGACCAGTTGCTCATGCTTCTCCGGCACCTGGCCATCATACTTCTCGAGCAGAATCTGGCACAGGCGCTGGATATTCTTGGCCTTGTTCCGATACAGACCGATGCGGCGGATATCCTGTTCCAGCTCATCGAGCGGAACGGCGAGGTAGTCCTCGGGACGTTTATACTTCCGGAACAGATCGGCCGTTACTTTGTTGACCGTTTCGTCCGTACATTGCGCGGACAAGAGGACAGCGATCGTCAGCTCGAATGGATTGGAGTGATGGAGCTCACAATGCGCATCCGGGAACATCTGTGCGATCGTGTCCAGTATGTGCCGCACTTTCTGCTGATGATTCATGGCGTATACTTCCTAAGCTCAGATTTTTTCGATCTCGACAACTTCATTATTGACGATATAGACATAGAGATTATCATTCTTGCGAAGCGTCGAAAGCTGGATCGTCGAGTTGCCGGAACGAACGATCACGTTAGGCGACAAGTTGAAGGTTTCCACTTCCCCGGATGGATAGAGGAACGAAATCTGACCATTCGCTTCAACCTTGTTCATGATCTTCACTTGCTTGACCACGACCTCTGCGATCGTGTATCCGTTCTTGTCGCGCATGATGCTGATCCGGTCGCCCGATGCCAGTGAAGTGACGGCGATCGCCTGCTTGTTCTTGTACAGTTCGAAGTTCTTCGCTGTATCGATCTGCTCTACAGTTTGATCAGGTTTTTCGATGATCAGCTTGCTGTTGATCCGATCCACGCTTTCCAGCTGGCCGTAGATGAACTCCAGGATGTTGATGGTCGATGCCGTCGTTCCATAGTAAGTGACCGTAATCGTCTGGCCGACCTTCAGATCATTGATCGTCGCATACGGCTTGCTTGGATCCTGAATCGTCACGTTGCTCGAGAGATAGACATTTTGTGTCTTGTTGTTGTCGTCGCGCAGCGTCAATTGCTTGTTCGAGAGATTGATGTTCTCGATTCTGTACTTCACGGTTTTCTTGACCATGATGATCGAAACCATCGACTGATCCGTGCTGAGCAACAGGCTGACCTCGTCACCGATCTTCACATCGTTCAGTGTCGTCGAGGACTGATTCATAATCTGCACGTATGCCGACTGACTCAGACTCAGCGAGATGTCGCCGATCGACGGATTCGTGATGACGATTCGGCGGTTGGTCGGATTGTAGTCCTTAACCGTTCCCGTATAGCTGTTCGAGAGACGGACGCGCTGCACATAGTCTCCCGTGATCACCAGGTCTACTCGCTGATCCGCTTTCAACAAGCGGTCGATCTGCGTGATCGGATACTCGATTTCATAGTAATCGACTACCGTGCTGTCTGTCACATAGTAAAATGCAGGCGACTTGCCATCATGAACGAGGATATACTTCAGAGTGTCATCATAACCCTTGTATGTGACCATCTGCAAATTCTTGATGTTGCGATTTTCGATGCGGATGGCGGTGACCTTCTCATCGGAATTCAGCGTGAGCGTCAGCTCGTCCCCGACATAGATGTCGCTGAGCGTTGGCGCCGCCATTCCATCCAGGTATACCGAAACATTGTCAGCCAGGTCATAAGCATCCGGTCGGCCTTCGTTGTTGCGGATATTCAGGATGGAAGGTTTGCCTTCCACGATGCTTACGAACACTCCCTTCACTGGCGGAACATACTTCGCCGTGATCTCCATCTCGGTGACGTAGCCGTTCACTACCTTGTAGCTGACGGTGTCAGAAACACTCAGGTCAGCCAGTGACACCACCTTGTCTTTATGCGAGATGAATAGCGGATTGGCCAGTGGGTAGATCTCCACCTGGCTGGAACTGTTGTCGCGGATCGTGATCTCCTTGTCACTGACGCTCATGATCACGCCGGACGAAGTTTTGCTAAGCGGCTTGTCCTTGACGTTGATCTCGATCACCCTGCTCGACACCGTACTGCGCTTCAGTTCCACGATGCTGAGCGGCACAAGCTGCGTCAGGCTGGTTCCGCTGCCGTCCGTATCGATCACGGTGACATATGGATCGAGCAGATATGGAACATCCGAACCATCCACCACAAGCTCGATGATTCTGGAGGTTGTGTCGACGGATTTCAATTCACCGGTTATCGTCTCGGTCGGTTCTTCATCGCTTGTCACTTCCACATAGAGAGCCGCGCCGTCACGCGTGATCACATACACCTGCCGGTTGACACGCACTTCGGACTTCAGCACCTGGTAATTCTGATCATAGCGATAGTAAGTAGTCGCGTTCGTCAGGGCGATCGGATGGATCGTGCCGTACGAATCTCTCACCCTCAGTTCATCGTTCGTGATCGAACTGACCGTGCCGGAGATCGTATGCTCTCCGCTGTCCACATATGAAGCTGCCTTGCCAAATACGCTCGCCACCTCGGCGCGAGTGATCGTCCTTAGCGGATAGAAGTAATTGCTCGTAGTCCCCGTAATAATGCCGAGGGTGACCGCAGCATTGACATAGCCAAGAGCGTCGGCGGAAATATCCGCATTGTCATTAAATTCTGTCGGAGTGTTCGCTGCGTCAAGCGCATCCTGTTCCTTGCCGATGGCGCGCACGATGATCTTCGCCACCCATTCCCGTTTGGCGCTGCGATCTCCCCAGTTGACATGGCCGTTATTCGCCATTTCTTCAGCCGGCTTCAGGATCCCTTCGCTCAGCGCGTAGAGCACATAAGGCTTCGCCCAGTTGCCTGTCTGCAACGCCGTACCAATATTGGTCAGCTCTTGCGCCTCTTCTTCTGCGCCGAGCAGACGAACGACCATCGCGATGACCTCTTGCTGCGTGACGTTGTCATTCGGCGTGTAGTTGCCATCGCTCTTGCCTGTTACGACACCAAGCGCGGCCAGCTTCGCCACCTGCTTCTGCGACCAATGCGTGGCAGTATCGGGGAATACCAGTTTAACAAACGAGCCCGTCTCTGTTCCCGTTTCCGCAAAGGCCGGTACACCTCCAAACGTCAAGAAAACGATGAGCATCCAGATGACCATTCGTTGCAATCGCAATTTCATTTGACAAGTTCCCCTCTCCATATTATTGAGCCGATTCATGAAACTCTGTTCACAGCTGCAGATACTGTTTGATTGCATCTACGATCGCCTGCGCGATCTTGTCCTGGAAGTTGCTGTCGTAGAGCATTTCCTCCTGTTCCTTGTTCGAGATATATCCGACTTCGACCAGGGTTGCCGGCATGTTGGCAAGCCGAAGCACCTTGTATTCCTGCTGTCTGACGCCGCGGTCGCGGAAGCCGGTCGCTTCCACCACATGCTGATGGACGATATCCGCCAGATACTTGCTTGCGCTGTTGTAATAGTAGGTTTCGGTTCCGCTCACGGAAGGTATGTAGGTATTGCCATGAATCGACAGGAACAGATCCGCATCGATCCGGTTGGCGATCTCCGCTCGCTCATCAAGCTCCACGAACGTATCATCAGAACGGGTCAGGACAGGCTTGATGAACGGCTCTTTCAGCAGCAGCTCATAGATCTTCATCGTCAGAGACAGCGTGTAGTCTTTCTCATAAGCTCCGCTGTAGGCGATAGCGCCCGGGTCCTTGCCTCCATGCCCGGCATCCAGCACAACGAGATAAGACTTGCTGCTGACTTTCAGGATGATCTGGTTCGGATCATTCGATGGGATGAGCGAGTATTGCACGGCTTGATTCAGATCAACAACGAGCCGGACGGCTGACGGATTGTCGCTGAACAGCGCGTAGCGGATGCGCTGGATGTACGGATGAGTGCTGGCAATCTGACCGTTAAGCTGCGATGGTTCTCCGTTCAGGATCGTTCCCAGCTTGCTGCTTGGGATGTCGATCACGATGCGATTCGGATCGGTAAGCGTAAAGGTGTTTGCCTGGATCGCCCCATCCGCTGTGATGATGATCTGATCTCCGACGATCTCGATCGAACCGATCGCCGCCACGCCCGATGTCGACCCGCCTGCGCTCTGCACCGGATCTTGCGAACCGTCGATGTGACCAGCATTCGACTCGGACTGTGCACCATCGCTGCCGTTCGCAGCAGGCGTCTCGGACTGACCTCCGCCGCTGCCCGCCTCAGTCGCCGGATTCGTCGTCTCTGTGTTCGACGTGGAATCGGATGGCGACCAGTCACCGACCGGAATGTAGAATTGCAGAGCGTGATTGACGATGTCCCAGGACACTTTCAGCCCAAGCGCCTTGCCGACCGCATCGGCTGGCAGATAGATCTGATTCGAAAGCACGATCGGCGGAGCATCGATTCGCTCCGTGTTGCCTTGCATGATGGCGTAGCGTTCATTTAATACGAATTGTGCCTTGTATGTGCCGCGTTCCACAGCCAAGGTCTGGCTCTTGTCATCCCACACCGTCAGAACGGACAGTTCTTGCGCGAGAAATTGCTCGGTTATGTATGGCTTGTCTTCTATTAATCTCGCTTGATCGTCCTGATTCACGAGCTTGCCATCGATATAGATGTGCACCTGTGCATCCAGCGCGCTGACTGCAGCTGGCAACATCAGAAGAACGAACAGGACCGCCGCCATCACATTCAACTTAATGGGAAATCGTCTCATCGTTCACCCCATCAACTCCATCTACCGTATACTACAAATCTATCACAAATCTCCCCATCATTCTACAAAACATGCGTTATAGTTGCTGTCAATATCTCATTGGTCGTACCCTTCATTTTTTTGGACTTTTATTCTTCTTGGTGAAAACATTCCTTAACATCACTTACAAACCAAATAATGGGTTTGTAGTTTCTGGCGAACTTAGTG
>Ga0207747_1000785_pt1 | contig 29473 bp, 24 predicted proteins | sample HigsolmetaGSP11D_FD_184839 | JGI IMG/M metagenome (GOLD analysis project Ga0207747, IMG submission 184839) | High solid enriched microbial communities from the Joint BioEnergy Institute, USA - SP1-1-D (SPAdes) | ecosystem: Engineered > Bioreactor > SSF (Solid state fermentation) > Aerobic >...
CCGGCGACAAGTCCTGCGACGGCATGGCCATGGCGCTGCGCGCCGGCCTGCCGCTGCGCGACATGGAGATGGTGCAGTTCCACCCGACCGGCGTGCTCGCCGGCCCCGGCACGCGCATGACCGGCACCATCATCGAGGAAGGGCTGCGCGGCGCCGGCGGCTATCTGCTCGGCGGCGACGGCCAGCGCTTCATGCACAAATACGACCCGCGCGGGGAGCGGGCGACGCGCGACATCGTCAGCCGCTCCATGTACCGGGAGATGCTGGCGGGCAATGTGAATGAGGCGGGGGGCCTCTGGATCGAGATGAAGCATCTCGGCCCGGAGAATGTCCGCAGGCAGTTCAAGGGCATGGTGGAACGCTGCGCCGATTGCGGCTTCGACCTGGCCGGCGGCCGCGTGCCCGTGGTGCCGACCGCGCATTACATGATGGGCGGGGTGATCTTCGCCCCGGATGGCAGCACGGAACTGCCGGGCCTCTTCGCTGCCGGGGAGGATACGGGCGGCGTGCATGGCGCCAATCGCCTCGGCGGCAATGGCGTGGCGAATTCCACCGTCTTCGGCGGGATCGCCGGCGACAGCATGGGGCGCTGGGTGCCGCGCCACGGCGCCTTCGAGGAGCCGGATCCCGCCGCGCTGGAGGCCGCCATGGCCGCCGCCCTCGCCCCCTTCGGCCGGCGCCCGGCGCCGCTCTCGCCGATCCGGGACGCGTTGCATGCGCTGATGTGGGAGAAGGCCGGCATCCTCCGCGATGCCGCCGGCCTGGCGGAAGCCGCGCGCGGGCTGGATGCGCTGGAGGCGGAACTGGATGCGGCGGGCGTGGATGGCAGCGACCGCGCCTTCAACCTCACCTGGCATGACTGGCTGAACCTGAAGTCGCTGATCCTGGTCAGCCGCAGCATCGTGGCGGCGGCGGAGGCGCGGCAGGAAAGCCGCGGCGCGCATTGGCGGGAGGATTTCCCGCAGACCAGGCCGGACAAGGACGGCCTCTCCTATACCGTCACCACGCTGCGGGATGGCCGGATCGCGCTGGACTGGCGCCCGGTGCGCTTCACCCGGCTGCAACCGGGAGAGAGCCTTCTGCCGCAAGCCGCGGAATAGAGTCGCAACCCACCCCCGTCCCGCGCCGTTCCCGTGGGCACGGCGGCCAGCCCTGGCTGCCGAATCGAAACGGAGCGTGCCCGATGGACGAGGTCACCCAGGTAATGACGGACCAGTTGCGCGATGCCTACAGCGCCGAGAAGCAGGCGCTGCGCGCGATGTCCCGCATGATGAAGAAGGCCACCAGCCAATCCCTGAAGGATGCGCTGGAGATGCATGTGGAGCAGACCGAGGGCCAGGTGGAACGGCTGGAGGAAGCCTTGGACATGCTCGGTGCCCGGCCGGGGCGCAAGGTCTGCGAGGGGATGCGCGGCATCATCGAGGAAGCTCAGGGCGAGCTGGAGGAGCACGACAAGGGCCCGTTGATGGATGCCCTGATCATCGCCGCCCAGCAGCGCGTCGAGCACTACGAGATCGCCTCCTACGGCACCATGGTCGCCTTGGCGAAGGCGGTGGGCCAGAAGGAGCTGGCCAATCTGCTGGCCGAGACGCTGAAGGAGGAGAAGCAGACGGACGAGAAGCTCTCCCGGATCGCCGAGCGGGAGATCAATCCGGCGGCGGTCAAAGGCCTGGACGAGCCCGAAGCAGCGAATGACCGCCGCGGCCGGCGCGTCTCTGCGGCCTGAGTCGGCAGCACCCGGAATCACCGATCCGCGAGACTTCGGCGTCGTTGCCCGAACGGTGCCGAACCCGTCGCACCTCCGGCTGTTTCGGCCCGGACCAGACAGCCGGAGGCAGAGAGGAATGTTCTACAGCGACGGCAAGCTGCAATACCCGGTGCGCGTGGAGCGCCCGAATCCCGTTTTCGCCCGCGCCCTGCAGCAAGCGATCGGCGGAGTCGAGGGCGAGATCCGCGTCATGATGCAGTACATGTTCCAGGCCTGGGGCAATCGCGGCCCGAAGAAGTACCGCGACATGATCCTCAACACTGCCACCGAGGAGATCGGCCATGTCGAGATGCTGGCGACCGCGGTGGCGCTGAACCTCGAAGGCGCGCCGCTCTCGCTGCAGGAGGACATGTCCAGGGACGGTGTGGCGGGCGGCGTGCTGAACGGCATGAACCTGCGCCACATCCTCTCGACCGGCCTGGCCGCGACGCCCGAAAACTGCAACGGCGTGCCCTTCAACGCCAGCCACGTCTATGCCAGCGGGAACATCGCCGCGGACATGTACGCCAATGTCGCGGCCGAGGCGACCGGGCGGGCGCTGGCGACCCGGCTCTACAACATGACCGACGATCCGGGGATGAAGGACATGCTGGCCTTCCTGATCGCCCGCGACACCATGCACCAGCAGCAATGGCTGGCGGTGATTGAGGAACTGGGCGGTCCGCAGGAGCAATTGCCGATCCCGAACTCCTTCCCGCAGGCGCAGGAGCACCAGCAATTCTCCTATGCCTTCTTCGTCCACAACAAAGCGAAGGAGGTTCCCGAGGGACGCTGGACCGCCGGCACCTCCCTCGACGGCAAGGGCCAGTACGGCGCCATGATCTCCGAGCCGCTGGGCGGGGAGCCGATGCTGCAGAAGCCACGCTCGGACAGCGGTGTCCAGACCGACCAGATGGGGATGGGATCCTCCGTCGCCGCCGCGGCCAACGACCTGATGAGCGGTCCGACCCCCAAGGCGGGCTGAGCCACCCTTCATCCTTGACCGATGGCGGCGGGCGGGCCTAGCTTGTCGCCATCGGCGCCATCCGCAGGCGCGCCGTCAGACGCGGCCTTCCTCGTCCAAGACCTGCGCCCCCTCGCCATGGTTGCCGCCGTGGCGTTGACGGAGGCGCATCATGGACGCCAGCCCTATCTCCCCTGAATCCCTCTTCGCCGCGGCGCTTGGCTTTCCCGGGCCGCAGATCCTGGATGTGCGGCCGGACGCCGCTTTCGCCACGGCGGAACATGCCCTGCCCCATGCGTTGCGGCGCGATCCGGAGAGCGTCGCCGCCTGGGCCGGCAAGCTGGAACTGCACAGGCCGGTTGTCGCCTGTTGTCTGCACGGCCATGCAGCCAGCCAGGAGGTTTCGGCAGCCCTGGCCCGGCGCGGCCTCACCGCGCATTACCTGGAAGGCGGGATCGAGGGCTGGGCGGCGCTCGGCCTGCCGCTGGCACCAAAGCCTGGCCGTCCTTCCGTCTGGGTGACGCGGGCACGGCCGAAGGTAGATCGTGTCGCCTGCCCCTGGCTGCTGCGACGCTTCGTGGACCCCGATGCCCGCATCCTCTTCGTCGCGCCAGCGGAGGTGGCGCGCGTGGCAGAGGCAACTGGTGGCACCGCCTTCGACATCCCCGGCGCACCCTACACGCATGAGGGCGAGGGCTGCAGCTTCGATGCCTTCCTCATGCGGCACCGGCCGGATGATCCGGCGCTGGCACTGCTGGCGCGCATCATCCGCGGCGCGGACACGGAACGGCCGGGCCTGCATCCGGCGGCGGGTGGGCTGTTCGCCGCGGCGCTCGGCTTCTCCGCGCTGATCCCGGACGACCATGCGCTCCTGCGCCATGCCTTCCCCCTCTATGATGCACTTTATCTCTGGTGCCGGGACCTGCAGCAGGAGGTGCATCGCTGGTCGCCCGCGGCGCCAGGGTGAGGGAGGGCGTCATGCGTGCCTGGTCCCCTGCCCGTCCGGCCCTGCTCCTGGCGCTTCCGGCCTGCCGGCCGGCGCCGGGCGCTGCGGGCAGGACGGGAAGCCATGCGGATCAGGCACAGAGCATGGCATATCCTGCGGCTGAGGCTTGTGGGAGTGACCGCTTCATGACCTGGCTCGCCGGCACATCGGTATCCGAGAGGCACGGGTGGTTCAGGCCGCTGGTCACCGGGATACTGCGCTGATGGACACCCTGCCCGCTGGCACCACCGCCTTTCCCAGCTTCGCCCAGGCGCTGCGCGTCTGGTTCCGCGTCGGCTGCCTCTCCTTCGGCGGTCCCGCCGGCCAGATCGCCCTGCTGCACCGGGAGGTGGTGGACGAGCGGAACTGGGTGTCCGACGCCCGTTTCCTGCATGCGCTGAATTTCTGCATGCTGCTGCCGGGGCCGGAGGCGACGCAGCTCGCCACCTATCTGGGCTGGCTGCTGCACGGGGTGAAGGGCGGGCTGGCCGCCGGGCTGCTCTTCGTCCTGCCAGGCGCGGCTTTCATGCTGGCGCTCTCGCTGGTCTACGCCACGCTGGGGGAGGTGCCGCTGGTGGCGGCGCTGTTCTTCGGCCTGAAATGCGCCGTGCTGGTCCTGGTGATCGAGGCGCTGCTGCGGGTGGCGAAACGGGCGCTGAAGGGGGCGGTGCCCTGGATCCTCGCCGTCGCCGCCTTCGCGGCGCTGTTCCTGCTGAAGCTGCCCTTCCCGCTTGTCGTACTGGGGGCAGCGGCGATCGGCTTCTGCCTGCCCGCTGCCTTCGCCAGCGACGGTCACGGCAAAGCCGGGGACGAGCGGCCGGCGCTGCTGGATGCGCTGCTGGCGCGGGAGCCGGACCGGATCGCGCGCCTGACCGGCGCGGCACGGCGGGCGGGGCTACTGACCCTGGTGTTCTGGGTCTGGCCGACGGCGCTGCTGATGGCGGAAGGCGGGCTGTTCGGCGACATCGCCTGGTTCTTCTCCAAGATGGCGGTCGTCACCGTCGGCGGCGCCTATGCGGTGCTGACCTATGTGGCGCAGGAGGCGGTGGGGCACTACCACTGGCTCTCTGCTGGGCAGATGCTGGCAGGGCTCGGCCTGGCGGAGACCACGCCCGGCCCGCTGATCCTGGTGCTGGAATTCGTCGGCACCATGGGCGGTTATGCCTGGGGCGGCGTGGTCGGGGGCGTGCTGGGGGCGCTGCTCACGCTCTGGGTGACCTTTGCGCCCTGCTTCGCCTGGATCTTCCTCGGCGCCCCCTATGTGGAGCGACTGCACGACCAGGCCCGGCTGAAGGGGGCGCTGGCGGGGGTGACGGCGGCGGTGGTCGGCGTCATCGCCAATCTGGCGCTGTGGTTCGGCCTGCGCGTGCTGTTCGGCGAAGTACGGGAGATCCCGCTGGGGCCGTTGCTGCTGGACTTGCCGGTGCCGGCCAGCCTGGATCCCGCAGCGGCGGGGCTTGCAATGCTGGCGACGCTCTGCCTGTTCGGGTTGCGGCTCGGCCTGGTGCGGACGCTTGGCGTCACCGCCCTGGCGGGCTTGGCGGTGCGGCTGGCCCTGGGGTGAACGCCCCTTATCCCCGCCGGGCCAGCGCCAGTACGAACTGCCGAATCCCTACCACCTGCTGGCGCAGCCAGCCGCCGCTTGCCAGCGCCTCCGGCTCCCCGGGGGCGCCGGTGGGCAGGTAGACATCCCGGCGGAAATCGCCGGTGCCGAAGATCCAGTCCCAGACCGGCAGCAGCACGGCGTAGTTGCGGCCATGCTCGCCGGCGGAAAGCTCCCCATGGTGCAGGCGGTGGAAGCGGGGGGAAACCAGCAGCCGCTCCCCTACCCTGCCATAGTCCAGCCGCACATTGGCATGGGACAGGCTCTCGGCCAGGCGCATGAGCAGGAGGATGAAGGGGAACTGCACCGGCGGCACGCCGATCAGCAAGGCGATGCCACCGAACCAGAGCGCCGCCAGCACATCGTCCAGCACGTGATTGCGGTCGTCGGTCCAGAAGGTCATCTGCCGCTGCGCGTGGTGAATGGAGTGCAGCGCCCACCACCAGCGGAAACCGTGCTGCGCCCGGTGGCGCCAGTACTCGCCGAAGTCCAGGATCACCACATAGAACAGCAACGCCACCAGGGGATGGTCGCGCAGCGGCGGGATCAGCTCCTCCAGGGTGGGGGGCATGACCCCGGCCTCCGTCAGCCAGCCCTCCCAGCGCGATTGCAGCGAAGCCAGGGCGAAGAAGGCCAGCAGCGGCAGTACGCCGAGCCGGGCGAGGAAGGTGTAGACCATGTCGGTCCGCACCGCCCGGCCGCCATCGGCCCAGCGCTCCACCGGCCGCCACAGCTCCAGCGGGCGGCAGACGGCATAGACCACGCCGATGCTCAACAGGCCGAACAGGGCGAAGTCGAGCCAGCCATAGACGTCCTCCGCCCAATCCATCAGGCCGAGCGCATAGAGCGACGGCTGGATCAGCGTCTCGAACAACCAGCCTGTAGCCGAGGCATAGAGGTCCTTCAGCATGGGATGCCTTCTTTCACCGTCCCTGCGGCGGCAAGGTGGCGAAGCAGAAGCCGCGGGCCTGGAGGCCGGCGATCACCTCCTCCAGCACGCGGGCGAAGGGATCGCGCCGGCTGCGGACGCCCCAGTGCATGACCACCACCTCCCCATCCCGTGTATTGGCAATGGCACGACGGGCAAGCGCGGCATTCGGGTACTTGCTGCTGTCCAGCTCGTCGCCCCAGAAGCCGTTGGCGGTCCAGCCCTGGTGGCGCAGCCCGCAGGCGGCAGCCATGGCCAAGGCATTCGGCGTGGTCCTGCCGCCCGGCGCGCGCCAGAGCGGCAGAACCTTGGCGTCCGGCACCATCTGTCGCAGTCGGGCAATGGGCCGTTCCAGCTCGGCGCAGAGGCCGGCCTGGTCCAGCACTTCGGCCTCTCCCTGGCGCGGGACGTAGCGAACCCGGCCGGGAGCGGGATCGCCGCTGAAATACCAGTGCCGCCAAGTGTGGCTGGCGAAGACATGCCCCTCCGCGGCGCGGGCGCGCCAGAAGGGGGCCCAACTATCGTCCAGAGTGCGGTCGCCGCGGAAGGTGGGCTCATCCGCCACGAACAGCGTCGCGCGGACGCCACGGCGGCGGAGGATCGCGGCGATCTGCTCCGCCTCCCTGCCCCAGCCGGTGTCGATGGTGAGGTAGATGGTGCCGCCGCAGGCCGGCGCCGGCTCGGCGCGGGCGACCGCCGGCGCGGCCAGCCCGGCCAGCAACAGCCGGCGGGAGAGGCGGATCATCGGTCCAGCATCCGCCGCCAGATGGGGCGCTGGTCCGGCACGGGATGCGCGGCCGCCGGCTGCACGGGATCGGCCGCAGGTCGGGTCGCAACAGGCGTCCCGGCGCCCTGCTGCGGCTGCACGAAGATCCCATGCGGGGAGCGGCCGACCGGAATGGTCTCCACCTCGCTGGTCTTCGGGTCGACCACCGCCACCCGCGCGATCCAGCGCAGCGTTACCCAGAGCCGCCCATCCGGGGCGAAGGCGATGCAGTCTGGCCCGCCCGGGATCTCCCAGCGCGCTGTGACTGCCAGCGTCTCCGGATCCAGCACGCTGATGCGGCTGTCCACGCGGGAGGTCGCGTAGAGCGCCTTCCCGTCCGGCGCCGGGAAGATCGTGTGGGCGCCACGGCCGACGAAGATGGTCCGCTCCACCTTTCCATCCGCCGGATTCACCACCGCCACATGGTCCGAGCCCATGATGCCGATCAGCAGCCTGCCGCGATGCCAGATGACGCCGGCCGGCTGCTTGCCGACCGCGGCGGTCCAGAGCGGCTTGCGCTCGGTGAGGTCGATCGCCATCACCGCTCCGGCGCCCTGCAGGGTCACGTAGACCAGGCGACTGTCCGGGGAGAAGGCCAGGTGGCTCGGCTTGTCCGGCACCCGCAAGCGCTGCAGCAGGGTAAGGCTGGCGGCATCGTAGATGTCCACCTGGTCGCGGCGCAGGCTGGTGATGACCAGCAGCTTGCCGTCCGGGCTGTATTCCAGGTGGTAGGGATTGCTGATCCGTTCCCGCCGCTTCACCTCGGCCGTGGCGGGATCCAGGAACAGGAGCTCATTGGCGGCGGAATCGCCAACCACCAGTTCGGACCGGTCCGGGGTCAGCACCAGATGGTGGACCTCCCGCAGCACGGGGATGCGTTGCGTCTCCTCCCGCGTCGTGGAATTGAGCAGGCTGATCGAGGCGTCGCCCGAATTCAGCACATAGATGAGGTCCGCCCGGGCACCACTGGCGGCGCCCAGGGAGAGGACGGAGGTGAGGAAAAGAAGGCGCAGGCGCCGCATGTGCCGGCTTTCGGAAGGGGGCAGCGAAAATTCCGCAGCCGGAGTCAGATGGCAAGTTGCATTCCAGTTATGGCAATTCGCCTCCTTCTCAGTCCTTCGCGGCCGGCTCGAAGCGCAGCGCCACGCCGTTCATGCAGTAGCGCTGGCCGGTGGGCGGCGGCCCGTCCGGGAAGACGTGGCCGAGGTGGCCGCCGCAATTGGCGCAATGCACCTCGGTCCGGGTCATGAAGAAGCTGCGGTCCGTGCTGGTGCCGACCGCGTCCGGCAGCGGCGCCCAGAAGCTCGGCCAGCCGGTGCCGCTCTCGAATTTGGTCCCGGCATCGTAGAGGGGGTGGCCGCAGGCCGCACAGTGGTAGGTGCCGGGCCGCTTCTCGGCATTCAGTGGGCTGGTGCCGGCGCGCTCCGTGCCGTGCTGGCGGAGGACGCGGAATTGCTCCGGCGTCAGCTCCGCACGCCATTCGGCCTCGGACTTCTCGACCGGGAAATGCCCGGTTGAGGGCGATTCGCGCTTGAACAGGGCCATGGTCTCCTCCTCTCCCCCTTCAGGCGGCGGCCGGGCGCTTCAGCCGGTCGGCGAAGCTCTTGCGGAATTTCGCCACCTTCGGCGCGATGACCGCACGGCAATAGCCGCTCCAGGGGTTGCGGGCGAAATAGTCCTGGTGTTCGGGCTCGGCGGGCCAGAATTCGGTCAGGGGCACCAGTTCCGTGACCAGGGGGGCGTCCCAGATGCCGGCAGCGGCGATCTCCGCCATCACCGCCTCGGCGGCCCGCCTCTGCTCCTCCGAATTATAAAGTATGATGGAACGGTACTGCGGCCCGATATCGGCGCCCTGGCGATCCTTGGTGGTCGGGTCGTGGATGGTGAAGAAGACCCGCAGCAGGTCGGCATAGCTGATCTCGGCCGGGTCGTAGGTGACCTGCACCACCTCGGCATGGCCGGTCTGCTTGCCGCAGACCTGCTCGTAGCTCGGGTTCGGGACATGCCCGCCGGCATAGCCGGAGACCACCTGGGTCACCCCCTTCAGGTCGCGATAGACCGCATCGAGGCACCAGAAGCACCCGCCACCCAGGGTGGCCGTTTCGGTCGCGCTCATTCCACCGCCTCCCGCCATTCCATCCCTAGATAAGGTGCCGGGGCCGGTTGTGCATCGGGCGGGGCCTGAAGGGCCGGCAGCCCGGTATTGCCTTTCGTATACAGTTTGCCCAAATGGTCCGGCGCAGCGCAGGTCGTCACGCCCGCGCAACCCTGCCATGCGCGAAATCTTGCCTGGCGAAGGGGTTGGGCAAGATTTCAGGGGTGTCATGCGCGCAGGAACGTCCTATATGCGCTTCGCGCCGCAGGACGGCGCGCCCCCCCTTTGACTGACCCCCAACAGGGCCCGCCCGCGCGGGCCCTTGGGCTTAGCAGCGGGGCGGCGTGGCGTGAGAGCGTGGAGCGAGGGTCGTTTCCCCCTGCGACGGGGACTTTTGGCGACTCCGGGTGTTGAGCGGGAGTTGGTCGGCAGATGGACGGTATGTTCGCGTACGGGGTGACGGATCAGTCCGGGACGGCAGAGGCGCTGCCGCTGGAGCTGCGCTATCCGGCCTTCGGAGAACTGCTCGCGCGCGGACGCGCCCGTGGGCGGATCACTCGCGACGACCTGGAAGCCGCCCTTCCACCGGGCCAGGTTGCCCCGGACGAGCTTGAGGAAGCCACGACGCTGCTGGAGGAAATCGGCATCGACGTGGTTGAGACCGCCCCCGCCGAGGATGAAGAGGAGGCCCCCGCCGCCGAGGCGCCGGCACGCGCCGAGGAGGACGAGGAGGCCACCGGCAATGTCAGCGAGGCCGGCCGCACCGACGACCCGGTCCGCATCTTCCTGCGCGAGATGGGCAATGCCGAGCTGCTGACGCGGGAGGGCGAGATCGCCGTCGCGCAGCGGATCGAGGCCGGCCGCGATGCCATGCTGGGCGCGCTCTGCGAGAGCCCGATGACCTTCGTCACCCTCGCCGCCTGGCGCGACGCCGTCCAGGAAGGCCGCACGCCCTTGCGCGACCTGATCGAACTGGAGGCGATGGCCGCCGACGCCCCTGCCGCGCGCGAGGAGGAGGAGGCCGACCCCGCCGCGGAGGCGCAGCATTCGACGCTTGAGGAGCGGCTGAAGCCGGAGACCCTGGCCTCCTTTGCCGCAGTCCTCGCCGGCGGCGAGCGCCTGCGCGAGCTGCAGGGCGATGCCTGGCTGGCCCAGCGCCGGGCCCTGGTGGAGCTGGTGAAGGAACTTCGCCTGCGCCCCGCCCGTACCGAGGAGCTGGTGGGCCAGGTGAAGGCCGCGCACCGCAAGCTGATGACGCTGGACGGCCGCGCCCTGCGCCTGGCCGGCGCCTGCAAGATCGAGCGCGAGACCTTCCTCCAGCTCTGGGACGGCAGCGAGGAGGCGGTCGCGCGGCTGGAGAAGGCGGCGGCCGGGACCTCTCGCCGTGCCTCCGCTGCGCGCGAGGCGGCGCTGCGGCAGCTCCGCGAGGGCCTGGCCGAGATTCGCGAGGAGATCACCAAGCTGGAGGCCGAGTGCGGCCTTCCGGCTGCCGAGCTGCGCCGCGTGCATGCCGAGGTCAGCGGCGGCGAACGCGAGATGCGGCGGGCAAAGGAGGAGATGACGCGCGCCAACCTGCGCCTGGTCGTTCACATCGCCAAGAAGTACCGCAACCGCGGCCTGATGTTCGGCGACCTGATTCAGGAGGGGAACATCGGCCTGATGCGCGCGGTCGACAAGTTCGACTGGCGCCGCGGCTTCAAGTTCTCCACCTACGCCACCTGGTGGATCCGGCAGGCCATCACTCGCTCCATCGCCGACCAGGCGCGGACCATCCGCGTGCCGGTGCATATGACCGAGACGGTCGCCAAGGTCGCCCGCATCGGCCGCCGGCTGGCGCAGGAGACCGGGCGCGAGCCGACGCCGGAGGAGCTGGCCGATCGCCTCGGCATGCCGGTGGACAAGGTACGGACGGTGCAGCGCCTGGTGCGCGAGCCCGTCAGCCTGGAGACGCCGATCGGCGATGACGAGGAAGGCCGCCTCGGCGACCTCATCGAGGACCGCAATGCGGTGCTGCCCTTCGATGCCGTCGCCCAGATCAGCCTGCGCGAGGCTGCGTCCAAGATCCTGGCCGACCTGACGCCGCGCGAGGAGCGCATCCTGCGGATGCGCTTCGGCATCGGCATGAACAGCGATCACACGCTGGAGGAGGTCGGCAAGACCTTCAACGTGACGCGCGAGCGCATCCGTCAGATCGAGGCTAAGGCGCTGAAGAAGCTCCAGCACGGCACCCGCGGCCGCAAACTGCGGGGCTTCCTGGAGGCGTAACAACGGCGGCGCCGGTCCTTTGTGGCTTCCTGGAGGCGTAACAACGGCGGCGCCGGTCCTTTGTGCCGGCGCCGTTTTTCTATCCGGGCAGCATTTCGAGGATCACGCTCTCGGCCGGCTGGCGCCGCCGCGGGCCCGGCCTCACATGCGCGCGCCGCCGGTCTGGGAATGCGCACCACCCGGGCGCGAGATGCCAGCCAGCGCATCGCCCGCGGGGCGCGGCCCCTCAGCCATGGCAATGTCGCCGAGAGCGAGGATGCCGACCAGCCGCTTGTCGTGAGTCACGACCGGCAGGCGGCGCAGTTGCTGCTCGGCCATATTGCGCGCGACCTCGTTAAGATCCTGGTCGTCGAAGCAGTATTTCACCTCCTGCGTCATCACCTCCCGCGCCTTGGTGTCGGGCCCACGGCCTTGGGCAACGGCGCGCACGGCAATGTCGCGGTCGGTGACCATTCCGACCAGGTGACCATCCGCCGCGACCGGCATGGCGCCCGCATCGCATTCGGCCATGCAGCGCGCCACCTGCTGGATGCTGTCATCCGGGCTGACGAGGCGGACAGCGCGGGTCATCTTGTCGCTGACCTTCATGGTCTTACTCCTTTTCTTTGCATGACTCAGGCAGCCGGTCCCTCCGGCTCGCGCCGCCGCGGCTTCTCCTCGCTCACCGGCATGCTCACGGCTGCCACCTCGGCCCAAAGCCCCTGCACCGACCGGGGCAGGGCCTGCACCAGCTTGCCGACCTGGCCCGGATCCAAATGGTGGGCGAGCACGCGGAACACGGCCTGTGTCGCATCGCGGACATCCACCGGCCGCGTGCCGTGCAGCCCGTCCGCGACGCGCTCCAGAAAGCCTTCCTCCGTGCGGACCCGCTCCGGCTGCCGGGCCGGATCGAATTGGTCGTAGTAGAGGCCACGCACCAGCAGCGGCAGTTGCGCGCCGACATGCGCCGCAAGCTCCAGCGGCACGCGATCCCGCAGCGCATGCAGCACGGCGCCCAGCACCCGCCAGGCAAGCTGCCGGTCAGCTCCCAGCCGCTCCATGATCTCGTCCAGCCAGATATGCGTTCCCTGCAAGGTCCTGTCGAAGACATCGAGACCGCACGTGGCCATGGCATGTCCCTCCCTTGCCACCCGTGGCCTGCCTCGCGGGCCGGCATCAGGAGCGAACGCGCCTTTGCCGGCGGTGGTTCATGGCGAAGACGTAAGGCCCGAGGCTTCGATCGCCTCCGCGGGAACCCCGGACCGCAGGCCTTGTTCGCAAGCCTTGGCCTTGCTGCCGGGACGCTCGCGGCACGCATCCCCGGCGGCAACGCGAGCGGAGGGAAAAGGCGAAGGGTCATGGCGGAGGCGGAAGCGAAGGGCGTGCAGGTCCAGGATGTGAATGCCCAGCCGAGGATGTGGGGAAGGGCGTCGCCCGCATCAGCCGCAAGGCCATGCAGGCCATGGGCGTGCGTGAAGGCGATGCGTTGGAGATCGCCAGCAAGCGTTACACCGGCGCCATCGCCATGCAGCCCTATCCCGAGGACGAGGATCTGGAGATCATCCGCCTCGACGGGTTGCAGCGCGCCAATGCCGGCAGTCTCGGCGGGCGAGCATATCGAGATCCGGCGCGCGGAGCTGCGCACCGCCACCCGCGTCACCCTGGCGCCGGCGCAGAAGAACCTCCGCCTGTCCGGGCTCCAGCGAGGCGCTGCTGCGCACTTTCATGGGCCGGCCGCTGACGACGGGCGATGTGATCTCCACCTCCGTCTATCAGCGCCCCCTCGGTGCCCCGCCGGACGGCATGCCGGATGAGTTCTACCGCCGCTTCTTCGCGCAGCAGGCCTATGCGCTGCAGGAGATCCGCCTGGTGGTGATCGGCACGACGCCGAAGGGCATCGTGCGCGTCGGCCAGGAAACCGAGGTCGAGCTGCTGCCCGAATATGTCGAGCCGAAGGAGACGCGGCGCGCCGACGTCACCTATGACGATATCTGACGATATCGGGGGCTTGGGCGATGCCGTGGACCAGGTGCGGGAGATGGTGGAGCTGCCGCTGCGCCATCCCGAATTGTTCCAGCGCCTCGGCATAGACCCGCCGAAAGGCATAATCCTGCACGGCCCGCCCGGCACCGGCAAGACGTTGCTGGCCAGGGCGATGGCGAACGAATCTGAGGCATTCTTCTTCAGCATCGCCGGCCCGGAGATCATGGGCAGCCATTACGGCGAGTCCGAGCAGCGCCTGCGCGACATCTTCCAGGAGGCGGGCAAGCGCGCCCACTCCATCATCTTCATCGACGAGATCGACAGCATCACGCCCGAGCGTTCCGAGACCCGCGGCGAGGTGGAGCGCCGCCTTGTCGCGCAGCTCCTGACCCTGATGGACGGGCTGGAGCCACGGCAGAACGTGGTGGTGATCGCCGCCACCAACCGCATTGATGCGATTGACGAGGCGCTGCGCCGCCCCGGCCGCTTCGATGAGCTGGTTTGTGTCCCGGTGCCGGACGAGCCTAGGCGGCTGCACATCCTGCGCATCCAGACCAAGGGCATGCCGCTGGCGGAGGATGTGGATCTGGAGGAGATCGCCCGGCGCACCCAGGGCTATACCGGCGCCGATCTCAACGATGTGGTCCGCCGCGCCGGGCTGCTGGCGCTGCGCCAGAATCTCGAAACCCAGGAGGTCGGCGGGGCGCAATTCGAGCAGGCCCTGGCCGAGACCCGCGCCTCCGTCACCTCGGAGATGGAACGGGAATCGAGGTGCTGCGCAGCCAGTTGAAGCAGCAGGGCCCGACCCAGCAGCGTCTGCCGATCAGGTTCCATCACGGTAGCGGATGACGCAGTCGGGCGGGTTTCGATGCGGGCCGGAACCTGCCCCTGGGCTCCTGCTTCACCCAGCCGCTGCCCATCGAGGCGCAGGGGCCGACCTAGGACAAGACACCTATTTTCGCCTTGACTTAGGAACAAAACCAGAACACAACGCCTGCGCCACAACGGAGGCGCAGGCGCATGGACCACCCCGATCCCTCCCCCGCCCCTGATCCCTGGGCCTTGCTACGTACCCCGGCGCGCATCCTCCTCTCCGGCCTCGCCCTGGTTGCGGTGCTGTTTGCTGCCCAGAGCGCAGGGCTGCCCTCACCGGGAAGCCTCTTCGCCTGGCTGGGTGAGAATCCGGCGCAGCTCGCCGCCCTCCTGGTCTTCGCGGTCGGGTTAGGCTTCGCCGCCTTCCTCTGGTGGCTCGCCGCCCGCTGCTTCGCTCTGCTGCGCGACCCGAGCACCACGCCCGAGCAGCTCGCCAGCCTGCGCGACCTGCCGCTGGCCCTGCCCGAGGGCACGGTGCGCGCCCTGCTTGCCCTGATCGTCGGCGTCATCGGCCTGCCGCTGCTGCTGTTCAGCCAGAGCCTCGGCCTACGGGACGCGGTGGCGGGCTATGTCAACGGCATCATCGCCGGGGTCTTCGGCTATTATTTCGGTGCTCGTTCCACCAATGCCGAGACCCAGACCACGCGGCGCCTCGGCGAGGCCCTGACCATCCAGCAGCAACATGCCGAAGCCTTGCGCGCCGAGAATGCCGCGCTGGGCGAGCGCGCCGCCGAGGCTGCCGCTGCCGGCGCACGCCCGGGGCAATTGGCGGCGGCGCTGGATGGCCTCTCCCGCCAGATCGGCATTGCCGAGGCGCTGGTGGAGACGCTTGGCCCCGCCCTGCCACCCGGCCTGCTGCCGGAAGGCGCCGCCGAGATGCTGCGCCGCGCCCGGACCGTCGCCGCGGAGGCAGGTGCCCTGGCGGATGGCCAGGTGGATGCCGGAACCTTGCAGCGCGTGACCGACGCGCTGGCGGAACTCAGCGGGCGGGATGGCCCCTTCGCCGGCCTGCTGCGCCAGGCCGCCGGCGCCCTGCCGGCCATCGGCGGCGGGCCGCTGGCCGGGGCGGCGCTGCTGCTCGGTCTCGGCTGGCAGGCGGGCAGCGCCGCCTGGCGGCGGTGGCGGGCGCAGGTGCTGGCCGCGCCGCATGACCCCACGCTCTTCGATCCGGGCACCATCACCCCCACCTCCGCCCTGCTGCGGCTGGATGCGGCGCCGATCTTCGCCCGCGCCTTCGCGGCGCTGCGCGACCAGCCCGGCTTCGCCGCCGGCCTGCTCGACATCGTGCTGCGGGACGATGCGGCAGACCGGCTCTGGGCTGCCTACGGCTCATGCTTCGCCTCGCCGGAGGAAGCGGCGGCGGGGCTTGCCGAATTCCGCCACGCCCTGCTGGCGGAGCGTGCCGCGGCGGATGTCACCGCCCCCGTCCTCGCGGCCGTGGAGTCCGGGCTGGCCAGTGCCGCCCCGGCGCTGCGCCCGGCCGCGGTGAAGCCGGAAATGGCCCATGCCCTGCTCGCTGCCGCCGGCGCCGGTGGCGGCACGCCGGACTCCCGCGCGGCGCTGGAGGCGCTGGCCATGCTGCTCGGCCTGATGCGGGAGAGGAAGCTGGACCTGGTCCGTGCCATGGCGGAGCTGCGGCCATGAGGTTTCTTTTCCTGGCATCCCTGCTGGCCGGCTGCACCCTGGCGGCCGATCTTGCCGACCCGCCCCTGGCCCAGCTCGCCCGCTGGCGGGATGCCGACCGAGCGACGGTCGCTGCGCAGCCGGTGGTGAGCCCCTGCCCTGCGGACAATCCGGCCTGCCCCCGGCTGCACGTCCTGCGCGCCGAGGCCTGCCTCTCCCTGGCGCTGGGGGCCCGCGCCCCCGGCGCCGCCTGCCCTGGCCCGGCGCAGGCCCCGCACCTGGACTGCGCGGCGGAGGGCTATGGCGCGGCGCTCGCCGCCAGGGCGGAGGACGCGGCGGTGCTGCAGGCCGGGCTCGCGCAGGCCCTGCTCTGCCGGGCGGAGCTGGATCCGCCCGCCACCGCCGCAAGCCGTGCCGCCCGCGCAGCCGCCGCCGCACGGCAGGCGCCGCCGCCGCGGGATGCGCTCTACGGCGCCTGGGCGGCGCTGATCGCAGCCAGGCCCGGCGCCGGCAGCGACCCCGCCCGCTGTCGCGCGGCACAGGAGGCCATGGCGCTGGCCCGCCGGGCTGGGCCACCCATGCAAAACCGGCTGCTCGCCGATGCAGCCATGCAGCTTCACCAGATCCCCGGATGCGAGGAATCCCGATGATTCTGGAGCGCGACCTCTCCTTCCGCTTCCCCCTGCTGCGTGGCGAGGACGTGCGCGCCGTGCAGCAGGCGCTGATCCGCGCCGGCCTGCTGCAGGCGGAGGCCGACGGCATCTTCGGCCCGCTGACGCGCGATGCCGTCATAGCCCTGCAGACCCGTTGCGGCCTGCCCGCCGATGGCATCCTGCGCCGGGAGAGCTGGGGGCGGATGCTGCCGGCCGCTCCTTCGGCCGCGAAGTCGGCCCAGGACTGGCAGGCTGTGCTGCGGCCGTTCCTGCCGCGCCTGACCGTGCCGCACGGGCCGCCACTCGGCCCCGGCACGCGCCGCTGGCACCTGACGGCGGCCGGGATCCTGCTGGAGGGCGAGGCGGAGCCGCGCCGCACGCCCGGCGCGCCGCGCACCGCCGCGGGCTGCTGGGACCGCTTCCGCGCCCCGATGCAGGCGGCGGCGCAGCGCTTCGGCGTGCCGGTGGAATTGCTGCTCGCCACCGCCTGCACCGAGAGTGGCGGCCGCGCCGAGGCGGTGCGCGAAGAACCCGGCTTCGTCAGCGACCATGAGACGCCGCATCGCGTCTCGCCCGGCCTGATGCAGACCCTCATCAGCACGGCGCGGGAGGCGCTGGGCGATCCCTCCCTGGACCGCGCCCGGCTGCTGGAACCGGCGGTCTCGCTTGCCGCCGGGGCGGCGGTGATCCGGCGGCAGGCAACCACCGGGAAGCTGCCGACCGGATTCGATCCGCCCCTGGTCGCCATCGCCTACAATGCCGGCAGCCTGCGGGCGGCGGACAATCCCTGGGGCCTGGTGCAGACCCGCCGCGACGCGCTCAATTGGCACGCCGACAGTTTCCTGGCCTTCCTGAACGACAGCTTCGCCGTGCTGGCCGCCGACCCGCCCGATCCGGCCACCCCCGCCTTTCAGGCCCCTGCTCCGGGAGATGGGGTGAGCCGGGCTTGCCCCGCCCCTGGCCCGGTGCGATGTTCCGGCCGCTTTTCCACCACCCCGGCACGCCCGCGGGAGATGACGAGGACAGGTATGGCCAAGATCAAGGTGAAGAACCCGGTCGTGGAACTCGACGGGGATGAGATGACCCGCATCATCTGGGGGTTCATCAAGGACAAGCTGATCCTGCCTTACCTGGACATCGACCTGAAATATTACGACCTGGGCATCCAGAACCGCGATGCCACCGATGACCAGGTGACGGTGGATGCCGCCAATGCCATCAAGCAGTACGGCGTCGGCGTGAAATGCGCGACCATCACCCCGGACGAGGCGCGCGTTGCCGAATTCGGCCTGAAGAAGATGTGGCGCAGCCCGAACGGCACCATCCGCAACATCCTGGACGGCACCATCTTCCGCGAGCCGATCATCTGCAACAACGTGCCGCGCCTGGTGCCGCATTGGTCGAAGCCGATCGTGGTCGGCCGCCACGCCTACGGCGACATCTACCGCGCTTCCGAGACCAAGATCCCCGGCCCCGGCAAGGTGACGCTTTCCTACCAGCCGGCCGACGGCGGCCAGCCGATCGTGCTGGACGTGCACGACTTCAAGGGCCCGGGCGTGGCGCTCGGCATGCACAACACCAAGGCGTCGATCGAGGGTTTCGCCCGCGCCTGCTTCAACTACGGCCTGGCGCGCAACTACCCGGTCTATCTCTCCACCAAGAACACGATCCTCAAGGCCTATGACGGCATGTTCAAGGACGTGTTCCAGGAGATCTTCGACAAGGAATTCGCCGACAAGTACAAGGCGAAGGGCCTGACCTACGAGCACCGGCTGATCGACGACATGGTGGCCTCCGCCCTCAAGTGGGAAGGCGGCTATGTCTGGGCCTGCAAGAACTACGACGGCGACGTGGAGAGCGACATCGTCGCGCAGGGCTTCGGCTCGCTGGGCCTGATGACTTCCGTGCTGCTCTCCCCGGATGGCAACACGGTTGAGTCGGAGGCGGCGCACGGCACCGTCACCCGCCACTACCGCGAGCACCAGAAGGGCCGCGAGACCAGCACCAACCCGATCGCCTCGATCTTCGCCTGGACCCGCGGCCTGGCCTATCGCGGCCGGTTCGACAACACGCCGGACGTGACCGCCTTCGCCGAGACGCTGGAGAAGGTCTGCATCCAGACAGTCGAGAGCGGCTTCATGACCAAGGACCTCGCGATCCTCATCAGCAAGGACCAGCCCTGGCTGAACACCCAGGCCTTCCTGGCGAAGATCGATGAGAATCTGCAGAAGGCGATGAAGAAGTAAGGCAGCGCGAGCTTCCGGTTGCGAAGGGGCGGGTCCGCAAGGGTCCGCCCCTTTTCCTTGCAGGCAGCTTCGGCAAGACCGTAGAGCATGCTGGCGGAACGGGAGCCGCCATCCACCTTCACCACATGCCCGGCGGCCGATATGGCCGATCACCGCCGGGCGGGGTAGCGCGCGGATGGCGGCCTCGCGCACCGGGATTTTCGCGTCAGCGAATTGCAATTGCGCGTGCCGGCCGAAAGAGGCGATGTGGGCGGCGACGGAACCCGGGCCTCCCAGCCCTGCGGCGCGCCGGCCGTCATATAGAAACGCGCGCCGCGGGCGCCGAGGCAGTGCAGGCGCGCGATCTCGGCCTCCGGCATGTCCGGCGTGACTATTACCAGGGCGCGGGCGGCCCTTCCCCCGGCGCCGCGATAGGCGGCGAGGTCGGCACCGGCAGGCGCGGTCTGGCGGACATGGACGTTCTCCCTCCCCGGCAGGTGATGGCGTGTCTCGGGATGCTGTCCAGGCTGGGAGGTGCCGTCTATGGTTCGGGTAAAGACAAGACAGGGAGGAACAGCAATGATGCGTCGGAGGCATGTGCTGGCGGCCATCGCCGGGGGTCTGGCGGCACCTGCGGCACGAGCACAGCAAGGCTGGCAGCCGACACGACCGATCCAGTGCATCATCGGCTTCGCGCCGGGCGGTGGTGCCGACCTGATCGCGCGGGCGATCATCGAGGCGTCGCAGCCGCTGTTCCCACAGCCCCTGGTGGTGGTGAACAAGCCGGGCGCCGCCGGCACGATCGCGGCGCAGCAGGTGGCCGGGATGCCCGGCGACGGCCATGTGCTGCTGATGGGCGGAGGCAGCGAGAGCACCAGCATCCCCGCCTTCCGCCAGCTTCCCTACGACCCCAGAAACAGTTTTCGTGCCGTGCTGCGGCTGATGCGCCAGCGCATGTTCATCCTGGCGAAGGCGGACGGTCGCTTCCGCGACATGCGGGAGGTGATCGCCGCGGCACGGGAGAAGCCAGGCAGCATCAGCCACGGTTCCTCCGGCATCGGCTCCATCTATCACGCCGTCTTCGTGGTGCTGGAGAAGCGCGCGGGAGTCGAGTTCCTGCACGTTCCCTTCACCGGCGGCGCGCCGGGGCTGCAGGCGGTGGCGGCGGGCCAGACGGACCTGATGGTGGCCTCGCCCGAGGAATTCCGTGGCCTGACCGATGGTGGGCTGTTGCGGGTCCTGGCCTGCTGCTCCGCAGACCGCGCGCCCGCCTTCCCGGATGTCCCGACCATGAAGGAGCTGGGCTGGGACATGGAGCTGGAGAACATGAAGGGTTGGGTGGTGCCGGCCAGCACGCCGGACGAGGCGGTGCGCTATCTGCACGACCGCTTCCGCCAGGGCATGCAGACGCCGAGCTGGAAGGCCTTCCTGGAGCGTGCCGGCGATACCGATGGCTATCTCGACGGACCCGCCTTCCAGCGCGCCATGGACAATGTGCTGGATACGGTGATGGACGCAGTGGGCAGAAAGAGCTGACGCGAAGGCTCAGCCCGGCGCCGCGGATCATCAGCGGCGCCGGGATTTGCATTCCGGTAGGCGGAGCGGCCGCCACCGGTCGGTATCGTCACGCCGGCGACTATACGCGCCTCATCCAAGGCGAGGCACGGGGCGAGATTGGCGATGTTCCGGCTCGGCAGGCTTGGCGGACCCGCGGCAGCTTCGCCTTTCCGGATGCGTAGCGGAATCCCTCCGGACGGCGCTTGTCTCGCCGCCCGCTTCCGCCTAGCGGGAGATGTGCTGTAGGGTCAGGCTTCCGCAGCAACCGGCCCCTTCGCGATGACCGCGCCACACCGCGCGATGCGAAAGCTGCGTATCGTTCCCTACGTGGCATTTGCGTTGACTTGGCGCAGGAGGCAGCCCAAGTCACGATGACACACTATTGAGTGAACCGGCCGAGGAGGCCGTACGACCGAATGCGCCACCAGATGCGCCGCATCTTCCACGCTGCCCGTAAGCGGCGGGCGATCCGTCGGTTCCGTTCCCGGCGGGGCATTGCCTTTGCCGTTCTTCTCGCGCTGGGCCTGGCCGGCTCGGCCACGATGCTGGGGCTCAGGCTATTTCAACCAGCGGCGCCGGCCGCGGAGCTGCGCGCCGTGCCGACCCCAATGCCCTTCAGCACCTTTACCGCAGCGCTGGAGCGCGGCGATGTCGCCAAGGTGGCGATCGGCATCAGCGCCGAGGATTACCAGCGCGCGCTGGTGACGATGCGGGACGGCTCGCGGCACCTGCTCCGCGCGCCGGTGGAATGGCTGCCGAAGGACGCCATGCTGGCGCATGGCGTCGAGATCAGCTTCGACATTCCGCGGGAGGCGCTGGAAGCGGCGAATGCGCAGCAGGCGAGCGCCGGCTCCGTCCTGGTGGCGGTGATGGAGGTGCTGGCGCCGCTCCTGCTCGCACTGCTGCTCGGCACCATGCTCTTCATGGCGCTGGGGCATATGCGGCGGATGCGCGGCTCGGCCGGGCGCCTGTATGAGCCCGACGCATCCCGGCGCGTGGCCTTCCAGGATGTCGCCGGACAGGATGCGGCGAAAGCGGAGCTGGGCGATGTCCTCGCCTATCTGCGTGATCCGCACCGGTTCGATGCAGTCGGCGCCAAGCCTCCACGGGGCGTGCTGCTGCTCGGCCCGCCCGGCACCGGAAAGACGCTGCTGGCGCGTGCCCTCGCCGGCGAGGCGGGCGTGCCCTTCTTTCACGCCTCCGGCTCCGACTTCGTCGAGATGTTCGTGGGCGTCGGCGCCAGCCGGGTGCGTCGGCTGTTCGAGCGCGCGCGCAAGCACGCACCCTGCATCGTCTTCATCGACGAGATCGACACGGTGGGTGCAGCGCGCACCTCCGGCGCGGCTGGCGGCGACCGCGAGCATAACCAGACCATCACCCAGTTGCTCACCGCCATGGACGGCATCGAGAGCTCGACCGGTGTCGTGGTGATCGGCGCAACGAATTTTGCCGAGGCACTGGACCCTGCGCTGCTGCGACCCGGCCGCTTCGACCGCCACGTCACTGTCGGCCTGCCCACCCTGGCGGAGCGGGCGGCGATCCTGCGCGTGCATGCACGCGGCAAGCCGCTGGCGGCGGATGTGGATCTGGACGGGCTGGCGCAGCGCAGCGGCGGCATGTCCGGCGCGGATCTGGAATCCCTGCTCAACGCTGCGGCGGTGCTGGCTGCGCGCGACGGACGGAAGGAGATCACCCGGCACGACATCGAGGCCGCCTTCGACACGGTGCTGATCGGCGCCGAGCGCGACGGCCTGCGCCTGTCCGAGCATGACAAGCGCGTCACCGCGGTGCATGAGGCCGGGCACGCGCTCGTTGCGCTGCGCATGCCCGCGTCGGATCCGCTGCACAAGGTCACCGTGCTTCCGCGTGGCCAAGCGCTCGGCGTCGCCGTGATGCAGCCGGATGGGGAGCGGGTGCTGGAGACGCGGGCGCGCCTCAAGGCGCGGCTTGCCTATGGCTATGGCGGCCGCGTGGCGGAGGAAGTGATCTTCGGCAGGGAAGTCGCCAGCACCGGCGCGCAGGGCGACCTGGTCATGGTCACCGATCTTGCGCGGCGCATGGTGCTGGAATGGGGCTTGGGCGAAGATGAGGGCGGGTCGGCACCGCTCTCCTGGTCGCGTCGGCAGGCGGCGGACCCGACTGTCTCGCGCGACGCGCAACTGCGCCTGGAACGCTCGGTGCAGCGGCTTGCGGACGAGGCTTATGCGCGGGCGACGGAGATCCTGACGCGCGAGCGCGCCGGCCTGCTCGCCCTTGCCGAGGCGCTGCTGGAACGCGAGACGTTGACTGGCGACGAGGCCCGAGCGGTCGTCGATCGCGCGCTGCAACCGGCAGACTGACTGGGCGACAGGTTTCGTCAAAGAGCGGGACGGGCGGCAGCAACGCCGCCCGTCCCTGCATCTCCAAGGGTCCGTCAGCGCTTGCCGCTGCCAGTGGTGCCGCCGCTTCCGCCGGTTGTTCCTGTCCCGGCAGTGGAGCCGGTGCCGCTCATGCCCGTGGAGCCGCCGCCCATAGAACCGGCTGTCTTGCCGCTGTTGCTGCTGCCCGTGGTGCTCTCGCCGCGATAGCCATGCTCCGTGCCCAAGGCGCTGCCGGATTTACCTGGCGCGATTGTCGTGCCACGGGTGCCGCCGGCGCTTCCGGCGCTGCCGTTACCCATGCCGCCGGTGCTGCCAGAGTTGCCGCCGCTGCCACTGCCGCTGGATCCCTGGGCCATTGCCCCGCCCCCAGCCAGGGCGAGCGCCGCAACCAGGGTCGTCGCGGCAACCAGAATCCTCATTCGCATGCTGCTTCCTTCCTTTGTCTGCCCGGACGCCGCGTGGTGCGCCGCGCCGCGGCAAGGTGTCCGGCGGAAAAGCCCCATGCCGGATGAAGTTGCAGCCACCGCCTGCAACGACAGCAGGACAGGCGGTGGGATGGGAGCAGAGAGTCATCCCTGGTGGTTTATATGTCTCCCCCGGTGTTTCAGCTTGCAGTCGCTATCCCGAGTGCCCGGAACATTCTCGCCTGTCCGTTGCAAACCTCTTGCCGGTTCCGGGAGACGTTACGATAGCTGCAATTGATCTTGGCATGTGTAGACATCATCGAATGGCCGCGGCGCGGAAGACGGGAACTTAGCCGGTTCCGCTGCCGTTACTTGCCGATCCCTCATTACCGCGACTTCGCAATGGTTCGGGAAGACGGCATGGGCACGCTCGACAATCAGAACCCGACGCCTCTGCCTGGCACGGGCTGGCACCAGACCTTCTTCGAGGGATTTGACGGTGCCTTTCTCGACCGTGCCGCCTGGCCCTTGGTGCAGTGGGGCCCCGCCGGCAACGGCGCCTACCAGTTCTCGCCATTTGCCGTGACCGAATTTGGCGGCGAGGCGGCGATCAACACTCAGGGGAGCACCGATGGCTGGATCAGCGGCGCTTTCCAGCAGGGCTGGAACGAACAGCTCTACGGTCGCTACGAGATACGCGCGGCCTTCGATCCCGGCCAGGGCGTCACCGCCGCCATCCTGCTCTGGCCAAGCGACGGCTCGAGCACCTACGAGGTGGACCTGATCGAGAGTCGCAACGCGACGCGCACGCTGAACGCCATCACCGTGCACGGACCGAACGACCAGCACAGCGAGAGCTTCACCTACGACGCCACGCAGTGGCACACCTATGCGGTGGACTGGCTGCCCGGCCATCTCATCTTCTACCTCGATGGTCAGGAACTCTGGCGCACCTCGGAACGGGTGCCGGACAAGCCGATGTCGCTCGGCTTCCTCGGCTATGTGAATGCCTGGGAGGATTACTGGCAGGGCGGTCCGCCGGATGCCTCGACGCCTGGCTTCAGCAGCCTGCACATAGACTGGGTGCGCATTTCGACCCCGGACAATCTCTATCCCGGCGTATTGCCGAATGCGCTCTACGGCACGATGGATGCGCTGCACGCGACGACGGATGGCTGGACCGGGACCTGGGTGGCCGGCAATACGGGCGAGTTCGCCCGCACCGGCGTGCGCAGCCTTGGTCCGACCACCTATGCCGCGACCTGGAACGCGGCACAGTGGGGCGATCTGGACACGGTGGTCAGCCATCCCTCCACTTGGGATCCCAGCTTCGCCGGCCGGCTGCTCTATGCCAATTTCCTGCAGACGGAACTGGACTTTCGCGCCGCCGGGACGACGCCATTGAATGTGGTGGCGGAAGGAGCGATGCGCGGGGACATCGCAACCGGGGATGGCGATGACCAGGTGATCTGGGTGGCGCACAGCGACGCCGCCGGTCCAGGCAACACGATGACTATCGTGGCCGGTGTGGGCAATGACCACATCACCGTCACGAACCCGGCACTGAGCGATTTCGACGAGCATTTCGCCTGGGGCTCGCGCTGGCATGGCGATTATGCCGGGCAGAATTCGATAGCGCAGATCGGCGCCGGGGCGGGGGATGACACGACTACCCTGCTCGCCGGCAGCGGCGTGGTGGATGGCGGTGGCGGCAACGACACGGCAGTCTTCGCTGGCGCGGCATCACGTTACCAGATACAGGCGCAGCCTGACGGCGCGACCAGGGTGACGGACAGCACTGGGGTGCTCGGACCCTATGTTTTGTGGAATGTCGAGCACCTGCAGTTCGACGATCAGAATGTCGCTGCCCCTGGACAAGCGCCCTATCCCGGCACCATCGCCATCAACTCCCTGCCGGGGACGGATTCCGGTCTTTCCACCGTCATCACCGGCACGCCTGGGGACGACCGGCTGGCGGCCGGCCCTGGGCGGAACAGCATCGATGGCCTGGCCGGCTATGACTGGCTGGATCTGCAGGGCGAGGGCTTCCGCGGCGACACCATCAGCCTGCAGTCGGATGGCAGCGTGCTGCTCGGCCATGCCGGCCAGACCGACACCCTGCACAATGTCGAGGAGATCCGCTTCCTCGACGGCCGGCTGATCCTCGACCAGACCGCCCCCGCCGCCCGGGTGGTCCGCCTCTACCAGGCCGCGCTCGGCCGCACCCCGGACCAGAACGGGCTCGACAACTGGACCAACGCGATCGAGCACGGCACCCCGCTCAAGGCGGTCGCCAATGGCTTTCTCGGCTCCCAGGAGTTCCAGGCCCGCTTCAGCGCCGCCGCCGGGCCGGATGATGCCGCCTTCGTCGAGCAACTCTACCAGAACGTGCTGCACCGCCCCTCCGACCCGGAGGGCAAGGCCGCCTGGACCACGGCGCTGGCCACCCACAGCCTGGACCGCGCCGATGTGCTGATCGGCTTCGCGGAAGGCCCGGAGAACCAAGCCAACACCGCCCCCCTCACCAGCCAGGGCGTCTGGGTGCTGAACGAGGCCGCGGCGGAAATCGCCCGGCTGTATGACACGGTGCTCGGCCGCCTGCCCGATGCCGGCGGCCTGGCCAACTGGCGCAACGCGATGGAGGCGGGCGGCATGAGCCTGCAGGCGGTGGCGACCAGCTTCACCGCCAGCCTGGAGTTCCAGAGCAAATATGGCACGCTGGACGATGCCGGCTTCGTCACCGCGCTCTACCACAACACCCTGCACCGCGAGCCGGATGCTCCGGGCCTGGCCAACTGGACCAACGCCCTGGCGCACGGCATGAGCCGCGCCGAGGTGGTGCTCGGCTTCTCCGAAAGCGCGGAGCACATCGCCAACACCGCCCCCAACATCACGGGTTCAGACCCCGGCCACTTCGGCATCCTCTTCGCCTGACAGCGACAGCGCGGCGCGGTCAGCGCCCGGTACGGCGCTGCTCCCCGCCCAGCAATGCGTAGAGCAGGATCGCGCCGAAGGTCGCCGTGCCGATACCGCCCAGGGCGAAACCGCCGAAGCGCAGGGTGAAGTCGCCCGTGCCCAGGATCAGCGTGACCGCCGCAACGATCAGATTGGCCGGCGCCGAGAAGTCCACCCGGTTGTCCACCCAGATCCGCGCCCCGGCCACCGCGATCAGCCCGAAGACCACGATGCTGACACCGCCCATCACCGGCAGCGGGATGGCCTGGATCAGCGCCCCGAATTTCGGCGAGAAGCCAAGGAACACCGCCACCAGCGCCGCCACCACGAAGAGCGCCGTGGAATAGATGCGCGTCGCCGCCATGACGCCGATATTCTCGGCATAGGTGGTCACGCCCGTGCCACCCGCCGCGCCCGCGACCATGGTGGCGATGCCGTCGCCGAGGAAGGCCCGGCCGACGAAGGGGTCCATGTTCCGCCCCGACATGGCGCTGACCGCCTTCAGATGGCCGAGATTCTCCGCTACCAGCACGATCGCCACCGGGGCGATCAGCAGCATCGCCTGGCTGTCGAAGACCGGCGCGGCGAAGCGCGGCAGGCCGAACCAGGGCGCCGCCGCCACCCCGGAGAGATCCACCGCCCGCCCCAGCCCGAGCCCGTTGGTCAGCACCGCGTAGAGCAGCGTCGCCAGCAGCAGCCCGGCCAGGATCAGCAGCCGCTGCACCAACCCACGGGTCCAGACCGCGATGCCGGCGACACAGAGGATGGTCAGCGCCTGCATCCAGGCATCGAAGCCGGTCGGCGCCATGTTCTTCACCGGAATGGCGGCCAGGTTCAGGCCGATGACGGCGACCACCGCGCCGGTGACGACGGGTGGCATCAGCCGTTCGATCCAGCCGGCGCCGATGGCCATGACCAGCAGCCCGATCAGCGCGTAGGCGGCGCCGCAGGCGATGATGCCGCCGAGCGCCGGGCCGAGATTGGTATTCGCCCCCTGCCCCGCATAACCGGTGGCGGCGATGACCACAGCGATGAAGGCGAAGGAGGAGCCGAGATAGCTCGGCACCTGCCCGCCGGTCACGATAAAGAAGATGAGCGTGCCGATGCCGCTCATCAGGATCGCCATGTTGGGGTCGAAGCCCATCAGGATGGGCGCCAGGACAGTGGCACCGAACATGGCCACCACATGCTGCAGCCCGAGCACGATGGTCTGCGGCCATGGCAGGCGCTCATCCGGAGCGATAACGGCGCCGTCCTGCGCTTGCCGCACGGTCCAGGTGAACATCTGCCCGATTCTCCCCCTCCTCGCCGGGGCTGGAAGATGCGGGCGAAGGGGGCCAGGGGCAATGGCTGGCGCCGCAGCGGCAGGGAAGGCAGGCCCCTGCCCCGGAAGCCGCCCGGCCGGGGCGTTACGCCGGTGCGCCGAGCAGCCGGCGCCACCAGGGCATTGCGGCGAAGCTCCGCCGGATCTGCTCCGCATGCTCCGCCCGCTTGCCGGCCTCCTCGGCGAGGCAGGCGTATTCCGCCGCCTGCTGGCGGGCAGCCTCCGCCTGCCGGCCGGCTTCGGCCGCGGCGGCCTCGGCGGCCCTGAGCGCATCGCGAAGCGCCTCCCGCTCGCCCGTGATCCGCGCAAGCCGCTCCCGCAGTTCCGCCGCTTCCTCGGCGGCGGCGGTGGCGCGGCTCTCGGCCTCGTCCCTGGCTGCGATCAGTTCGGCCGTGGCCCGGGCCACGCGGTTCGGATAGCCAGTGTCCAAACTCGTGGCGTAAGGGGAGCCGACCGCCTCACGCTCCAATTCCACGAGCGGAACCGCGTACAAGACCGTCCCGTCCTCACGTTTGGCGCGGCGCCATCCCAGCTTGGAGCAAACAGCACGGAAGGCTTGCTTGTCCAGCCCCAGGGCCCTCATCCCCTCGGGAACCGTCATCCATCGGACCTTGGCTTCGATATCGCCACCATCCGCCATGCTCGCTGCACCTCTATTCAAAATTGAATTTATTAGGCAGAATTCAACAATAGCGCGAGGACCCGCCATGGCGCTACGGGAAATGCCCATCCTAACAGGCTGGCCAGGCGGAATGCCCGCCGTCAGCCCTGGCGAAGTGGCGCGGCGAAGCGCGCGAAGTCTCGCGCCAACACTTCATAGATCGGCCGCTTGAAGGCCACGGCCAGATCCGGCAGGGCCGCAAGTGGGGCCCAGCGCCAGGCGTCGAATTCCGGATGCGGGTCCAGGTCCAGACGGATGTCGCTGTCCTCGCCCAGGAAGCGCAGGGCGAACCAGCGCTGCCGCTGGCCACGATATTTTCCGCCCAGCGCCTTGCCGACCAGCTCGGGCGGCAGGTCGTAGCTGAGCCATTCCGGGTGTTCGGCAAGGATTTCGGCCCGGGCGGTGCCAATTTCCTCCTCAAGCTCCCGGAACACGGCGATGCGGGGATCCTCGCCCGGATCCATGCCGCCCTGGGGCAATTGCCACCCGCCGGGCGCGCCCTCGGCATTCGGCAGGTCGGCACGGCGGGCCACCAGCACCAGCCCATCACGGTTGAACAGCACCGCGCCGACATTGTCGCGGTAGGGCAGATCACTCATGCGAATTCCCAGGTCAGGGCGAAGCACGGCGCATCGGCTGCGCCGCCGCTTCGGCGCGCGCCTCCGGCCTGCGGATCATGGCGGTGATGGGCGCCAATACAAGCCCGCGGCTCTCCAGGCTGCCGGCCCAGGCGGCGATGCGGTCCACCAGCACCCAGGAGGCCTCCCCGGCATAGCCCACCGCCCCGGCGGCGCCGCGCTCCTTCGCCAATTGCTCCAACGCCGCCAGCTTGCGCTCAATCTCGCCGCGCGTCGCCGGTTCGTCCACCACGATATCGGCGGTGCGGCCCCAGGCCTGGGCGGGCCCAGGCTCGCCTGGGCGGGGATCGACATAGAGCAGGCCGCGGCGGGACAGCGCCTCCTGCACCGCACCGATGCTGCCGGGCAGAGCGGCGAAACGCTCGCCCCGCATCGGCCCGAGCGCGCCGATGGCGCCGACATAGCCGGTGAAGCGGGAGAGCACCCAGTCCAGCCGGTCCGCATTCTCGGCCGGCGGCAGGCCGGTGAGGAGGGAACGGTCGCCGGCATTGTTCAAGGTGGGGTAGCCCGCCGGCTCCAGCGGCAGGGCCACCAGCAATTCCATCCCCTTCGCCCGCGCCTGGTCCAGAAGCAGGTCGAGGCGCGGCGCATAGGGGCTGAAAGCCAAGGCCACGCTGCCGGGCAGGCGGCGGATCGCCTCCTCCGTCACCGCAGCGTTCATGCCGAGCCCGCCGACGATCAGCCCGATGCGCGGTCGCGTATCCTGCCGGTCGAAGGCGCGGCCATAGGCGCGGATCGGGGTGCGGCCCTGCGGCCCGATGCGCGGCAACGGCCCGTAGGGTCCGGGCTCGAGCAATTCGGGATCGGCAGCGGGGATGGCCCGCACCGCCTGGGCCGGGCCGTCACCGGCAGTCTCGGCCAGCGGAGGCGGCTCCGGCGCCGCTG